>Ga0074199_1002281_pt1 | contig 12227 bp, 12 predicted proteins | sample EPASupsiteSAE347_FD_64528 | JGI IMG/M metagenome (GOLD analysis project Ga0074199, IMG submission 64528) | Bioremediated contaminated groundwater from EPA Superfund site, New Mexico - Sample SAE3-47 | ecosystem: Environmental > Aquatic > Deep subsurface > Groundwater > Contaminated ...
GGCAGACATGGTGGCAGGCCTTGCAGTTGGTGCATCTGGCTTCATCCAGGTGCAGTTTGATGAGGCGGACTTTGCTGAACAGCGCGTAAAAAGCGCCCAGGGGGCAAGCAGTTCGGCAAAAGGGGCGGCTGGAAAAAATGGCCCAGGTCAGAAAGAGGACCAGGATCACGAACTTATTGAGAAAAAGCAGGCCGATGGTGTTGCGGAGGTTGGGCTGGAGCAAGAGCATGGGCAACCCGGCTTCCAGGGTTCCGGCCGGGCAGACGAACTTGCAGAACCAGGGGTTGCCGGTACCGAATTCGTCGACAAGCACCAGCGGCAGCACAACGACAAAGAGGAGCAGGAAGACGAACTTGCCATAGGAGAGCAGGCGCGGAATCCCGAACTTGCGGGAGGGGATCTTGTGCAGCAGTTCCTGGACAAAGCCAAAGGGGCAGGCCCAGCCGCAGATCATGCGGCCGAACATCCCGCCGAGGACGCCGATGGAGCCAAGCACCGAAACGCCGAAATAGTATTGGCTGTTTTCCAGGGCAAAGCGCAACCCGCCCAGCAGTTGCTGGATCGAACCCAGGGCGCAGGAGGTGGTGGCCGCCGGGCAGGAGTAGCAGTTCAGACCGGGGGCGCAGATCACCTTGAGCGGCCCCTGGTAGATGGTGTTGGTGAAGGGGAAGGACCAGGAGCTGTTGGTGAGAAAGCCGATGATCACCTGGACCCATTTGCGGACTCTTTCCATCTCAGCCTATCCCTATGCAGCTCAGGCAGACTTGCACCGCCTGCTCGAGAACCCGGGCCGGTTCCCCGGTGGCGACGCCGATCAGCCAGAGGAGAAGAAAGGCTGGGATCACCACAAAGGGGGGCTTGCGGAGTGGTCTTTTCTTGTGGTGCGGGTGGGTGGTCTGGGTCATGGTCGTGTGGTCCTGGATTCTTTTCAGGTGAGGCGGGCCTGAACCGCGGCGGTTTTGTCGCCCAACCTCACATCCTTGTCGCGCCGCTCGTCGAGCACCAGTTGGGTCACGACCCGCTGCACTCCGTGGGCAAAGGGCAGTCCATGCAGCCGGGCGGCCAATGCAAGAAGCGCCTGGGGTTCGCCCTCGATAATCGTCCCCATGTCGGTCAGTTCATGGCGCACGCCTTCCCTCCGCAACACCTGCTGGATCTCGGCCACGTATTGACCCACGCCGGGGGTTTGGGTGCCCAGGGGGATGATGGTCAGCTGCATGATCGCCATGGTTCTTTCCGTCTTCTAATCCTGGAAATTTTCGAGCTGCGAGGAGAGTTCCTCGTCCAGCACATCCGGGTCTTCGCTGTTGTAGTAGAGGATGTTTTTCAGATGAAAAAAGCTGTCCAGATCCATCTCGTAAAAGTGCAGGGCCAAGCCATCCTCTGCCACCCGGACAACCGTGCCCTTCATTTTCAGGGTCAGGTGGCTGGTGGAGCCCACCAGCCGCAGGGAAACCAGGCAGTTCTCGCCGATTGCGTGCCCGGTAACGCCAAGCACGAAGACCCCCTTGAGGCTCAGGTCCGCAGTTTCGCATTCCGCATGGCTTCGGTCCGGAAAGTCCAGACCGATGATCACCTGAAACGGCACCCTAGTGTTTTTGCGCTTGTTTTTCATGGTTGAACCCTCTTGTCCTGTGGTCTGGTTGCCTGCTACTCCGGCATGAAGAGAAAACCCTCCCGTTCGAGCAGCTGGCCGATGTTCAGCAGGTACAGCTCCTTGTCTTCCTCGAGCCGGGCGAGGCCGGCAATGTCTCCATTTTTTGCCCGGTCCAGGGAGAGCAGCGGGGTTGCCCGCGGCTCAAGGGTGCGGCAGAAGATTACCCCATGCCAGTTTCCGTTGCTAACCACCACAAGCGTGGTGGCTTCTTCGTCGGGGATATCGGCAAGGGTCATGCCCCGTGGGACCATGAGAGGGAGGATCATTTTTTTCAGCTTGCCGTTTTTGAGCAGGGCAAGGGGCCCTTTCATCCGGCTGGAGAGGCGGCCAAACCAGCTCCCCAGATCCTTCAGGGGGATCTGGCTGTTTTTGATGTATTTTTTTCTCCTTTTGGGGGAGAGGGGCTTGACGAGGGCGATGTGTTCCTCGGCGATGGCGAGGGGCAGTTTGCCGATGGTGATGGCCCGGATCATGGCCCCGGGCTGGATCGGCAGGGGCTTTGTCTCCGCGGCTCTGGGCGCGCTCTTTTTCGGAATCCTTGGCAAAGGGGGGTGCACCGTCTTCGGCTGGGCAAGGTCTGTTGCGGCATCGTCCAGGGAGACCGGTTCCGCCCAGGAAGGCTCCAGGCCGGCGCTGGCCCCCGGCGATTGGGCTGTTGGCGTTCCGCCCTTTTCCGCGGCTACTTTTTCCTTGAGCTTGGCAAACTTGCCATACACCCGTTTGAACACCTCGGCGTCCCTGTCCGGATCGAGTTTGGTGTCTTCGTACATGTTGACCACATGGGCCATGGTTTCCTTGAGGAAATCGATAAACTCAGGAGGAACCTGTTCCTGCCGCTTCTGGGCGTACAGCAGAATGCTGTCCGCCATGGTCAGAATGGCCAGGGCGTTTTTCCTGGTGCTGAAACGGTTTTTCAGACAGGTAAAGGCCGCCTGCAAGGGTTCGATTTTTTTCGGGGACAGGCTCCAGTCCTGGGAAAGAATCTCTGTTTTCAGTTTCTGGATGGATTCGTCGAGGGAAAGAATCACCGGCAATACTCCACAGCCATTGGCTTTATAAAGAGAAAAAAGAGAAGAAGCCGCGCAGACTGTGAGGCGCCGCTCTTGCTCGTGCAATTGTATCCGTCCCACGGAGGGGACGGGATGATCTTTTCAGGTCAAGCTGGGCCAATGGCCTATTGTGACTGGAAATTTTGTAGGGTACTATAGCAGAAATTTCCGTGGTTTGGCAACAGGCAGTTGCGTGGGGAACGCGGTTGCCTGGCGGGCTGGTAAAAAATCCCGGCGTGGCCGGGTAAGGAAACACGACGCATGGTTGAGAATACGCTTTCTTTTTTTGTTGCCCTGTTCGGGGCCCTGGTCGGCAGCTTTCTCAACGTGGTCATCGTGCGTCTGCCCGAGGAAGGCGGCTCCGTTGTCTTCCCCCCTTCCCATTGCCCCGTCTGCAAGAAGGAAATCGCCTGGTACGACAACATCCCCCTGGTGAGCTTCCTCCTGCTGCGCGGCAGGTGCAGGCAGTGCCAGGCGCGGATCTCCTGGCGCTATCCCCTGGTCGAGGCGGTCACGGCGCTCATGGCCCTGGCCCTGTATCTCCATTTTGGCCTTACCCTGCTCCTGCCCATCTATTTTCTCTTCTGCGCCGCCCTGATCGCCATCATCTTCATCGACTTGCAACACCAGATCATTCCCGATGTGATCAGCCTGCCCGGCATCGTCATCGGTTTTGGCCTCTCCTTTGTCAACCCCTTTGTCACCTGGCAGGATGCCGGGCTGGGGATTGTGTTCGGCGGCGGGAGCTTTTATCTGGTCGCCATGAGTTATTACCTGCTCACCAAACGGGAAGGCATGGGCGGCGGCGATATCAAGCTGCTGGCCATGATCGGCGCGTTTCTGGGCTGGCAGTCCCTGCCCTTTGTGGTATTCGGCAGCTCGCTGCTCGGTACGGTGGTTGGCGTGGGGGCCATGGTCAAACAGGGCAAGGGCGGCAAAACCGTCATCCCCTACGGGCCATTCCTGGCCATTGCCGCCTTGCTCTATCTTTTTTTCCGGCAGGAGATCCTTCTGCTGTTTGTCCGGTTTGTCCTCCATCGCTAAAATCACCCCGCAGTAGGCTTTCTCTCCCGGCATCACTCCGTCTGCTCTTCAGCCCTTTTTTTCCTTGAAGAAGTCCCGTCCCGTGCGGGATTCCATACATTTACCGAATCTTTACCGCCATTAACAACATCTTTACGCGCATTAGTTGTATGCTAATTAAACGATCGCGGGGTTAGTCGGAAGAAGGGAAATAAAGACACATATCAACGCGTCAATCGGAATAAAGCAGCCCCCAATGGGTTCAAGCCTTGGCCTGTTGGGATACAGAGCAACAATTTTAGTTAACATCAAGGAGGATGCATGCAGCTTCTGAAATCCAGACAACAAGTCGTTGCGCTTCTTGCAGCAGGACTGGTCGGACTGGTGATTCTGGTGTTCCTGTTGGTCGGCCCGCCACGCCTCCTGGCCAAATCGGAATCCCCGGCATTTTGCGCCAGTTGCCATGTCATGGAGGAACAGCACACCGCCTGGAGTCACGCCGGCGCCCACCGGCGGATCCGTTGCGTGGACTGCCACCTGCCCAACGGTGGCCCAATTGGACATTACTTTTGGAAGTCCATTGATGGCATGAAGGATGTCCTGTCCTTCCATTCAGGCCAGGTTCCCGAAAGAATCACGCTGAGCAGCCACGGGGCGCAGGTGGTGCAGAAAAACTGTCTCCGCTGCCATGAAGAAACCGTGTCCCGCATGGATACCACCCGGAAATGCTGGAACTGTCATCGCCAATTACAGCACCGAATGACCGGAACCATTTAACGATCAAGGGAGGAGAAAAAACAATGAAGAAGACTACAAAAAGGATACAACAAAGCGCGGTGCTGGCACTGATGGCGACCCTGGCGCTTGGCGCCGGATGCTCACCGGAAAAAGTAACCCCGGTGAAGACCGTGCGGATTGCCGATGGCGTGATCGATCCGGCCGAGTGGGGCAAGGCCTGGCCGGTGGAATACGATATGTGGAAAAAAACCGGCGAGCCGACGCCTGTTGGTAAAAGCAAGTACAAGAAAGGCAATGACGGCGGCGTGACCTATGACAAGATTTCCGAGTTTCCCTTCCTGGCCCTGCTCTTCAACGGCTGGGGCTTCGGGGTTGAGTACAACGAACCCCGGGGGCATCTCAACATGCGCAAGGATCAATCCCTGGTTGACCCTTCCCGGGTCAAGGCCGGCGGTGTCTGTCTGACCTGTAAAACCCCCTATGCCGTTCAACTCGAAAAGAAAATGGGCAAGGATTATCATGCCAAACCGTATAAGGATGTCTTGGCCGAGATCCCCAAGGAGCATCAAGACCTTGGTGTCGCCTGCATCGATTGTCACGACAACAAGGATATGTCGCTCGAACTCTCTCGCGGATTCACCCTGGGCAAGGCCCTGAAGACCATGGGCGTGGATGAGACCAAGCTGACCCAGCAGGACAAGCGCTCCCTGGTCTGCGCCCAGTGTCATGTGACCTACAACATCCCCAAGGACGGGGACATGAAATCCGTGGACGTCTTCTTCCCCTGGGATGAGAGCAAATGGGGCAATATCACCGTTGAAAACATCATCAAAAAGATTCGCAGCGACGCATCCTACGGCGAATGGAAACAGAATGTCACCGGCTTCAAGATGGCCTTTATCCGCCATCCCGAGTTTGAGATGTACTCCAACAACAGCGTCCACTGGCAGGCCGGCGTTTCCTGCGCCGACTGTCATATGCCGTACACCAAGGTGGGCAGCCAGAAGGCCTCGGATCATCGGGTCATGAGCCCGTTGAAAAATGACATGAAGGCGTGTCAGCAATGTCACACCGAGACCCCTGAGTGGCTGAAGGAGCAGGTCTTCGCCATTCAGGATCGGGCCGTATCCATCTTTATCCGGTCCGGGTACTCCACGGCCACGGTGGCCAAACTCTTTGAGATGACCCACAAGGCCCAGGCGGAAGGGAAGGAAATCGACAAGGATCTGTACGCCAAGGCCAAGGATCACTACGAAGAGGCCTTTTACCGGGTGATCTACTTCGGGGCCGAGAACTCTGTCGGGTTCCACAATCCGACAGAAGCCATGCGGATTTTGGGTGATGCCGCCATCCACGCCGGACAGGCTGAAGCCCTGCTCCGCCAGGGGTTGACCGCGGCGGGTATCGCTGTCCCTGCCAAGATCGACCTGGAATTGCCCAAATATCTCAACAACCGGGGCGAGAAAAAGCTCATGTTCCAGCCGGAACAGGAGTTCAAGGATCCCTTTGCAGCCAAGTAAAAGCGACCCATTCCTGGCACGGGAAAATCCCGTGCCGGGAATTTTTCCACCAACATCGTTTGTGCGCCCCCGCTCCTTTTCAGGATCGGGGGCTTTTTTTATGGTTGGCTTGGCAATCCAGGATGGCATCGGCCTGTTTCCCCTGCGCATTAAGGGGCATCGTGCATCCCTGCCGTGCGTCAGTCCCCTCTTTTTTCCTCTCCGGCCTCCACATTTACCGAATCTTTACTCCCATTAACAACACCTTTACGGGAAGTTACTGTATGATGAATGACAGGGGAAAACGAGGATGGAACAGGCTGGCCGAAAGGCAAGCACCGTGGCTATGCGCTGAAACAAAAAACGGAGGAGGAAACACATGTCCAAGAAAACTGTTGTGACGGTCGTCGCCCTTTTTGCCTTGGCGCCGATGGCTGTGATGTACGCCACCGAGGCCAGCGCCGCCGGCAAGGGCGAGGTCGCCCCAAAGGCTCCGGCGGAAAAAGCAGTGAAGGTCGAAACCTGCTACGAATGTCATGCGCCGGTTAAGCAGCTTCACACCATGGGCAAGCACAGCACCGTGAACTGTATCAATTGCCACAGCGGGTTAGCCAAGCATCTTGCCGACCCTGGCCCGGCAACCAGGCCGGTGACGAATACCTCCTGGGAGACCTGCGGCAAGTGCCACAAGGACCAGTACGAGAGCTTCATGAAAGAGGCCATGCACCGTCCGGCCCGGGACGAGAAATCCCAGCTCACCAACCGTTCTCCCAACCCCCTCTGGGACAAATTGATGGCCGGGCACGGTTTCACCAAGGAGCATAATCTCACCCGCAGTCATGTGAACATGCTCACCGACCAGTTCGTGGTGGATCGTGCCTTCGGCGGCCGTTTCCAACCCAAGAACGGCTGGGATTATATCTTTGAAAAGGGCAAGGTCTGGGACATCCTGGTCGATACCCATCCCGAGACCAAGGAGCAGAAGGTCTTCAACCCCCAGACCGCGCCCGCTGCCAATCCGGTGTGTCTCCAGTGCAAGACCCAGGATCATATCCTCAAGTGGGCCTACATGGGCGACAAGGTTCCGGATGCCCAGTGGTCCAGGGAATCCAATGTGGTGGAGGTGGCAAAGGACGTCGAGCACGGGCTCAACTGTTTTACCTGCCATGATCCCCATGCGGCCAAGCCCCGGATCGTCCGGGACGGCCTGATCGACGCCCTCACCCAGCCTGATGGTGATACCCTCTGGCACAAGGATCCGAAACGGACCGGCTTCAAGGTTATCGACATGGGTGTCCGTGGCTTTACCCGCAAGATCGCCCTGCTCGACAAGTACGACTCAAGGCTGCAGTGCGGTCAGTGCCATGTGGAGTACAACTGCAACCCCGGCACCGATCCCAAAACCGGCAAGCCGGTGAAGATGGACGACCGGCGGACCAACCACTTCCCGTACAAGGATGTGTTCGGCCTCTACGATCACTATGTGAACAAAATCAATTTCCTCGACTTCAAGCATGCCCTCACCGGCGGCCTGCTTTGGAAGGGGCAACATCCCGAGACCGAGTCCTACTATAATTCCAAGCACGCCAAGGCCGGGGTGGGCTGTGACTCCTGTCATACCCCGAAGATGAAGAACAAGGCGGGCAAGGCATATACCTCCCATTTTGCCGTTACTCCGAAGGTGCAGTTGAAGGAAACCTGTCTCAAGTGCCATCCGAAGTGGAACGAGGAAGAGGCCAAGTACGCCATCGACTCGATCAAGGCCCATATCAAGGGCAAGATGCGCAAGGCCGAATACTGGCTGGGCGCCTTGATCGACAAGATCGTCGAGGCGAAGAAGGCTGGGGTGGCTGAAGAGACCATCAAGAAGGCCCAGGATCAGCATCTGAAAGCGCACATCCTCTGGGAGTACTGGACCGCCGAGAACTCCGACGGCTTCCACAACCCGGAAATGGCCAAGGAAGCGCTGACCAAATCCATGAATGAGTCCCAGGAAGGCATCAAGATTCTCACCGAGGCCATGGCGCCGAAGAGTGCGGCGGCAAAATAAGGGAGGAGTATAGCAAGAGCGGCTGGGGCGGAAACGTCCCGGCCGTTTTTCTTCCGGGGATTCTCCCCGAGGAACTGTAACCGTCGCGGCGGCTTGCGAGCCCGGCGACAAGGAGGGATCATGAACCGATTGATCGTGCTGATTGGCCTGTGTCTGCTGATGCAGCCGCAGGCAGTGCTGGCGGCGGCTGCGAAACATCCTGCCACCCCGGAAAACCAGGAGTGCGTTGAGTGTCATGGAGACCAGGAAAAGGTCTGGTTTGACGGCAAACACGGGTTGATGAACGTCAAATGCATTGCCTGCCACGGCTCAACGGACAAGGATTTTGCCGCCAAACCGGGTTCCGCCGCCTGTCGTGGCTGTCATGGTGACCAGGTTGCCCAGGCAATGAAGAGCAAAGGAAAAGAGGGAAAGAGCTGCTTCCCCTGCCACGACCCCCATGCCTTGACGGTAAAGGGTGGATCCGCAAAGCCATATCACGTACCGGGAGGCAAATAACCATGAAGATGACACGAAGAGAATTGATGAAATATTCGGCGGCCCTGGCTGCCGCATCGGCCATCGGCTTTGATCTGCCCCTGCCCAAGGGCGTGCTGGCGGCGGCCGGGGAACCGGACCATTGGGTAAAGGGCGTCTGCCGTTACTGCGGAGCAGGCTGCGGTGTCTACACCGGGGTGAAGGGCGGCAAGGTCGTGGCGGTGAAGGGCGACAAGGAGAACTGGAACAAAGGGTTTCTCTGCCTCAAGGGCAATTTTCTCCCCGCCATCCTCTATGCGCCGGATCGGTTGCAGTACCCTCTGCTCCGCAAGGGCAACAAGTTCGTCCGCATCTCCTGGGACGAGGCCATGGGGGTCATGGTCAACAAATTCCATGACGCCATCCGCAAGAACGGCCCCAATTCGGTGGCGTTCTACGGCTCCGGCCAGGCCTACACCGAGGAGTCCTACTTCGTCAACAAGCTGTTCAAGGGGGGGTTGGGCACCAACAACATCGACGGCAACCCCAGGCTGTGCATGGCCTCCGCCGCGGTCGGCTATGTCTCGACCTTCGGCAAGGACGAGCCCATGGGCGCCTACGACGACATCAACCATGCCGAGTGTTTTTTCATCATCGGCTCCAATATGGCCGAGGCCCATCCGGTCATCTTCCGGATGGTGAACGAGCGTAAGCAAAAGGGCAAGGACGTGAAGATCATCATGGTCGATCCCAGGAAGACCCTGTCCGCCCGGATCGCCGACCTGCACATGAGCTTCACCCCGGGCACCGACCTGGCGATCTTGAATGCCATGGCCCATGTGATCATCAAGGAAAATCTCCACGACAAGAAATTTGTCGATAAGCATACGATCTTCAAGACCGTGACCGATCCGGGTCCGCCGCCCAAGGTCAAAACGGTGACTTGGGACGAATACGTGAAATTCCTCGATGACTACACCCCGGAGGCGGCCGAGAAGATCTCCGGTTGCCCGGCCGCCGAGATCGTCAAGGCGGCGCGCTGGTTTGCACAATCCAAGGCAACCATGAGTTTCTGGTGCATGGGCTTGAACCAGCGGACCCGTGGCGTCTGGGCCAACAACATGGTCCACAACCTGCATCTGCTCACCGGCCAGATCTGCCGGCCCGGCGCCACCACCTTTTCCCTCACCGGCCAGCCCAATGCCTGCGGCGGCGTGCGCGACGGCGGCCTGTTGAGCCATCTGCTGCCCTACGGCCGTTTGGTTGCCAACGACAAGCACCGGGAGGAGATGGAAAAGTTCTGGGGGCTGCCCGCGGGGAGGATTCAACCCAAGCCGGGCCTCACGGCCATGGAGATGTTCCAGTCGGTGAACAGCGGCGGTACCCGCTGCCTCTGGGTAGCCTGCACCAACCCCGGCCAGAGCCTGCCCAATGTGGATGCCTACCGCAAGGGCATGGCCGCGGAGGATACCTTTTTGGTGGTCTCCGAGGCCTACCACCCGACCAGAACCTCGGAGCTTGCCGATCTGGTGCTGCCCGCCGCCCTCTGGGTGGAGAAGGACGGCACCTACGGCCAGTCCGAGCGGCGCTACCAGTATGTGGAAAAAGCCATCGAGCCGCCGGGCGAGGCGCGGCCGGACCTGATGGTGATGATCGACTTCGCCAACCGGCTTTTCGCGGCGATGGGCCGCAAGGAAGAGGCAAGGAAGCTCTTCAACTATAAAAACTCCGAGGAGGTCTGGAACGAGATCCGCCTCTGCTCCAAGGGCACGGCCTACGATTTCATGGGCATGACCCGGGCCAGGATGAAAAAGGCGCACGGCCTGCAATGGCCCTGCCCCACCGAGGACCACCCCGGCACGGTCCGGCGCTACACCTCGGAATACGACGTGCTGGTCAAGCAGCAGGATCCCAAGGCCGAGGGGGTTCTGTTCTACAGCGCCAAGGCGGACGACAACCGGGTCACCATCTGGCTCAGGCCCCACAAGGGTCCGGCCGAGCCGCCCGATGCCGAATACCCCTTTGTTCTGACCACCGGCCGCCAGATCGAGCATTGGCACACCGGGACCATGACCCTCAAGGTGCCGGAGCTCAAGCGGTCTGCCCCGGACGCCTACGTGGAGATCAACCCCAGGGACGCCGCCAAGGTGGGGGTCAAAAACAAGGACAAGGTCAAGGTGACCTCCCGCAGGGGAACCATTGTCCTGGAGGCCAAGGTGGTGGATGTGCCGCGCGACGGGCTGGTGTTCATGCCCATGCACTATCCGGACCGAATGATCAACTCGTTGACCACCGATGCCTACGACGCCATGTCGAAGCAGCCGGAATTCAAGATATGCGCGGTAAAGTTAGAAAAGGTTTAACCATCCCCGGGCGTGTCCGGTAGTAGGCTCCCCCTCCCCCGCCAGGGGGAGGGAACTTTTAACAGAACGGTGAAAAAATGGCGATTGCAAGCGTGGTGGTGGCAACGGAAGCAGGGGCGGCCGAGGCAGTGCTGGCCGATCTGAGCCGGTTGCCCAATACCGAGGTGTACGGCAGCAAGGAAAACCAGATCGTCACGGTTATCGAGGCCGATTCGGTGGCAGCCCTGACCGAGGGCATGCAGCGGCTGGCCGCGGTGGATCGTGTGGTCGGGGTCTATCCCGTCTATGCGGGCGCTGATGAGTAAGCATTTTTTAAGACCGCCTGGTGCGCTGCCGGAAGCGGAGTTTCTTGGCCGCTGCATCCGTTGCGGCAAGTGCGCTTTAGCGTGCCCCTACCGGGCGATCCGGATCGCCGGGCTGCTCGACGGCCTGGAGGTCATGGGCACGCCAATCATCCGGGCCAGGCAATCTCCCTGCTATCTCTGCCTGAAATGCGTGCCGGGCTGCCCGTCCGGCGCCTTGGATCACAGGGTGAAAAAACGCGAACAGGTTCGGATGGGGATTGCGCGGATCAACAAAAAGGAGTGCCTTACCTGGCAGGGAACCTTCTGCCGGAGCTGTTATGACCATTGCCCCCTCTTCAACGAGGCGATCACCATGGACAGCGAGCTGCGGCCGGTGGTGAACGAGAAGAAATGCGTGGGTTGCGGGATCTGCGAGCATGTCTGCCCAGCCGATTCCGCCGCCATTACCGTAATCCCCGGGGGGCCAGGATGAAGATTACCCCGATCCGCAGAACCGTTCAGCTTCTTTCCCTCGCCGGGATGGTGGCGGTGCCGCTGCTCAACAGCCGCGGGATCAGCGCGGTGAGCGGCAGCTTCTATTCAATGGAAATCGGCCGGCTCTTGCTCACCGACCCGCTCATCGCCATCCAGCCCCTGCTTGCCACCATGAGCATCGACGCCACCCTTTTGGACTCGGCCCTCATTCCGGTCATCCTTGCCCTGGTTTTTGGCCGGGTCTTCTGCAGCTGGGTCTGCCCCCAGAATACCCTGTCCGAGCTGTTCGACGCAGTGGGCATCAGGTTGGGGAACAAGCGGTTTTTTATGCCCACTCACGGTCCGCTGGTCCGTTACGCGGTGCTGGCCGTGATTCTGGCAATCACCCTGCTGTACGGTTTCCCCCTGGCCAGCCTGCTCTCGGCTCCGGGGATCATCTCGGTCCAGACCGCCCGGTTCATCTACGAAGGAACCGTGGGGCTTGAACTGGCGCTCATCGGGGGTATCATCCTGGCCGAACTCTTCCTGGTCCGGAGGGTCTGGTGCAACCACCTCTGTCCGGTGGGCAGCATGCTCAGCCTGTTCCGCTTCAAAAAGACCATGCGGGTCGTCA
>Ga0074199_1002284_pt1 | contig 12215 bp, 12 predicted proteins | sample EPASupsiteSAE347_FD_64528 | JGI IMG/M metagenome (GOLD analysis project Ga0074199, IMG submission 64528) | Bioremediated contaminated groundwater from EPA Superfund site, New Mexico - Sample SAE3-47 | ecosystem: Environmental > Aquatic > Deep subsurface > Groundwater > Contaminated ...
GTGCTGCAGCACCAAACGTCTCGAATATCCTATTGAGGTAATGGTGATCGCCAAGGCAGCTTATCCCGACCGTTTTGACGATATAGATCTTGAGGAGTGGCTTGTTGACTTCTTCAAGAACGTATATGATGTTGATAATGAGGCGGCGAGAGCGCTAATATCGACGCAGTGGATGGACTGGTGCGTGAAAGAATGAACTTCGCTTCAAATGATATTGACTGGAATTCTGCCTGGAAGGACCTCTACGAAAAGAATGCAGAGTGTCGAGGCAAAGGAGAATGCGCTTCGATCTGGGCCTCTCGAGATAGTGCCCGTGCGTTTTTGGCACAGTCACGGGAGAGGCCGGAGCGCATTCTTCAAGATATCGAGGGCCTGCCCCTCAAGGCCGACTCTAAGGCGCTGGACATTGGCGCAGGTCCTGGCACTCTGGCCGTCCCCCTGGCGGCCCGTGTCGCTTCAGTTACCGCCGTCGAGCCTGCCGTAGGTATGGCGGAGGTGATGAGCGAGCATGCCCGTGAAAAAGGAGTAACGAACCTCTCAATTGTTCGCAAACGCTGGGAGGATGTCGATTACAGGAAAGACCTGGAAGGCCCCTATGATCTCGTCATCGCCCGGCATTCGCTAGGAATGCCGAATATCAGGGATGCGGTAAAAGCGATGTGCGAGGCATCTTCAGAATGGGTCTATCTCTTCTGGTTTGCCGGAAGCACTGGATGGGAGAGGGCGATGATCGATCTCTGGCCCAAACTGCATGGCAAGGAATATCGGTCAGGTCCAAAAGCAGACATACTCTATAACGTCCTCTACTCGATGGGAATCTATCCCAATGTTGAGACGGTGCGGATGGAGTACGCACGCAAGTTCCCTGATCTCAATGCCGCTGTAAAAGAGTTTCGGGAGCAGTACATGATATCATCCCCTGCCCAGGAGGCGATCCTGCGAGAGCATCTCCAAGAGAGCCTCTCGAAAACCAGCGAGGGACTGGTGAATTCGATGATGACGAATCAGGTACGTCTCTGGTGGAATGTAAATCAGAACGACCAACGTCTTCAAGAATATTAATTTCATGTGATTGACATGCTGGAAAACATTAAGCAAAACTTCGAGCAGGTTCTGGAATCGGATAAGGACTCCAGCGATCTGCGTAGTCTCTCCATATCTCTGGACACGTTCTATGCCCTTTCTTCCGCCCTTGAGGTGGGCATATTTCAGGGTTTGATGCAGCCCAAGAGCTCCTCAGAGCTGGCCGAGACCCTTGGCCTTCATAAAGTAATCACTGAGAAGCTCTGCAAGGCTCTTACATCGAGAGGATATCTGTCCAGAGAGGGCGGCAATTATGCTCTCTCCGATCTGGCCAGAACCTTTCTCACAGCCTCCTCTCCATTCTATCAAGGCAGTCTCATAAAATTAATGAATAGAACGCGCGCGCAGCGGTGGAGCAGCCTGTCCCGAGCTCTCAAAGAAGGCCCGATCGCCGCTCCGTCGGGACCCCAGATCTTCGATGAGTTCTTCGCTCTGGCAATGGCCGAGGGTGCGGTTGGCGGATCGCTGCAAAGGACGATAAGAGCATTGAAGAGAATGCCGCAGTTTCATAAAGCCAGAAGATGCCTAGACCTGGGAGGCAGTCATGGTCTCTATTCATTGGCATTTGCCAGGTCAAATCCGGAACTTGAGGTAGTACTCTTCGATCTTCCCAAAGTAATAGGTGGCGCTGCCAAAAAAGTGGTGTCTGACTCGGAGAGGATCGTCACAATGGCAGGAGATTTCAATAGTGATGATCTGGGCAAGGATTATGATTTTGTCTTTGCTTCTGATGTGCTCTACAGGAATGAAGAATCACTCCATCCTTTGCTGACTAAGATAAGAGAAAGCTTGAAACAAGACGGTCTGCTGATATGCAAGCACTATCATATCGACGACCTCGTAAGCGACTCTTCGGCTGTTCTCTTCGATCTGATGTTCTCCATATCCGGGACCGGTGGTGTCGTCTATTCATCTGCTGATTTCTGCGGCCTCCTGGAGTCGGCAGGATTCTCAATCGCTATGGTGGAAGATATCAGCAGCCCTGTAAGTCCCAGCAAGATCATAGCGGCCAGGAAGGGCGGGGATTGAAGCTTTGCAGCAGATAGATCCGGCTGCAAAATTCAATCATTTTATCTATTTTTTAAATATGGCCTATTTCGCAGTTGATAGCAATTATTGCTAATCAAATAGAAAGATTTAATACTAATTACGATGTTCATGCGTGTTGTGTAATTCATACGGATGGCAATATGCATGCAGCCAAAGTCTTCACAGCAAGAACGACGAAAATGCGGTATGGTGTTGGGAAATAAAATAAGGAGTTGCGTCAAATGAAAAATATTATTTTAATTTCAGTGATCATATTGGCTCTGATTCCCGTTTCGAATGCATCCGGCTGGACCCTGGGTATCTTTGGAAACGCCAATTTGGACGATACCATTGATGAAGCAGATGTTAGCTATGTTGAAGGAATACTGGCCGGAAAAAATAATTCGACCGATTTCGCCGATGCAAATCACGATGGTCTGGTGGACGATAAGGACCTCGATCAGATAAGATCTATCATAAAGGGCGAAGAGAAGGAGCTTACCTTGGTGGATACGGCAGACCGAGCGGTCACCGTTAAGAAGCCTCTGAAGACCCTGGTGGGCTCAAATATTGCCGTTATGAAATCACTGGGGCTGGACATTAAGGATATGGTTATCGGAAGATACAACCAGGTCGATGTGGAGGCCTTCCCTGAGCTTTCCGATGATCTGCTCGATGTAGGATCTGGATGGTCCCCGGATATTGAAAAGATCCTCAAGCTCAATCCAGATGCTGTGTTCCTTTATCCTCCTGGTTTTACTTATGATACAACGCCAACATTGCAGTCTCTTGAGTCATCGGGAATGACCGTTCTCTGCTTCAAGCTGCAGACTCCGCAAATTCACCGGGAAGAGGTAACCAAACTGGGGTACATATTCAACAAGAGGAAAGAGGCAGAGAAATATCTCAACTGGTATGAGAATGTAATCAATGATGTTAAGGAGACTGCCAAGAGCATTCCCGACAAGGAGAAGGTCAAGGTATACTTTGAGTCCTATAAACCGTATACCAGCTATCCTCAATACGGATATATCAATGAGTCCGGCGGCATAGATATATTTGCAGGACGGCCAGGGGGAGAAGTTGATCCGGAGGCTGTGGTGAATGCCGATCCGGATATCATTCTCAAGGTGGCTTATCCTGGTGGAGGCTACCAAAAAGATGCCAAAAACAACTCGGACCTTATGGCGCTGCGTGATGAGATCTTGAGCCGGCCGGAACTTGAGAATGTCACTGCAATTAAGAACGGTCGAGTCTATGTCATTACCTCTTATTTGCTGACGTATCTTCCTCACTGCAATAACCTCGAATGCTTCCAAATAGCCTATCAGGCCAAGTGGTTCTATCCGGAACTGTTTTCGAAGCTTGACCCGGATGCAATTCTGGAAGGCTATCTGACCGAGTTTCAGAGATGGAATTTCGATCTGGACAAGAAAGGCGTGTTTGTCTATCCATTGCCGGAGGTGTGATGATATGAGATTTCCAATATTTATTCTGTTTGCATTTCTGGCATTATCATTGATGCCTCTGACGGTGTCAGTTGCGATTGCCACTGACTATACTCTGCCGGTCTTTGGAAATGCCAATATGGACAAGAACATTGATGACGGCGATATAGAATATGTAAAGAGCATAATCAATGGGAATAGCAAAGCAACAGAGTTTTCTGATGCCAATTATGACGGAATGATCAACAAAGAGGATATTGCGCAGGTGGAGAAGATTATCGATGGAAATCCGGAGAAGCTCACCCTGATCGATGGAGCTAACAGGACCGTGACTATAGAAGAGCCAATATCGAGAGTTATTGTGTGTTTCCCGCATGCTCTTGAGACTCTGAGAACGCTCAAGGTTCCAATTGATTGCGTCGCTGGAGCGGCTAGGCAGTATCCTGAATATGATCCAGGATTTTTCCCTGAGGCCAATAGTCTGCTCGATGTGGGCAAGAGATGGGATCCTGACATTGAAAAAATTATTTCCATTAAGCCGGACCTTGTGCTCTTTACAGCCTCCTCCGCAGCAAATGCCAATGCTCCGGCAACGATCAAAGCCTTGGAGTCTGCTGGGATCAAGGTTTTATGCTTCAGCCTCAATGGACTGGTGAGCTATCCAAAAGAGATAGCGACTCTGGGATATGTGTTCAATAAAGAGAAGGAAGCGAAGGATTTCATCGGCTGGCGCGATGATATTCTCGATACCATCAAAGAACGTGTAAAGGATCTCCCTGATTCCGATAGGCCAAAAGTCTACTTCGAAGCAGGAACTGACGGCAACGATTACAAAATATATGGTGAATATGCATATATATCGCTTTGCGGTGGAAATGATATATTTTCCGATCTGCCCGGGAAGTACACTTCGGTGAGCCCAGATGCAGTTGTTGATAGAAAGCCGGATATTATTATCAAGGTTGAGAGTGCCGGCGGAGGCTATGAACTGGCCAGGGGCAATACAACGGCATTAGAAGATACGAGAGAATCGGTAACCGGCCGGGAGATATTGCAGCAGATTCCGGCAGTTGAGAATGATCGCGTTTATGTCATCGCAGTTCATTTATTATCGTTCTTTGGAGATAGCGGCTGTAGAAGCTTCTTGCAGGCTGCATACCAGGCCAAGTGGCTGCATCCGGAGCTATTTGAGGATTTTGATCCTGAGGCCATCCATCAGGAATACCTCACTCGCTTCCAGGGGCTGGACTGCAATTTAAGTGAGCATGGCGTTTTTGTGTATCCTCTGTCTGGAAGCAAGACAAAATGAGGTTGTACCGGTGAATGTGGTCTTAGGAGAATGCAAAGGAAATGGCTAAGAGATATCGAGGAATTCTGATGATAAAATGCTTAAGAAATGGAAACAGACAGGCCTCTGAGAAAAGGAGCCGGGCCATGAGCTTGATGCAGCTTCTCTTATTCTCGGCGGCATTGGTCCTGGCATTTGCCTCAATTGCTGCATCTGAGGAGCATCTTGATGACAGCAATAAGAGCCAGATCACGGCAAATGACACCATTTGCAGCGGGGATCTCAAGATAGTCAGAGACGGTTTTGGTGAAAACGTCTCCCTTTGCGCACCCATTAATCGCATCGTGAGCCCCTGGTGCACCAATAATGAACTTCTGAAAGTGCTTGGTGCATCCGATAAAATAGTGGCTGTAGATTCCAGTATGACTGGTGTAAGCATAGCTCTGTTCCCAGAACTAAAGGATCTACCAAATTGCGGTGGCTGGAATGAACCTGATTTCGAAACGATCCTGAGCCTGCGGCCGGATCTGTATATTCCCTGGCTTGTAACTACTGCCTCCGAGGAAGATCGATATGGAATTCTGAGAAAGAGGCTGCTCGAAGAGCGGCTTCCTGGGATTCCAATTTTATGCCTGGATAACAATGAGTACCGTGGAGCAGATTATTTCCTTGACGAAGTCAGGATGCTGGGAGAGATACTTGATAAACGAGCCGAAGCCGATGAATTTATTGAGTTTTATGAAAATTGCACGGCTCCTGTTGCGAAAGGCATTGAGGGACTTTCCGAAGACGGGAAACCACGTGTGTGGATTACATCGCTCTTCTTCACAGGCAATAAGGTTACTGGGTCTCCCTATGCGTATACGGGATTCGTACCCATAGATCTGGCAGGAGGAAAAAATATTGCATCCGGCCTGGGTGGCTATGGCAAGAAAGTTGATTTAGAATGGATCGTCGAAGAGAATCCTGAGTATATCTTTATACAAATATGGGCCGCAGGCAACAAGAAATCGCCTTATGATTCCGATTACCCCTTGTCCGTCGCAAAAGAACAGGTGGAAGAAGTCCTTAACACGCCGCAGCTATCTCAGGTTGATGCCGTGAAGAATAAGAGAGTCTATGTTATCCAATACTCTCATTTTACAAAAGGGCCGTCGAGGTGCATTGCCACCGCTTACCTGGCAAAACTGCTTCATCCCGAGTTATTTGGTAGCCTGGATGAGATAAAGATGCACCAGGATTATGTGAATCGCTTTTTGAAGATTGATTTCAATGTTGCAGAGAACAGAAATAATTTTATCTATCCATACCTGGAGGAAAAGACATGATCAGCACAAAACTCATGGAGATGCTGGACGATAACCTGGTCTACCTGGCAACATCAAATCCCGAGGGAAAGCCAAACGTAGTGCCCGTCGGCTTCTGTCGGGCCATAAATGATAAGCAGCTCATCATCATTGATGTGCTGTTCAATAAAACCAGGAAGAACCTGGAAGACAACCCTCTTGTGGCCCTCTCGTTCACCGATCACAAGAGAATGGCGTCCTATCAGCTCAAAGGGCGAGCTGAGATTCATACCGATGGGCCGATCTTCGATATGATGCGGCAGATACGGGAGCAGAAGGAGGCGCGAATGAGATCTCATATGCAGCAGGGAGCAGCCATGACGCAGGAGATGAAAGATAAGTCAGAGCGCATGAAGGAATGGAGGAAGAACCTGCAGCCCAAGGCAGCGGTGTTGATAACGGTGGAGGAGATCTACTCTCACATGCCCAAGCTTGATTAGAGAACCAACATCAAGAGGTGATATAACATGAGTGATCATTTATTATGGGTGGAAACCCGTGACAGGACAGAGCCGAAGACCGTGCAGAGGGTCTATTCTTTCTTCGGCCATCCATCTTTAACCGCAAGCCTCTACATCCCTCAAATGGATGACGCTTTTCTTCTCACGCCATCTGGGGAGAAGATCGGCCTGGAGATGAAGAGGGGAGACTGGTTGGCAGGGTACGGCAATGCTGAGCATCTCTATGCTGATGTCGGGATCGATTGGCCGGGCGATAGCATATTTGCAGCTGCTCGGTCTCCGGGAGTTTATGATCTGGGCTGGCACGGCGGCAAAAGCGACCCATTTCTTTCCTACAACTTTGCCAAAGCGGTTATTCACGCCGGACCAGAAGGCAGCCGCTGGTCGGCAGGGATTCTGCCTCTTGATGTTATTCCAGAGCAGGCACCCTATGAACTCAAGGCAGGAGATCGCATCCGGATTAAGGTCGAGTATCTCGGCCAGCCTGTGAAAGCCAGCTGGACGGCATCCTACTGGACATGGGATGAGCATGGTGATTCGAGGGTAAAGCGGGGAATAACTGGTGAAGATGGCAGGTTCTCTGTGGACCTAACACAGGGCGGGCTCTGGTTTTTGGATGCAGCTTATTCTTTGCCCCAATCCGGATGCTGGACTGCAACTCATTCCCTGGCTCAGTTCTTCAAATCGGGCGACGTACTGAACTATAATTCCCTGAGATATAAGACAACGCTATCCGTGTGGGTAAGGTGATCTCTGCGGCCCTAGTAGGCTTTCGCCTCCCGGATTTGTCTCAGCGGCATGATCACAGGTCGATCGGATAGGCTTCTCACCGCGGCTTCTACTCTGTAAACGGACGCTATATTCTCCTCAGTGATCACCGAATGGGGATCTCCGGCGGCCACAATCTTTCCCTTCTTCATCATGATGATGCGATCCGAGTAGTAAGAGGCCAGGTTGAGGTCATGCAGTGCCATGATGGCGGTGATCTCCTTCTTCTTGACCACATCCCGAATTATGTTCATAACATCCAGTTGATGCCAGATATCCAGGTTGCTGGTGGGCTCGTCGAGAAGCATCACCTCTGCCTCCTGAACCAGCGCTCTGGCAATCAGGACCTTCTGCTGCTGGCCCCCGGAAAGCTCGGAGAAGTTGCTCATGGCCAGCCTCTCGATATCAAGAAGCCTCAGAACATCCCAGACCTTCTTCTCGTCCTTATCGCTTCCCAGCCATCCGATATGCGGCCTTCTGCCCATCAGAATGGTATCAAAGACGTTGGTCGGAAAGATGCGCACCGAGCTTTGCGGCACATAGGACAGATATTTGGCCATATCCATCCTGCTCATGTGGGTCACATCCTTGCGGTCGATGAGAATGCTGCCACCCTGAGGTGCTGCAATCCGATCAATGCACTTGATCAATGTCGACTTTCCCGAGCCGTTCGGCCCCACTATGGTGACCAGCTTGGAAGGGGCGATCTCAAAGTTCACGTTGTCCAGAATGGGATGGCTGCTGTAGCCGAAGACAATATCCTTGGCCTGAAGCTTGATCATCATGTCCAAAACTCCTTTCTTTTGCCCTTCATCATGAGATACATGAAGAAGGGGACGCCCACAATAGAGGTCATGATTCCCGTGGGTATGATGGTAGGTGCTATCAGATTCATTCCGACGGCATCCGCAGACATGAGAACCAGTGCCCCCAGCACTCCTGAGGCGGGAATGAGGAAGCGATGATCTCCGCCGATGACCATGCGGGCCATATGAGGAGCTACCAGTCCCACGAAGGCGATGGTGCCCATGAAACAGACAATAGTGGCGACGAGCAGGCTGCTGACCACCATGATGAATATGCGTGTCATCTCGGCATTTACACCAATGCTCTTGGCAGTCTCATCGCCGGCTGTCATGATATTCAGGTCCCAGCATTTGGTCATGAGCAGTGGAATGCAGATGATGAATATGATCAGCAGCAGCTGTGAGTTGGTCCAGGAAAAAGCAGCCAGATCTCCCATGCCCCAGTTGGTCATGAGGCGAAGCTGCTCATCGCTGGCGAAATACTTGAGAAGCGAACTCATGGCTGTGAAGAAGTAGTTCACAGCGATGCCTGCCAGCACCAAATTCTCAGAGCTGGCACCCTTGATAGCCGCCAGGCCGATGATGAAGAGCGAGCAGAGAAGGGCGCAGGCAAAGGCATTGCCTATGATGAAGTAGGGCCCACCCAGAATGGAAAAGCCGATAACTGCGGCGACGGAGATGCCGAACTGCGCTCCGGCGGTGATGCCCAGGGTAAATGGGCTGGCCAGGGGATTCTTGAGCACAGCCTGCATCACACAGCCGCATATTCCCAGGCCGAATCCTGCCATAATCCCCCCTAAAATTCGGGGAAAGCGGATGTTCCAGACCACACGAGAGGTAAGGGCATCCACAGAGAAGTAGTCCGGCCAGAAGCGGGCCAAGAGTGCAGAATAGGAATCAGTTACAGATATGTTCAATGGCCCTAGAGTTATTATGATTCCGGTGAGCAGGACCAGTAAGCCGACAATGCCCAGTACGAAGAAGATTCTGATGTACTTGAATCTCTCGTGAGCCATCTGCGGATTGCTCTTCTTGCCTGCCCTTCTGGCCCGGGAGAGGCCGGCATCGGGCTTTCCACGAAAGAAGATGGTCCGAAAGCTGGTCATTTATTACCCGCAGCCGCCTTGGCCAGCCCCATAAGAAGAGGGATGTCCGAATTCTTGTTCCTCTCATCAGATCCTATCGAGACCACAATGAGGTTCTTCTCCTTGGCGATCTCGGTCAGAGTCTGAAACTCGCGCAGCTTAAGAGCGCTGGGTTTGTTCTCATACATATCGGCAGCCTCATTCATCTTCTTGGAGGCCTGAAACTCTCCTTCCGCCAAGATTATGCGGGCTCTCTTCTCCCTCTCAGCCTCTGCCTGCCGGGCGATAGCGCGCAGCATGTTCTCGGGCAGGGAGACGTCTCTCATGGTCACCATCACCACATGCATGCCCCAGGGTCCCGTTGTCGAATCCAGTATCTCTTTGATCCTTTTGTTGAGATCGTCTCTATCGGAGAGTATGGTGTCCAGCTCGTTTTGGCCCAGGATATCTCGCAGAGTGGTCTGAGCCAGGAGAAGAGTAGCCGCCTCGAAGTCCTCCACCTCCACGATGGCCCTGGTGGCATCCACTACCCTGTAATAGATGACTGCATCCACCTCAAGGGTCACGTTGTCACGGGAGATGATGGTCTGCTTGGGAACATCCAGCTCTCTCACCCTCATGTCCACTCGCACCATTTTATCCACGAAAGGTACGAGGGGAAAGAGGCCCGGACCTCTCTCCTTCTTGATCTTTCCCAGACGGAATATGACGGCTCGCTGGTACTGTCTTACCACCCGGATGGATGAGGCCAAGAGCCCCAACACGAGGGCCGACCCAGCCAGAAGAGAGATAGAAACCATCTTGACATCCTCCCTAGGCCGGTAGGGCCCCGTCCTTCTGCCAGGAGATCAAGACCTGCTTATGGCTACGGTGCATGCATAGTCCATTCTCATCCTTGACCAGTCTAAGCGAGAGGAACTCACGCAACTGCGGCTCCTTTTCGTCGGGCACCTCATGCATCTGCTTCCACTCAGCCACAGCTTCATCAAGGCTGGTGTAATGCTCATCAGACTGCCAATTCATGAACTTGATATCGGCAAGAATGCCCATATCGGCGAGCAGATTGTAGATAACAAGATAGCCGGCCGGACCTGCCCCCTGCCTGCCGTGCCTGCCATGTCCTCCTTCTTCGCCTTTTTTGCCTTCCCGTAGGAACTGTCTAAAGCCGTCGTCCCTCTTGCCATCGGAAAAAGTAAAGATGTAGACCGCTCTTTTAGCCAGAGCATCCATCTTGCTCAGGGCCTCTTTCAGGTCATAGACTCCCAGGGAGTTGGATGAGAGCACCACATCGTGCGGCTGCAGCTCTCCATCGGCCACATCCTGCCAGCTCTTCTGGATGCAGCGGATGTTTTCTATGCCCTCCGCCGCCATGTTCTCCTGCAGGCAGGAGAGCATTCCTGCCGATTGATCGAGAGCTGTTACGCTTTTAACCAGACGGGCCATGGGCAAAGCCAGTCTGCCTGTGCCGGCTCCCACATCCAGCACCGTCTCGCCGCAGGTGAGGCCGAGGAGTGCCACCTGGCCCTTCGACCTCGCCTTGTTCTTCATGACCCGTTTATTAAACAGCCTAGCCCGGCTGTCCCAATGGGCAGCCAGGTCTTTGCCGTGGTGTTGAAAGCCGCCCGCATGGGTGGCCTTCCACAGTTCATCCCAATTAATGATTCCCGGCATGGACCAGTCTCCTACTTCAAGCTGTCCAGGTACTCTCTGGGCCAGACCAAATAGTCGGCATATTCGGTAAAGACGCCGTCCACGCCCAAGAAGGCCTTGAATATCTCATTGCCCTCGTTTTCAAGATCGAGATCCTTGAACTCATCCGGGTGCAGAATCTTGGCCATGTAAATCATGTTCAAGAGGTTTCTGTCGGCGGGTGTGCCCCGGCAGTGGGGATAGAAGCAATTGTAGACATTGCCGTTCTTGATGGCATTGATGGAGGCCAGCTCCGGGCTGTTTTTAATAAAGTCCAGGCCGGTGTTGTTTCCTGCATCGCTATTGGATATGAATATGTAGTCGGGATTCCAGGCGATGATCTGCTCCAAAGCTACATTGACCGTCGAGCCGTTGATCTCTGAGGCGATGTTGATGCCGCCAGCCATAGTCAGAGGATCATATTTGGGCTCAGTGCGGGTGAAGTCCCTGCCCTCTTTGGGATCATAAAAAGCGTTGCTTGCACCTCGGGAGGCGAAGTAGACCTTGGGCTTCTCGTCGGGCTTCATGCTATCCGTTACGGATTTTATCATGTCCACCTTACCCTTGGCAAAGGCGATCAGTTCCTCTGCATTATCTTGCGCATCCAAAGCCTCTCCGGCCACGCGGATGCTGTTGTAATAACCATCTTCTCCGAAGTTCCAGCCCTGTCCGCCCAGCACAACTACCGGGCAGCCGATCTTATCCTCAAAAGCCTCAGCATCCTTCAGACTTCCGCAGAAGATTATGTCCGGCTTGAGTGCGGCTATCTGCTCAAAATAGATATCATACCTGGTGCTGATCTCGGGTAGATCGGGCATGCGACCATCGATAATGCTCTCATAGCATCCTTCACATCCTTCCGTGGTGTTGTCGAAGGTCATGGGGCAGAGACAGGACTTGGTGGCCTGCTCTCCGGCGATCAGCTTATCGCCATAGCCCAGGGCAATTACAGTCCTGGCCTCGTCCGGAGATCGGGTGATTATCCTCTCCACAGCTTTATCCAGAGTAATCTCCCGACCTTGAGTATCGGTAAAGGTCTTGGGGTAAGATGCCATTGCAGTAATGCTCGTAAATAATAAAGAGCATATCAATAATATTAGCATCGTCCTATTCCTCAAATTGCATTTATGCATTCATATCGCTCCCACGTTTCGTATATTGCTGATCCTTAAGCCATTTATACGGATTAAATGTTTAACAGGTATCTGATTT
>Ga0074199_1002285_pt1 | contig 12214 bp, 6 predicted proteins | sample EPASupsiteSAE347_FD_64528 | JGI IMG/M metagenome (GOLD analysis project Ga0074199, IMG submission 64528) | Bioremediated contaminated groundwater from EPA Superfund site, New Mexico - Sample SAE3-47 | ecosystem: Environmental > Aquatic > Deep subsurface > Groundwater > Contaminated ...
CCCACCTTGACCAGCAGATTGGCGGGCCGCTTGATCCCCTTGCCGGAGATGGTCATCACCTTCTCGTACAGGGGCTTTGAGAGCACCACCGCATCGTAAATCGCCCTGGCGGTGCTGACATTATGAACCACCACGCCCACGGCCGAAGGCAGGGCAAAGCCGGGCACCTTGCGGCCGGTGATGGCCTGGATGAGTTGTTTTTCAGAACCCTGCGGGTATTTGACCTGCAAGGGCTGAACCACAACACTGTATTCCGGGGTGGAGGCGGCGGCTGCCGCTGCGGTCATGGTCTTGATGGCGTCTGGCTTGTTGTTCTCGATGCCGATGAAGCACTTTTTGATACCGAGGATCTTGAGGATCACCAGAGCGCCCTCGACAATCTCCTGGGCCTTTTCCAGCATCTGGCGGTGATCCGCGGTGATATACGGCTCGCATTCAGCGCCGTTTAAAATCAGGGTATCCACCGGATTGTCCGGCGGCGGGGAAAGCTTGACATGGGAAGGAAATCCAGCGCCGCCGATACCGATGATCCCGGCCGCATGCACCTTGGCGAGCAACTCTTCCTTGGCGAGCTTTTGCCAGTCGCAGCGGGAATACTGCACCGGCGCTGCTTCCTTATTGGTCTGGATGGTGATGGAGGGTGCGCTGACGCGCATGGGGTGGCCGGACATGCCCAAGGACTTGACGGTCCCGGCCATTGGGGCATGGAGGGGAACCCCGAGCCCCTTGGTCACCTCGCCGATGACCTGGCCTTCCTGCACTGCATCCTTGGGGGCGACGGTGGGGGTGCAGGGTGCGCCGATATGCTGGCCCAGAATAATCTCAAGCTCGTCGGGCGCCGGCATCACCTCGATGGCGAGGTTCTCGGTCAAACCCTTTGATGCAGGCGGATGCACACCACCTTTGGGGAAGGTCAGTAAGGATGCCATGTCACATTCTTCACGGGGGTTCTCGGCACACAGCGCCACGCGCAACAAGCCGAATTTAATCCAAATTTCAAACAACGGATTTTCAGCGGCAGCACGCCATGCATGCCGCGCCGGGAGGATTTTGATTATTCCTTTTGTCTTTTTTTGTCAAGGGAAAATGGTCCGGTTTCCCCCCTTGACAATCCACGCGTTGTGATGTAATGCAGTGAGTCGTTAAATTCGCCTTGTACGGTTGAAATTTCTCGTTATAATCATGAGTTTTCACCCTGCTTCGCAGGCGCATATTTTTCAATAAGCGCAGGGACGTTGGCTGTCCATCCGCTTTTTCATGAAGCCATCATTATATAAAGCAAAGGAGTGACACATGTGCCGGTTAGCCATGAAAACCGCAAGTGAGCCTTTCTCTCCCTTTTCGGTGCTGCAAGCCATGGAGGCCATGCAGGAAGGGTATGACGGCAGCGGCCTCGGCCTGCTGCTCAGGGGGCTTAACTTCGCGGATTACAAATACAACGCCGCTGACCCGATCCTTTCGGGCATCGCCCACAGCGAAGCGGCGCTGGCCCGTCTCGACCAGATCATGGACAAGGGTGGATTCACCCTCAAGTACGACCATGAGTTTGATGTCAAAAAAGAGATGATCGAGGCCCAGGACCGGCACAAGTATGTGCTCCGGGTGTACAAAAAGCCCGCGGCCTGGAGCAAATTCACAGCCGAACAGGTCGAACACGAGCTGATGCTCACCCGCCTGGCGCTCCGCGCCGATGGCGAGGCCCATGGCAACGACCTCACCGCCTTTTCCCTGTGGCCCGACGTGGTCATGATCAAGGAAGTGGGCTGGCCCCTTGACATCGGCCTTGCCCTTGGCCTGGATTCCGGCCGGATCACCAGCCGGATCTGCATGGCCCAGGGCCGCCAGAACACCAACTACGGCATCAACCTCTATGCCTGCCACCCCTTCTTCATCCAGGGCGTGGCCACCATGACCAACGGCGAGAACACCGCCTTCATCCCCATCAAGGATTGGCTCACCGGCCGGGCCTATCCCGGCTACATCGGCTATCAGTCCGATTCCGAGGTCTTCGCCCACATCCTCCACTATGTGACCAAGCAGCTCAAGCTGCCGCTGGAAACCTACAAGCATGTGATCACCCCGCTCAAGAACGAAGAGCTGGCCAAGCACCCGCAGGGCGATTTTCTCCGCGGCCTGCGCGATGCCTGCCGCCGTCTGATCATCGACGGCCCCAACGCGGTGATCGGCACCCTGCCCGACGAAACCTCCATGCTGGTCATGGACGCCAAGAAGATGCGCCCCGCCACCGTGGGCGGCAAGCCCGGCGAGTGGGCCATTGCCTCCGAGATGTGCGGCGTTGACGCCATGATCCCCGACCGGGATCGCTCCAAGGATTTCCAGCCCATGCGGGAACACACCGTTATTATTCCTCCAGACAGACAGGAGTTGCAGATATGGTCTCAGTTCGATCAATTGCCAATACACCAAGCAGCCTGACCCCCAACGATCTGCCTTGGATCATTGAGCACCGCGAAGACCGCTGCACCCTGTGCGGCAAGTGCGCCGCGGTATGCCCGGTGGGCACCCTGAAGCTGACTTACATGCGCAAGCGCATGCCCCAGCTGGTGCTTTCCTCCTCGGAGCGCGGCAGCTCGTACAAAACCTTTGTCGGCATCCGCCAATCCACCGAGGTCGGCAAACGCTGCATCGGCTGCGGCACCTGCGCCATGGTTTGCCCCAACGAGGCCATCCATCCGGTGGCCAATACCGAGCGCGACCGCTTCCGTTTCCTCAACAGCCCGCAGGGCGAACCGGCCAAGCGCGGCGGCCGCCGCAACGCGCCGGGCGCAAGCCTGCTCGACCGCATCATCTTCGACCGGATCTCCATGCTCACCGACCCGGCTCTCGACGCGGGCCGCCACGAGTTTTCCTGCAACACCTTGCTCGGTCGGGTGCTGCCGCCGGAAGAATATGTCCGGCGCAAGCTGGCCGGGGAATGGATTCCGCCGGTGCGGGAGATCTTCCCCTTTGTCATCGGCTCCATGTCCTTTGGCGCGCTCTCGCCCAATATGTGGCTGGGCTTGCTGCAGGGCGTGGCCTACTGCAACGAGGTTCTGGGCATTCCCGTGGTCATGGCCACCGGCGAGGGCGGCTGCCCGCCCTGGGTTCTGCGCAGCCCGTTTCTCAAATACATCATCCTCCAGATCGCGTCCGGCTATTTCGGCTGGGACGAGATCATCCGGGCCATCCCCGAGATGCAGTGCGATCCGGCGGCCATCGAGATCAAGTACGGCCAGGGCGCCAAGCCCGGCGACGGCGGCCTGTTGATGTGGTTCAAGGTCAGCAAGCTCATCGCCCGTCTGCGCGGCGTGCCCGAGGGCGTGGACCTGCCCTCCCCGCCCGTGCACCAGACCCTCTACTCCATTGAGGAGTCGGTGATGAAGATGATCCAGACCATGTCCATGGCCTGGAACTTCCGGGTTCCGGTGTATCCGAAGATCTCCGGCTCCACCTCGGCCAAATCGGTCTTGAACAATCTGGTGCGCAACCCCTATGCCGGCGCTTTGATGATCGACGGCATCGACGGCGGCACGGGTGCTGCCTACAACATCAGCATGGACGCCACCGGCCACCCAATCGCCGCCAATGTCCGCGAGTGCTACCTCGACCTCTGCGCCCAGGGCAAGCAGAATGAAATCCCCATCTTCGCCGCGGGCGGCGTGGGCAAGAACGGCAACGTCACCCAGAACGGCATGGCCCTGATCATGCTCGGCGCTTCCGGCGTCCACATGGGCAAGTTCATCATGCAGTCCGCCGCAGGCTGCCTCGGCAGCGAATCGAATCGTTGCAACGTCTGCAACATCGGCCTGTGCCCCAAGGGCATCACCAGCCAGAACCCCAAGCTCTACCGCCGTCTCGACCCGGATCAGGTCGCCCAGCGCGTGGTGGAGACCTTCATGTCCATCCGCACCGAGGTCAAGAAGATCATGGCGCCCCTGGGCCGCTCGCAGAGCCTGCCCATCGGCATGTCCGACGCCCTGGGCATCGATGACAAGGATGTGGCCGAACGTTTAAATATCAGATACGTCTGTTAGCCGTCGTTTAAAATAACTATAAAATATTGAGATGCCGTGAACGGCATAAGGGGCCGTAACGAAATAACCTCTGTAGCATCGCCGTTTAGCGGCTATTAACAACGATAGTTATTTCGTAACGGCCCCTAAAGAAAGGAGTACGCTGTGAGTAAAGCAATTGTCGTAAAAGGGCTTGATGCCAATGGCCAGCGGATCAGCTCCAAGAACTTCGAAGAGCTGGTCCAGAAGGCCTTTGCCAAATCCACCCGCTTGAAGCTGGAAACCTACGGCCAGCACAACGTGGGCGGCCGCCTGAAAAACGCGGGCAAAAAGGTCGAGATCGAGGTCAGCGGCCCCTGCGGCCAGCGGTTGGGCTGCATGGGCATGCCCGGCACCACCATTGTCTGCGACGGGCCTGCCTCCGATGACGTGGGCTACCTCAATATCGGCGCGGAGATCACCGTCAAGGGCGACGCCACCAACGGGGTCTGCAACGCCATGGCCGAGGGCAAGGTCTACGTGGGCGGCTCCATCGGCGCCCGGGGCCTGACCATGACCAAATGGAACCCCGAACACCAGCGTCCGGAGCTGTGGGTGCTGGGCTCGGTGGGCGATACCTTTGCCGAGTTCAACTGCGGCGGCATCGGGGTCATCTGCGGCATCGAAGCCAAGAACCCCAAGAACGTCCTGGGCTACCGCCCCTGCGTCGGCATGGTCGGCGGCTGGCTCTTCTACCGGGGCAAAAACGACGGCTCCTATGACAAGAAGAGCGTCATGGCCGTGCTGCCCAACGACGAACAGTGGGCATGGCTCATGGAGCGGATGCCCGTTTACCTGAAAAAAATCGGCCGCACCCGGCTGCTCAAGAAGCTCTCCGTGCGCAAGGAATGGATGATGCTGATCTCCATCCCGCCCCAGGACCGGGCCCTGATGTTTTCAGGCCCCATGCCCATGGCCGAGTTCAAGCAGAAGATCTGGAACCCCGGCTTTGGCGGCGGCGATCCCATCCGCGACCTGGCCCCTGGCTTGGACCGCACTCCCATTGGCATGATCGAAACCGGGGATCTCAGGCGGCGGCAGCCCTTCTGGGCCAACCGCGACAAGGCCGCGCCCTGCGCCTATTACTGCCCGGTGCACATCCCCACCATCGACCGGTTGCGGCTGTTCCGCGAAGGCAAGGGGGATGAGGCCTACAAGATGCTGCTCGATTACACCCCTCTGCCAGCCTCGATTTGCGGCCATATCTGCCCGAACCTCTGCATGCAGAACTGCTCCCGGCAGATGGTGGACGAGAAGATCGACGTGCAGATGCTTGGCCGCGCGGCCCGCGACGCCAAGCCTCCCAAGCCCGCCAAGTCATTGGGCAAGAAGGTCGCCATCATCGGCGGCGGTCCGGCCGGAATGAACGCGGCCTGGCAGTTGGCCAAGGCAGGGGTCGAAGCGCATATCTTCGAGCGCGACCAGCAACTGGGCGGCAAGCTGGGCCAGGTCATCCCCTGGGAACGGCTGCCCAAGGCCATCTGGGACGCGGAGATCCAGCGTTTCCTCTCCATGCCCAACATCAAGGCCACCTTCGGCGTGAACATGACCCCGGAGAAGTTCGCCGAGCTGAAGAAAAAATACGACCACGTCATCGTGGCCGTGGGCACCCATCAGCCGCGGACCATTCCCTTCCCCGGCCATGAACGGGTGATCCCGGCCCTGGACTTTTTGAAGAGCGCGAAAAGCGCCAAGCCGCTCAAGGTCGGCAAGCAGGTGGTGATCATCGGCGCGGGCAACGTGGGCTGCGATGTGGCCTGCGAGGCGTACCGCTTGGGAGCCAAGGAGGTTACCCTGGTGGATATCCAGAAGCCCCTGGCTTTCGGCAAGGAAAAGGCCGCGGCAGAAGCCTTGGGCGCCAAATTCCAATGGCCGGTGCAGACCAAGGAGGTCACCGCCGAGGGACTCATCGACGCGGCAGGCCAGCTCATCCCGGCCCAGACCGTGATCATCTCCATCGGCGATGTCCCGGCCCTGAAATTCCTCCCGGACACCGTTGAGGTCATCACCGTGGGCGGCGCGGGCTGGATCAAGTGCAACGCGGCAGGACTTACCAGCGATCCGAAGATCTCGGCCATCGGCGATGTGGAACGGCCAGGCCTTGCCACCAATGCCTTGGGCGCTGGCAAGAAAACGGCGGAAGCCATTGTGGCCGGGTTCAAGGGCGAGGAATGGAAGGATTTCGGCCAGCAGCTCATCCCCCAGGCCAGCCTGACCTCGGCCCATTACACCCCGGAACCGTGTCCCGGTTCCTCCGAGGCGGCGGAGGCGGAACGCTGCATGAGCTGCGGCACCTGCCGCGACTGCCACCTCTGCGAGACCATCTGCCCGACCCAGGCCATCTCCAGGGAAAAGCTGGAGGGCAAAGAGTACCGCTATGTCTCGGACCCGGACAAGTGCATCGCCTGCGGCTTCTGCAGCGACACCTGCCCCTGCGGCATCTGGGTGATGCGGCCTTTTTAGTTTTTTCCCCTCTACGATGCACTGCAAAAGCCCTGGCTGAAAAGCCGGGGCTTTTTTTGTTTTCAGAGTAACAACTCAAAAATTGCCCCATTTGGTCATTCCGGCGCTCTTTTCAGTCCTCGCTTGACGGGGAACAGCCGGAAACCAGTGCCTTTTTTCTGGACCCCGGCCTTCGCCGGGGTGACGATCCGTACGATTCATCACTTCGTGGTGAGCCCTCGGCGTCGCCCAGGAGAACCCCTGCCCATCACAGGCATTTTTGCGCAACGATCTTAATAGCACCACAAAAGAAGGGGAGGCCCCGGCAAACCGGAAACCTCCCCTTCTTTTTGATTCTTAAGTACTGTTACTGCTTGTGCGCCTTAAAACCTATGGCACTTGGAGCAGGCATACTTCTCAACATGCTTGTCATGAATCCTCTGCGAACTTGCCGTCTTCATGCTGTGGCAATCGTTGCAGAGATCCGAGGTCGGCTTGACCAGGCCTGTCGGCGGCGTGGTGTGGCAGGCGGTACACGCAAACTCTGAACGATGCTTGTCGTGTATGCCTTCCCAGCTCAAGGTCTCCTTCTCATGGCACAAGGTGCACCCCTTCACCGAGGCAGGCATGGTGTGGTAGCCAAGCTGGGTGAACGGAACCATCAGGTTGTTGTGTCCGGTCATGGAGCCATGACATTCGGCACATTTCGGCGCCATGGATTTCGGCTCAACCCCGTGGGTAATGAGCATCTCGGCATTGGCGTTGACCATGGTGTAGCTGCCGGTCATACCCTGATCCTGCATGCCCTTGGCCACGGCCTGGTTGAAGTCGCCGGTCATGAACATCCACATGATCGCAGGCGGGATAATCCGGCCATCCGCAAGCAGAGGGATGTTGGTTTTGTGGTTCTTGATGGGCACGATCTTGGACTTGCCGTCGAAGATCTTACCGTTGGCCTTGGCCATGGTGTAGGTGCCGTCGGCATTGGCGGTGATCTTCTCGCCCACGTTGTACACGTAGGAGGTGCCGTCAAACCAGCGGTACTCCGGCTTCACGTTGGAGGCCTTGACCTCGTGGCCGACATACCCGCCCTGGCCGTTGCAAAAGGCCGGATTCCAGACCGGGGTGAGCCAGTCGCGGGACATCTCGGTGGCGCCGCCCTTGGCATAGGTCTTGATGTGACAGGTCTGACAGGCTACCTGGCCCGCGGCGTGACGGTTCAGCTTGGTGTAGTTGCTGGTGCTGCTTTTGTGCGGTGCGGAGCCGTGGCAATCCGTGCATTTCGGATCCGGGGCCTCGGTTTGACGCAGATCGATACCCCGGCCGGAGATCTTGTGGCCGCTTACGGCATGACAATCGGCGCAGGAGAGATTGCCGCGGGTCGGTGACATATGCACATCCTGGGCATCGGTGGGCGCCGCGGTATTGAGACCCATGTCGCCGCGCTTGGTCCAGTCGCCGCCGCCGGCCTTGGCATGGCACCGCAGGCAGGATTTCCGGGTGGGCATGTGGACGGTTTTGGCAAGGCCAACCATGGTGGTGCCTGCCGGCATCAGGGCGTAATCCGGTTCGGTAAAGTAGTTGCCCTGCGCGTCACGCAGACCGAAGATATAGGTCTTGAGCTGGCCCAGGTAATCGGTAATGGTCGTGGCCGTGGACGGGTCAGGCGTTGTTTTCCGCTGATAGGTGTCATTATGGCACATCAAGCAATCCACATCGTTGACAGAAGGCGCATGCGGCGCATTGCCATCGGCCCGCACATGGCAGTTGAAGCAGGCGCCACCCGAGGACATGGCGTAGGTGCAGAAGGTGTTGATGCCTTTTACCCCTTTGCCCAATATCTGATTGGGCGCATTGGTCACCTCCGGAGTAGTGCCTTTCCACTGCATGTGCAGGCTGTTGAGCATGTCCTGGGCCTGCACAGGGTGACAGGCTATACAGGTGGCTGGCCCGTTGTACGCGGTGATGCCCGCGTGGGCGGAAATCGCACCGGTGCTGGTCGTTGTTGTCGCCGGCGTCGTGGTACTGGTCGCACCGCTGCAGGTCTTGCCGGTCTTGTACAGGGTTACCGCATCGTATACCGCGGTGCTTACCTTGCCGCCGTTATGCTTCGTCCAGTTACTGTTGGTGCAACTCACCTTGGAGCTTTTGTCCGAATGGCATTTCAGGCAGGTCGTTTTCAGCTCCGTCGCGGCGTCAATGGTGGCCGCATGGGCTCCCCCAGCCAGCAACGTGATCGCGGTCGCTGTAATAAAAATTTTTTTCATTGTGTATTCCTCCTTATTTTTTCACAAAATCCATGTAGCCATTTTTTTCACTGCTCCCCCCCATATCTCACCTCCTCCCAGGACGGCTTTCAGGCTGGGGAAATCAACCCCAACCTTCTGGGGTAAATATACCCAACCAGAAGAACTATTACCACCTGTGACGTTTTGCCGCAACAAAAAAAGGGAGGCCCCGGCAAACCGGGAACCTCCCCTACTTACTGCTTGGATACGGTACTGCTTACTGCGCTTACGGCATGATATGACAGGTCGTGCAGGCATAGCCCTTGGGCAGATGCTTCTTATGCACGCTCGCAGAGCTTGCGGACTCCAGACTGTGACAGGTCTTGCACAGAGTCGAGGTCGGGCTCTTCAGGGCCGTCGGGGTCTTGCTGTGACACGTCCAGCATTTCAGCTTGCTGCGATGCTTGTCGTGCGTGCCCTCCCAGCTCAGGGTTTTCTTGCTGTGGCACATGGTGCAAGCCTTGGCCGAGGTTGGAAGCTCATGGAATCCCAGGGCGGTGAAGGGAACCATCAGGTTGTTATGCCCTGTCATAGTGCCATGACAGGTGGCGCAGTTCGGCGCCATGGTCTTGGGTTCAACCCCATGGGTGATGAGCATCTCGGCATTGGCGTTAACCAGGGTGTAGCTGCCGGTCATGCCCTGATCCTGCATACCCTTGGCCACGGCCTGACTGAAGTCGCCGGTCATGAACATCCACATGATCGCGGGCGGCACAATCCGGCCATCCGCAAGCAGCGGCATATTGGTCGTGGTGTGGTTCTTGATGGGCACGATCTTGGACTTGCCGTCGAAAATCTTGCCGTTGGCCTTGGCCATGGTGATGGTGCCGTCGGCGTTCTTGGTGATCGTCTCGCCAACGTTGTACACATAGGAGGTGCCGTCAAACCAGCGATACTGCGGGGTCACGTTGGAGGCCTTGACCTCCTCGCCGACATAACCGCCCTGGCCGTTACAGAAGGCCGGATTCCAGACCGGCTTGCTCCAATCGCGGGACATCTCGGTGGCGCCGCCCTTGGCATAGGTCTTGATGTGACAGGTCTGACAAGCGACCTGGCCCGAGGCGTGGCGATTCATCTTGACGCCGGTGGTGGTGGTGTTGTGCGGCGCGGAGCCATGGCAATCCTGACATTTCGGATCAACCGCCTCGGTTCCACGCAGGTCGATGCCACGCCCGGAGATCTTGTGGCCGCTTACCGCATGGCAATCGGCACAGGAAAGATTCCCGCGGGTCGGGGACATATGCACGTCCTGGGCATCGGTGGGCGCTGCGCTATTGACGCCCATGTCACCGCGCTTGGCCCAATCGGACCCAGCAGCCTTCGCGTGACAGCGCAGGCAGGAGTTCCTGGTCGGCATGTGCACGTTTTTGGCAAGGTCGACCATGGTGGTGCCAGCAGGCATCAACGCGTAATCGGGCTCGGTGAAGTAATTGCCCTGCCCATCACGCAGACCAAAGATATAGGTCTTGAGCTGGCCCAGGTAATCGGTCACGGTCATGGCCGTGGACGGATCAGGGGTTGTTTTCCGCTTGTAGGTGTCGTTGTGGCACATCAGACAGTCAATATCATTCTGGGAAGGCGAATGCGGCGCATTGCCGTCGGCCCGGACATGACAGTTAAAGCAGGCGCCGCCTGAAGACATGGCGTAGGTACAGAAGGTGTTGATGCCTTTTACCGCCTTGCCCAGCGACTGGCCGGGGGCGTTGGTCAACTCCGAAGTGGTGCCTTTCCATTGCATGTGCATGCTGTTGAGCATGTCGGAAGCCTGCGTCGGATGACAGGCAATACAAGTTGATGGCCCGTTGTAGGCCGTGATGCCCGCGTGGGCCGGAAGGACCACCGCCTGGGCCTGCGTGGCTCCGCACATGATTGCCAGTGCGGAGGTCGCAAACAGAAATTTCTTCATAAATGTCTCCCCTTGCTTTTTTTTCACAAAAAAACATTGCTCCCTCTTTTCACTGCTCCCCCTGCGCCTCACCTCCCTCTCTCTTGGCGGCTTTGTCGGCGGGGCTGAACAAGCTTCCATCCACACCATGGGAAAGAACGCACGCGCCCCAATTACAATTATATTGGGATATATACCCAATTATGTGTACAATTACCACTTGCGACATATTGCCGCAACAAAAAAAATACCGCCAGGGATCCGATAATTTTTCAAAAACAGGGAAATGCGAAAAACCATTGCCAGGAAAGAGTTTCCAGCCAAATTGCTCAAATTTTCCCAGCCTCCTTACCATGCGACGCCAACAGACACACCATCCTTCCCCTTGCCCGCGAGCCTTCTTCCCATAACAACCCACCCACCACAATGGGCTACTCTCCCCATCACGATACCACCCAAATATCAGGCACGATGGCCGAAACAAGGCCAGCGCTGGTCTCAGCCCAATTGGGCACAAAAAAAGAGGGGCGGCTGTCGCCGCCCCTCTTTTTTTTATAAGCAATATGTATGCGGTGCAATACGCCCCTACCCCTCCTCGTACACCTCGGTAACGGTCATTTTTACGCTGGCCTGCCCGTGTTTCCGATGGAACTCGTACATGGCCATGGCCACATTTTGCGCATTAACAGTTGTTTTCTCGATTGCCGCCGTACGCCAAAGCTCAGGCCCCCCGACCTTGAATTTCACCACGAACCTGCGCATTCCCCTCTCCTTTTGCCTGTGAGATCATTGGGCAGTTCCCCCCGAACTTCCCCCGTTGAGACACATACTACTCAATGCATGGGTATCGCATTATTTGCCCTCTTTGGTCAATACTTAAAAAATACTGGCCCCTGAGCCAGTATTTTTCGCCGTGACGCCCGCCCTTACCCCGCCTGAATAGTCACAAAGAAAGACTACAAATATGTAAAACACAAACATCCATTTCACATATTTGTCCGCGCATTACCGCCGGAAGAATTTTACATAATTGCCCAAAAAGACGCATATTCAACAAGAAAAACAAATACTCATCCATTGGCACGATTCTCGCAAATCGTTAACAGGTCCACCAATCCACCTCAACCTGGAACACCAAGGAGACACCATGCACCACCGTTCTCTCGCCATCCCCTGCACCACCCTTGGCCTTGCGCTCTTTCCCACCCTGGCCCTTGCCGCCGACACCCAATGCGTAGACAGCGGCACCACGGCCTGGATGCTGATCTCCACCGCCCTGGTCTTGCTGATGATCCCCGGCCTGGCCATGTTTTACGGCGGCCTGGTTCGCACCAAGAACGTGCTCGGCACCATGATGCACAGTTTTGTCTCCATGGCGGTGATCGGGGTGCTCTGGGTGGTGTGCGGCTACAGCCTCACCTTCGGCAAGGGCATCCTGGGCGGCGTCATCGGCTGGAACCCGGATTACTTCCTGCTCAAGGGCATCGACGAGACCATCACCAACGGCGTGCCCGAGTATGTCCTGGCCATGTTCCAAGGCAAGTTCG
>Ga0074199_1002289_pt1 | contig 12186 bp, 14 predicted proteins | sample EPASupsiteSAE347_FD_64528 | JGI IMG/M metagenome (GOLD analysis project Ga0074199, IMG submission 64528) | Bioremediated contaminated groundwater from EPA Superfund site, New Mexico - Sample SAE3-47 | ecosystem: Environmental > Aquatic > Deep subsurface > Groundwater > Contaminated ...
ATAACATTTTTATTTTTTTTAGGCTAGAAATATGTCAATATGGGCAAAAAAAGAGTCATTAACGTAATTGTCAATGACTCATAATGCTCTTCTATTAAAACAAACTTGTTACCCCTTAAACAATTTAAAACCAATAAAACAATATAATGCCATACTTATTGTGGCACCACACCAATTTACCACACTGGAGTATTTATTTTTACACAAATATTCATTTACATATTGATTATATGCCACCCCAAATGGGGCACCCACCATCCAGATAACAAACGGTAAATTTTCCATAAACATCTCCTTTTTTTGTTTGTGTTTATTATCCCTTACGTGAAAATGATATTAATTTTCCCTTTGAACCACGGTCATTTTCATGTCTATGCGCCTTAGATCCTGCGCTGACAAAACAAACATGTTACCATCCAACGGCTGTGATTTGCAACCGAAATCGATTGTCACCAAAGATTTATTTTTTGCATAATTCTTTTTCAGAATTACCAATTTGAACCCCGGAGAAAGGCGATAATAACTTACCCCATCGCGATTCACCCACAAATCAAATGCCCCTGTCTTTTTGTCAAAGATGACCTTATTGACTTCGAAAATCGTATTGGCGCTAGCGGCACCAGACAAAAAGGCAAACAACATTGCAACCATAAAAACTAAGCTCATTTTATTCATCGCATCACCTTTTTAATAAGATTGATAAAACAAAAATTTAACCGAGTGTTATTCATTTATCCAAAGAACGATAGATAAACATAGCACAAAACACAATTTTGTCAATGCCAGTCCTAGATTAACTCATAATTAGCCAAAAAAAGACAGAAAGTCCTAAAACTTTCCATCTTTTTGTATTTTGTCATTCTGGAACGAAGCGAAGCGTAGAGATAGAATCTTCGAAATTTTTTAAAAAAGAGTGATCTAAAATATTATTAAAAAAAATCGGAAGATCCTATCGCCCGACGCGGCGGACTCCAGGATGACATATTTTATCATTAGTACATTCCTCCCATTCCTGGCATACCGCCACCCATTCCGCCAGCGCTATTATCTTTTGACTCCGGATTATCAACAATCACCGCCTCAGTGGTCAAGAACATAATTGCCGCTGACGACGCGTGCTCAAGGGCAGAACGAACAACCTTGGTTGGGTCAATGATACCTGCCTTAATCAAATCTTCAAAGCGATCTTCGGCCGCATTGTAGCCGATGTTTTTATTACCGCTCATATTCTCACGAATAATATTATAGAGAATCAATGAACCATCCTTGCCAGCGTTTTGCGCAATTTGTTTGATTGGCTCTAGTATTGCTTGATCAATGATGCGCGCACCAGGATTAATATTTTTCTTCTCGGCAATTTCTTCGAAGGCATTTCCCGCAAGGGCAAGGGCAAGTCCGCCACCAGGCACTACGCCCTCAGCAACGGCTGCACGCGTTGCATTCAAGGCATCTTCAATACGATCTTTCTTTTCTTTCATTTCACTCTCAGTCGCTGCACCGACTTTGATAATTGCCACGCCGCCGGCAATTTTTGCCAAGCGCTCTTGTAATTTTTCTTTATCAAAATCTGAATCAGCCACCGCAATTTCTTTCTTGAGCATATCAGCACGATTCTTAATTTCTTTTTCATCGCCACGACCATCAATAATAGTCGTATTGTCCTTACCCGCAATCACCTTGCCGGCTTGACCAAGGTCCGCAATCTCGACATTCTCTAATTTCAAACCAACTTCCTCAGAAATAACCTTGCCACCAGTCAACACTGCCAAGTCATCCAACATCGCCTTGCGACGATCACCAAAACCTGGCGCTTTAATGCCTAACACGTTGAAAGTGCCACGCAATTTATTCACTACCAAAGTTGACAGCGCTTCGCCTTCGATGGCGTCGGCGATAATCACCAACTCCTTACGACCGCTCTGCGCCATTTTTTCTAACAACGGCAAAATCTCACCGATTGTCGAAATTTTTCTGTCAGTCAAAAGCAAATACGCATTCGCATATTCCGCCTTCATTGTCTCAGGATTGGTCACCATATACGGCGACACATAGCCCTTATCAAATTGCATACCTTCCACAACCACTTTTTCAACGCCAAAAGATTGACCTTCTTCGATTGTAATCACTCCGTCTTTACCCACTGATTCCATTGCCTCGGCAATAATATTGCCAATCTCCTTATCATTCGCTGAGATAGATGCCACTTGCGCAATCTCATCTTTAGTCGTAATCAACTTACTCATCTTCTTCAATTCCGCTACGATTGACTTCACTTTCTTTTCCATTTCAGTGCGAAGCTCAATCGGATCAACGCCAGCAGTTACCAACTTAATTCCCTCAGTAATCATCGCTTGCGCCAAGACAGTTGCAGTTGTGGTACCGTCGCCGGCAATATCATTAGTCTTGGACGCGACTTCCTTGATCATCTCTGCGCCCAGATTTTCAAATTTATCTTCTAGAGTAATTTCTCTAGCCACCGACACGCCATCTTTGGTAATTGTCGGACCACCAAAACCTTTATCAATCACCACATTCCGTCCCTTCGGACCCATTGTCACCTTGACCGCATTAGCCAATTTATCAACACCGCGCTTCAAGGCTGCGCGCGCTTCATCGTTATAGATTATTTGTTTAGACATAGATTTATATTCTTAATTTTTAAAATTCCGCTTAGTATTCCCTCTCCTTGCCAGGAGAGCACCTGTGCTGCGCCTGGCATAAAGGTTAGGGTGATGTAGTTTTCGGGCGAGGGAGATTACACATCCTCTTTTTATTATTTTAACTAAGTACCGCCATAATATCTTCCTCCTTAACAACAAGCAAGTCTTGCCCATCAATCTTAATCTCAGTCACTGGATAATTTTTAAACACCACCACGTCGCCAACTTTGACGCACATAGGAATTCGTTCACCCGTCTTAGAGAACCTACCTTCGCCAATCGCTACCACTTCTCCTCGCTCCGGTCTTTCTTTCTCGATAGTTCCTGGCAAGACAATTCCTGAAGCTGTCATTTCATTTTCGACGACTGGTTTTACGACCACATGATCATGTAATGGTTTTATGTTCATAAATTTTTCCTCTTCACGTGTTATATTTTCAACGACACACAACACGAAATATATTATTAATTTAAAGATTTTTTATTAGCACTTTAACCTTAAGAGTGCTAAATCTCTCTCCATTTTACCATTTTCAAATCCCCTGTCAAGGATTTTAAAAATAAAAAAATAAATATATTTCCCAAAACTTATCCACAATTTACCCCACGTTTTACCCCCAGGTTATACACATTAAGTCTTAATTAAGATTTAATATTAGCCTCGTTTACTAAGATTAGGGAAATAATCAGCAAAAATACTTGACTTTTTCTGTAAATATGGTATAATAGATTTATAAATAAGTTCGTTCTTTCCCTATCAACCATCATGCGGAGGACATACCATGAGTTCCACAAACGGAATAAGTCCCAGAGAGGCTATAAGGAGTCTCATTGAAAGTCCGTTTTATTTCAGAATGGACATTTTATCCAGACTAGCATTGGTCAAAGAAGTTATCAGCATTAAGCTGGTGGTCGCATGAACAAAAACAAACATCTCTCCATCACCAAGGTGAAACGGAGAAAAAAAACAAAGGCAGAACACAAAAATAAAAACGTGTCCTGCTTTTTCCTATACGACGATAAATATATTTTCAAAAAATTTACATATAACAAAAGACACTCGATTGAGTGTCTTTTGTGTTATATAATGTCTTATGACTAATTCATTGCCTTCCAACGACGTGATGCCTTGGTTCTTGCCAACTCCTTCGCAATCGTTGCAGAAACATTGGCATATTTATCTTCAAACTTCGGATTCTTTCTTGCTTCCTCGGCTCGTCTTCTCGCTTCTTCCGCTCGCTCTTCATTGATCTCCTCGGCTCGCTCAGCACTGTCCGCCAAAATCACCACCTTATTATGTAAAACCTCGACAAAACCACCGGATACAGCCATGATTTTTTTTTCACCAGCTTCGTTCACCAACTCAAGCACGCCTGGCGCCAAAATTGACACCAAGGGTATATGTTTAGGCAAAACTGTGATTTCACCTTCTTTAGTTGGCACAGTTACTTGCGTAATTATGTCCTTCATCACTGTTCGCTCAGGAGTTACTATTTCAAATTTTATTGTATTTGACATATGCACTAATTTTTAATTTTGAATTTTTAATTTTGAATCAATTTTGAATGACTTAATTTTTAATTTTAAAATATTACATTAAATCAAAATTCAAAATTCTAAATTCAAAATTTGCGTTACGCTCCAACCTCTTCGATACCGCCTTTCATATAGAAATCACCCTCACTTTTATCATCATGCTTGCCATCCAAGATCTCACCAAAGCCCTTGATCGTGTCCGCAACCTTCACATATTTACCAGGATGACCGGTGAAAGTTTCTGCCACGTGAAATGGTTGTGACAAGAATCTTTGAATCTTACGCGCTCTGGTTACGATCAGCTTATCTTCATCGGACAATTCTTCCATACCGAGAATAGCGATAATATCTTGTAAATCTTTGTATTTTTGCAAAACTTTTTGCACGCCTTGCGCCACGCGATAATGTTCGTCACCGACAATCTTGGGATCAAGAATAATAGATGATGAATCAAGCGGATCAACAGCTGGGTAGATACCCAACTCAGATAAACTTCTGTTCAATACCACGGTCGAATCAAGATGAGCGAACGTTGTCGCTGGAGCTGGATCAGTAAGATCGTCAGCTGGCACATATACGGCTTGAATCGAAGTGATTGAACCTTTGTTGGTTGAAGTAATACGTTCTTGCAATTCACCCATTTCGGTTGCCAATGTTGGTTGGTAACCTACGGCAGAAGGCATACGACCTAACAAGGTTGATACCTCAGAACCAGCTTGGGTGAAACGGAAAATATTGTCAACGAAAAATAGTACGTCTTGGTTTTGTTCATCACGGAAAAATTCAGCCATCGACAAACCAGACAAGGCCACACGCGCACGTGCTCCAGGCGGTTCATTCATTTGACCAAACACCATGGCTACTTTATCCAATACACCTGCGTCTTTCATTTCGTGATAAAGGTCATTACCTTCGCGAGTTCTCTCACCTACGCCGGCAAATACTGAGTAACCGCCATGGGCTTTCGCAATGTTATTAATAAATTCTTGAATAATAACTGTCTTACCTACACCGGCACCGCCAAACAAGCCAACCTTTCCACCCTTCGCAATCGGGCAAATCAAATCGATAACCTTGATACCAGTTTCCAAAATTTCCGTCTTGGTTGATTGCTCGGTAAAATCAGGAGCCTTGCGGTGAATTTCATATTTCTTACCAGTCTTCGGCGTGTCCTTGCCATCAACGGCATTGCCCAAGACATCAAAAATACGACCCAAGGTCTCGTTACCAACCGGCACGGAGATACCCTCGCCCGTTGCAACCACCTCATCGTCTCTTTTTAAACCATCAGTCGTGCCCATCGCAATTGTTCTCACGACACCAAAACCGATATGTTGCGCCACCTCCAAAACCAATTTACCATCCTTGGTCTTGATCTCCAAAGCATCATAAATCGCTGGCAACTCACCTTCAAAATGAACATCGACAACCGCGCCGATGACCTGCTTCACTCTGCCTGTCATTTTATTTTCACTCATAATATTATATTTAATTTGTAATAATTTATTTACTAATCGCACCCGCACCGGCCGCAATCTCGGCAATCTCATTGGTAATACTTGCCTGTCTTGCCTTATTATAATACAAGACTAACTCCTTATGCATATCATCCGCCGCTTCTGTCGCCTTGTGCATCGCACTCATACGCGCGCTATGTTCGGAGGCATTTGATTCAAGCATGGCTTGGAATAATTGCACTTCGATCAAACGCGGAATCATACTGTCCAAGACTTCTGCTTCACTCGGTTCAAATGTAAAGGCGTGCGCATAAGTCTCGGCATCACTGCCCAACAAATACTTATCTTCCTTATCTTGAATATAACTCTTGTCCAAACCAACGCGTGTATCCACGCCCATAATACCTAAGTATTCATCCTGAGAATCAATATCAATCGGCAACAATTGCTTGACGCGTGGCACTTGCACGCCGGCACTGACGTAATCCGTATAAGCCACAAAAACTTTATCATAATCACCTCTGATATAATCATCCCGCACCATTGTCGCCAAGGGAATCACCTCGTCGACACTCACCGCTACATCCGTCTTTTCAAATTCAGCCAACACATGATGTCGGTAACGCGTATAAATCGCTTGACCCTTCTTACCCAACACCACAAAATCAGTTTTAATGTCCTCGCCATCGACTTGATGTTTCTTGATTGATTGGTGCGCTTTATTCACGATTGCGGAATTGAAACCACCACACAAACCACGATTAGAGCTCAACAAAATAATCGCCACCTTGTTCACCTTTTCTCTTGGCGTTAATAAAGGATGACTAATATGATTTTTTTTAGCTTGCTTAGACAAATTTAAAACCGTTGTCCAACTCAAATTGGCGTACGTTCTTGTCTTCAACACACCTTCAATCGCCTTCCGCATCTTGGACGCTGCCACCATTTCCATCGCGCGCGTAATCTTCTTGGTACTAACGACTGATTTTATTCTTCTTTGTATTTCTTTGGTATTAGCCATACAACTATTTAACTATATAATCTAAAGTCCCTTTATAATCTTCAATTAATTTTTTCATTTTCTCCTCAATATCCGCGAACAACTCACCTTTCTCATCAAGCATCTTGCAAACGGTAGCGTCCATGTCATCAATGTAGGTCAACATGCCTTTTTCAAATTGCATAATTTTGTCCACGGGCACGTTATCCATCAAACCATTAATCAAGGCGTAAAAGATAATTACTTGATGCGCGTGGGAAATCGGATTGTATTGGTCTTGCTTAAACACCTCAATCAATCGCTCGCCACGATTCAATTTCATTTTTGTTTCTTCATCCAAATCAGAACCGAATTGCGCGAAGGCTGCCAACTCACGATATTGAGCCGCTTGCAAACGAATCTTGCCCGCTACTTTCTTCATCGCTTTTGTTTGCGCGGCAGAACCGACACGAGATACTGACAAACCGGCATTCACCGCGGGTCTCTTACCTTGATAGAATAAATCTGGCTCCAAATAAATCTGTCCATCCGTAATCGAAATCACGTTGGTTGGAATATAAGCTGATACATCTCCCGCTTGAGTCTCAATGATAGGCAAAGCGGTAATTGAGCCACCACCGAAGTCTTTGTTCAAACGACATGATCTTTCTAGTAAACGAGAATGTAAATAAAACACATCGCCAGGGTACGCTTCACGTCCTGGTGGACGCTTAAGTAATAAAGAAATTTCACGATAAGCCACGGCGTGCTTACTCAAATCATCATAAACAATCAAAACATCTTCGCCTTTGTCTAGGAAATATTCCGCCATCGCCGTTCCCGCATAAGGCGCGATATAAGCCATGGAAGCTGGATCAGAAGCGCCTGCCAATACGATAGTTGTATAATCCATCGCACCACCCTCTACTAGCTTACCGACAATATTAGCAATCTTTGATTCTTTTTGTCCGATTGCCACATAAATACATTTCATATTCTGCCCTTTTTGATTGATGATAGTATCAATCGCAATCGCCGTCTTACCAATCTGTCGGTCACCAATAATCAATTCACGTTGTCCACGTCCAATCGGAATCATCGAGTCGATTGCCTTGATACCGGTTTGCACGGGCTGACTTACTGATTGACGCGCAATTACACCAGCAGCAATCTTTTCGACTGGATAATGTTTTTCACCCGTAATTTCACCCTTGCCATCCAAGGCTTTTCCCAATGGATCAACCACACGACCAACCAAAGACTCGCCAACCGGCACTTCCAAAATGCGCTTCGTTGTCGCCGCTGCATCGCCTTCTTTAATCATCAAAGAGTCACCCAAAATAATCACACCCACACTATCTTCTTCCAAGTTCAAAGCAACACCAAAGACAGAACCGTCCTTGGTCTTGAACTCGATCATCTCTGACATCATCACGTCTGAGATACCGGTCACGCGCACGATGCCGTCACCAACCTCAACCACACGGCCGATAGTCTGCTCCTTGATCCCCGATTTGAATTCGGTTATTTGATTTTTCAATTGTTCAACAATGAAATCTTTTGTAATAGACATATTTTATACCAATTATCAATTTTCAATTACGAATTACGAATAAATGAAAATTTTAATTTAAATTCCATTATTCGTAATTGATAATTCGTAATTGATAATTATAGAATTATTAATTAACTTAAGCTATCATCACCTTCTTAAGGCTGTCAATTTCACTCTTTAAACTTCCATCATAAACCGTATCGCCATTCCGAATGATCACGCCGCCCAAAATATTCTTATCAACTTTCTGGCGCATCATAACCTTGTCAGCTTTAAACAATTTAATAATGTGATCGTTTAACAATTCAACAGTTTCTTTACTAGCCTCTTGCGCCGTCGTCACATCCACCACGGTGATGCCATGCTCTCGATTCCAGGTCTTTTGAAAATACTTACCAATCAGCTCGCCACGCTTCAAGTCCTTGTTCTCCGCCAAAATCTTCACAAAGTTCTTGACGTAAGTCTTCACCTCCGCCTCACTCTTGTCCTTCGTCGCCTCATATAACGCCTGCGCGTATTTTTTCAATGATATTTTCATATTAACCAATAATTTTTTTAATAACTTCCTTATCCTTACCCGCATCCATCTTCTCACCCAAAATCTTCTCAATCGACAACGCTACCAAATCAGCTACTTCTTTTTTGATTTCCTTAATCACGCGCGTTTTTTCTTCACGCACGGTTTCTTTTTCTTGATTAATGATCACGCCAATCTCCTCCTTCGCCTTGTTTACAATCTCGGTCTTTCTCAACTCGGCATCTTGGCGCGCTTTTTCCAATAACTCACTCGCCTCTTTCTTCGCCTCTATAATTGTCTTCTGGTAATTCTCCTGCGTCTCCGCCAATTTAATATCAATATGCTTCGCATCATTAATACTCTTCTCAATCTTTTCGGTTCGGTCTTTCATAGTCGCTATCAATGGTTTCAAAGCAAAGAAATACAAAATACTAAAAACGATACCAAAATTCACTGCTTGCGCGATTAAGATTCTGGCGTCGATGTGAAATGTTGAAATTAAATTTTCCATAAAAATAAATATTAATAATCTTGCGATTGTTCTTGCCCATTACAGGCCAGAACAATGAGTAAAATTACTAGCTTATTTGATACCGAACGCGATAACCAAAGCGTAAATAGCAATAGCTTCAGCAAAGGCTGCCGCCAAAAGCATAGGCACTAAGATTTTTCCAGCTGCTTCTGGATTACGACCAATCGCTTCCATAGCTTTTGCGCCGATAAAACCAATAGCCAAACCGGGTCCGATTGAACCAATACCAATGGCCATAGCCTTGGCAAACATAACATTTTCCATATTACTTGTTAAATTTCAAATTAGCTTAACTAGTGTCAAAGTAATTTTGAAATTTTGATTTATATATTTAATTATAATAAAAAATTAGAATTGAGCGGAAGTTGGGCAGCTTCCGCGATTGTGAAAAGGTTATTTTGTTTATGATCAAAATTCAGACCATCCTGGCTTATTCGCTAAACGTTGCATCATCTCCTCATCTGTTGGCGTTTTATCTCGAAGATTTATTGTCGAAGTATACATATTGTACCCCAACACTAATTCTCCATGTGATCCGATGCGCCTTTTTTCGTCCTTAAGACCAAGTTCGTTTAAGACGCCGGTCATTTCCGGCATTCCCATTGACATTGTCATAAACACCTCCTCTTTGTTAGCCCAATTCTAATTATTTATTATATTTTAATGATCCTCTGCCGATGTGCTCATAGTTAAATATGCTAAAATCAACATCGCGAAAATTAATGCTTGAATCACGCCGACGATTACCTCCATAAACATAAACGGAATCGGCAAACCAAAAGCGAGGATTGCTGCCATCGATGCCAACAAAACTTCACCGGCAAAGACATTTCCAAACAAACGGAAAGAGAGACTAGCCACTTTGGCGATTTCACCAACTATTTCAATCAGGCCAACAAACACATGAATCGGATTCACAATCAATACAGTCGGATCCTTCATCACCTTCTTCGGAATATCCAAAAGCGCTTTAATGTTAACAAACTTATTGAAATACTTCCACCAACCCAGAGCCACCACGCCAAAAATATGGCTCGCCACTACGCCAATAATCGCCAAAGCCAAAGTCGTGTTCAAATCAGCTGTTCCGCCTCTAAAAAAAGGCGCGAATACCTCGTGCCCATTCTCGGTAACCATTTTACCGATTGAACCAATGCCAGGCAACAAACCCATCCAGTTGTTCAATAATATTAAAATAAAAAAGCTAAATACAAACGGAAAAAATTGCAAAGATTTGTGTCGTGAGCCAGTCACAGAATCAAAAATCCCCAAAAACCCTTCCACTATCATTTCCAATACATTTTGCAAGCCAGTCGGCACTTCCTTGATTCTTTTGCGAATAAATAAACCAAAAATCAAAACAATCACCACCACCATCCAAGTATTAATCATGGAATTAGTAATCGGAAAACCGCCTACGTTGGCAACCTCTTCCGCATAAAGAGTATGTCCATGTTCAGATTTTGTTTGCGTCTCGTGCACCCCTATCGCCCCTGTTTCTTCAGACACTCCCTGGACTTCATTATGTTGTTCAACTGGATTTGACATTGTTATAATTACTAATTAAAAATTGAAAATTACGAATTATGGTAAATTTTATTAATACCTTTTCTAGTTGTCTAGTTGTCGAGCTGTCTATTTATCTAACTTCTTATACTCCTTCGATACATTATATACCAAATAACTGATAGAAAAAATAAACGCAATCCCTGTGCTCGCCAGAAAAAAAATCGGCTCTGTGCCATAATGCGCATCTATTTTTTTGCCCAAAAAAGCCCCCAATAAAATCGGGACTGTAATCCAAACCGACCACCGCACAAACAGCATCACCGCCGGCTGCCACCAATTTTTATCATCCCTCTGAATGGCCATATTTTTTAATAAAAGAAAAAAAGGACAAGAAGTCTTGTTCTTTTTAAGATTACATTCATATTATCTCTTAACAGACGTTAAAAGTCAAGGGCAACTATTTACAAAACCACATGAACATGCTTACATATTGGCAGTTCCTTGAAATTTAAACCAATAAACGACACATGGAGAGAAATAATGAGAAAAATATCCCTGTTTTTTGCATGTTTTTTAATAATAACCAACACTACAAGTGCTTTATTGGCACAATCAGAGGAGATAACTAGAATGACAACAATAAACGACAGCATTAATAACCTCGAAGAAATACCGCACATTTTAGAAGGAACTTCAATGCCAGCTATTCACTTAGAGGCATTAATAGATAACAAAAAGCGTGATGTTGTGCTTTTAGGAGAGGTGCACATCGCAACAAAACAAGAGTCGATGGCTGTTGCCAAAATTATGCCATATTTTAACTGTCTTGCATATGAAGGCGTAGATGTCAGCACATACGCCGAGGGAAGATTTTTTTCATGGATTAGCAGACTTGGCGTGAACCATGCCGTCACCGCAACAGTTGAGTGGGATCGATCAAATAAACATAAAAGCCCGATTGATCAAGTTGAGAAACATTCATCAAGCAAGAAAACTCTTCACTTAGAGGAGGGATGGAAACCAAATATTAGAACAAGAATTTTGCTAATACTTCTTCCGATAATGAACTTTCTACTCCTGCTAGGCGCAGCTTTATTTATAGCGGGTTTTTCCTGGTCGATGTTTAGTCACTCCTCAATTCAAGCTAAAAATGAGCATATTTTCTCCTCATATAACTTGGCTACCGTCATATTTACACTATTATTCGTTATACTTATTTACAATATACCAGCGTTAAATAAGGCGATAAATTCAACAATGAACAGATTTACCGATTTTCTTACCAGCGCATCGGAAAGAAACAATTACATGACCAAGACACTTATTGACACCTTAAACAAAGAAACTGCAATTGAAAGCGTCCTGGTGATAACTGGAAAGGCTCACACTGCTCCAATGGCAGAAATTCTCAAGAAGAAATACGGATTTACTGAAATTCCGA
>Ga0074199_1002290_pt1 | contig 12182 bp, 10 predicted proteins | sample EPASupsiteSAE347_FD_64528 | JGI IMG/M metagenome (GOLD analysis project Ga0074199, IMG submission 64528) | Bioremediated contaminated groundwater from EPA Superfund site, New Mexico - Sample SAE3-47 | ecosystem: Environmental > Aquatic > Deep subsurface > Groundwater > Contaminated ...
GGGGCCTCGGCAAGGCGCGCAATTTGGGCGTTTGCCGTGACTTTGGGCAAAAGTTTCACAATCACGGGCGGGGGGGTGCGCGCGCGCGCGGGGGCGATGCCCCGCCGCGCCATTTGCGGGTCGGTGCCGAACGCAATGCCGCCGTGCTTGATGTTGGGACAGGAGATATTTAATTCCAGGCCATGCACGCCGCGCACATCGCCAAAACGTTCGGCAATAGCCGCGTATTCCTTGATCGTGTGTCCCCAGATGTTGACAATCAGCGGTGTCTGGTACTGACGCAGAAACGGGAGATAATCGCGGACAAAACCATCGAAGCCCGGGTTCTGCAAACCAATGGCATTCAAAAGTCCACCCGGCACCTCCACCAGACGCGGGGGCGGATTGCCTTGGGTGGGCTTAAGACTGACGCCTTTAACCACGATGGCGCCCAGCCGGTTAAGGTCCATGAGCCGCGCAAATTCCGGCCCATAGCCAAATGTGCCGGAAGCCGTCATGACCGGATTCTTCATGACGAGGCGGCCAATGCGGACGGTCAGGTCCGTATGCGTGTCTATATGTTTTGGCGTGCGAGTCATTGCTCTTTGTCCCTCCGCCCGTCGTCTCGTCTTCACGTCAGACCACGGTCTACAGCCCACAGTCTACGGTCCCTCTTCAGTCCTCCCATATAATATCCCGGCATGCCAAGACCGGGCCCTCCGTGCATATGCGCACCCAGTCCCACGTTGCCTCACCAGCCGCATCCTGCCGGCGTACTTTCTGTACGCAGGCCAAACAAGCGCCCAGGCCACAGCCCATGTGGCGATCCATGGAAACCCAGCCTTCCCAAGCGCCCAGACCGGCGCGTTTGCAGATTGCCTTTAACAAACCGTTCGGCCCGCAGGCGAAAAACTCAGGGGTGCGCCCACGCAGGTCTTTATTGAGCCACGCGTCCAGAATCTGCGTCACGAGTCCTTTTTTACCGGCGCTTCCATCTTCGGTGGCCACACGCACATCCCAACCCAGGCGCCGGAAATCGTCCGCGCAAAGGATATCGTCCGCGCGCGCTCCGCCGACAAACACAATTCCTTTAACCCGCGCACGTTGCGCCACCAGGTAAAGCGCGGCCATGCCATAGCCGCCGGCCACGAGCACGGGCAGGCTATTCTTCCGCACGTTGGGAAATCCGTTGCCAAGCGGCCCCAAGATATTGACTTCATCGCCGGCGCGCAACGACTCCATGGCCTGCGTGCCTTTGCCGACGCTTTTATACAGGATCGCCAGCCGGCCGGCCTGCGCCCGGAATACGCTGAATGGCCGGCGCAGAACGGCATCCGCCGAAGGCGGCACGCGCAGGTGCACGAACTGCCCCGGCTGCACCAGCGCCGCAATGCGTTTGGATTTTAAAGTCAACAACCGGTACCCGCCCTTAAGCAGGCGATGGCTATGAACAATGACGTTTTCGACGAGCATGATGTCAGCCTAATTTAATGCAAATAAATTTCGGTTCGGACTGGATTCCCGCTTGCGCGGGAATGACAGAGTGGTGACGCATAATTGTCATTCCCGATCTAATCGGGAATCCAGAACCGTCGCCGGCCGCTGGGCCTAATTGAAAAAGCAAAAACCCAATGTACGACGTTCAATTTCCCTATGTGTCTTTCGATACAGCCCTTGCCACCCGCAGCATATTGCCGCCGATGATTTTCTGAATATCGGCGTCCGCATAGCCGCGCTGAACCAGGCCAACGGTGAACAGGGGCCAGTTGATCCAGTCCAGACTGAGCCGTTGACGATCATGTTGCCATTCCGGCGCCAAGATCGGATCGTCCTTGGGCCAGAACGACTCGAACCGCGGGCGGTTACGCGTCAAATGGGATTCCAGTCGTTTTTTGAACTCGGATGCGGATGATGTGTAACTTGTGTCCGTGCCGATGGCCACATGGTCCACGCCAAACGTTTTAACGACATAGTCAATGTGATCGAGCAAAGCCCGGATGGTGCCGTCACCGCCGAGGAAGGCCGGGATAGCGCAAATGCCGATCAGTCCGCCGCCATCAATAATGGCGCGGATGACCTCATCCGGCTTGGCCCGGCAGCAGTGTTGCAGCGCATGGCAGGTGGTATGGCTGGCGACAATCGGGCGCGTTGACGCCCGGGCCGCTTCCAGGCTGGTGCGCCAGCCGGAATGGGCCACGTCCACAATGATGCCCAAACGATTCATTTCGGCAATGACGCGCCGCCCGAAATCGCTCAGGCCGGCGTTGGCCGGTTCGGCGCAGCCGTCGCCGAGCATGTTACGGCGGTTATACGTCAAATGCATCATGCGGCAACCGAGTTGAAAGAAAATTGTCAGGTAGGTCATTTCCTCCTCAACCGTTTTCCATTGTTCGGTCAACGGCACGCCGTTACAGGTCAGGACGTAGCAGTGGCGGTTTGCCTTTTTGGCCGTGATAACATCATCGGGATGAACCGCCTTGGGCGTGAAGTCCCGCAAATGGTCGCAGACATAAGTAAAATGGGCAAGACGCTTGAGCAGGGTTAAGGCGCCCTGGCTTTCCTCACCCGCGTTGCGGAATGTGCCCGTTACGCCGGACTCGTCCCAGGCCATTTTAAATTCGGCCTGTTCCCGCTCATTGTTGACAAAACGGGTCATGGTCATGTCTTCGCGCAAATCCTGGAATTCGGACGGCGACGCCCCGGCCTCCATCGCCGCCAGCAGCCGGTCCGCATCCTCCGCGGCGCTGGGGCCAAACCCATAGGCATCCACCACGACCGAGTTCCGGTGCACATCCAATCCGTGTTGCAAGTCCTTCGCGCTGGGTTTCAGAACGTCCAGTGAGCAGTCCCGCGCCTTTTGCATTTTTGCATTCATTTAAACTCCGTGTTGATCCACGCCGTATCCGAATGGCCGTAAAATGCCATTTATGATGAGACAGGCCCGGGGCACAGTCAAGTTTTTTCCCATCCCATAATACGGGCTGAATTGATCAGATATCCAATTTTAGACATTGACCTCATAACACACGCCCAGTAAGGTATTCGCTCCTAAACCCAAGAGCGAGGTTTACCCGCTTATCGCAGGTCGGAGACGAGTGAGGTTATTATGATGTTTATATCCAAATTCAATAAATTGATTCGCAATAAATTTGTCTGGAGCGGTTTTGCCTTCATTGTCATCCTTTCGTTTGTGGCGTGGCAGACAAATACGGGCGGAATCTCCGAGGAGGAAGCCAAAAACGCCGCCGGCACGCTGGATGGCAAACCGGTGCCCGCCGTCGAAGTTCGTTCGGCCTATTTCAATTCCTACCTGTACATGTCGCTTATGATGGGCCGTCCGCTGAAGGTGACGCCTAACATTGACAAGGCGCTCAACCACATGGCCTGGCGACGGCTGATTGCCCTGCGTGGCGCCCAGGAAGTGCGCTTGACATCCAGCCCCGAGGAAGTGGTGGCCGCCATTCAGCAACAGCCTTTTTTCCAGGAAAAGGGCCAGTTCAGCCGCGCGCGCTATGCGGCCTTCGTTCAACAGTTTCTGGCGAACCTGCGCGCCACCGAAAATCAGTTTGAAGACCACATTCGCCAGGAAATCGTGATGAGCAAGGCCCGCCTGATGCTGGCCCAAGCCACATGGGTGGCGCCCCTGGAAATCGAGCAAGTATACCACCAGTTGTACGACACTTTTGTCGTCAGTTACGTGACGCTCACCCGTGACGAGATGGCGCACACCGCAAAGGTTTCCGACACCGAAGCACGGACTTATTTTGAGGCGCACACGAACGACTTTGTAATCCCCGAAAAAATGCGGGTCAAGTATGTGACCTTCCCGTTCGCGCGCTTCCTGGATGAAGGCGCCGTGGAAGAAGCGGACTTGCGCAATTATTATGACGAACACATCGAGGAATTCACCACGCACGGGACGGGTGACCTGCTGTCCGCCCAATCGTTCGAGGAGGTGGAGGATGCGCTCCGCGACCGGCTGGCGCGGGAAGCGGCCAGCGCGGCGGCCGGCGAGCAGGCCACTGACTTTGAGGTCGCACTGGCCCCGGATCGCAAAGGGCAAGCGCCCTCCTTCGAGGCGGCCGCTCAAGCTTCCGGCCTGGCGGTGGCCACCTCAACCGTCTTTACTTTGAAGACCCAAGTTCCCGGCCTGCGCGTCGGGCTGGATTTCAACAAGGCCGCCTTTGCCCTGCGGCCGACGCCGGACGAATATTTCAGCTATCCCGTCCGCGGAAGCAACGCATTTTATGTGCTGGCGTTCGAGGAAAAAACCGACCAGCGCGTGCCCGCGTTTGACGATGTTCGTTCCGCGGTACGCCAGGCGGCAATGGAGCAGGCCGTATCCAACAAGCTGGCGCAGACGGCGGAGGCCATTCACCAGACCGCGGCCGACGCACTGGGGCGCGGCCGGACGTTTGACCAGGCCGTTCGCCCGTACCGCCTGGAAGTGGTCACCACGGATCCTTTTGCAGTCCGCACCGGCCTGGACGTTGAAAATACGGACGCATTTTATGAACTGACTAAAAAAATCCTGTTTCTAAATCCCGGTGAACTGACGGACGTTATCCCGATCGCGGATGGCGCCGTGATCGGCTATGTAGATGCCAGGATCGCGGCTGACCGGACCATGTTGGAATCCATTAAGAAGGACCTGGGCCAGTATATCCGCAAGCGCCGCGAGGATTTGGCTTTCCGTGAATGGCAGGAATATTTACTGGCGGCCCATAAATTTGAAGATACCGCTTCCAAGAAAACAGCCGTTAAGGATGATTCCGAGGAATCCGACGAGGAAGACACAGATTCCGAATCAGCAGCTAACTACATCGTGGATTGACGACCTTGCCTTCGAGGAATTTTGCATATATGCCCCGCACCCTGACACGGGGAGCTTCAATGTTCTTTATCCTACTGTGACAGCCGCTCCCTGGTTTTTCGAATGGCGGACTCGATTTCTTCCGGCGTATGGAGCGGCAGACACGGGTCTTTGATCGGGATTACGGCCGGTTTTTTTTCGGGGTCACAATCCACCGCGCCGTAGCGGGCTGAACGTCCGGAGTTCGCAAGCAGTTCTGCATATGCATCTCCCTGGCTGTAATGCCAAAATTCATGTGGATATGCCATAAACCCGTGATCCTGCATTATTTCCGTAATGGCCGCACGGTGGCGCTGGGCTTCCGCCGAAATAAACCGAGACCCCATGGGCGTTAATTCCGAGAGCTCGAGATAAGGAGCGCCGCGATCCAAGTCCCGTCCTGTGGCGACATCAACAACCGAAATATCCATGGCGCTTCCTGACATGTGGGTCCCGATTTTTGGAACTGTGGCAACCAGCGCCGTCAGGCGCTTAAAAACCAGGTCCGCGGATGGCGGCTGACCGCCAGTTTCCCAGAGGATTTTCGCGTAAATCCGGTCGAAAATAAGCGGAATGCGTCCCAATTCAGTTTGAATGGCCCGCGTACGATAGCCGTCTTCCACCTTGAGCATCCACCCGCGCCGGTTCATCGCCCGGGTCACGGCTATAAAGGCATCAATCAGACCGGCACGCAAATAAAAGAGACGGGGGCGCAGGTTCACAACGGGCGATTCGGCAAACAGCACACGCACTCCGGCGCGTTCAACGGTCATGCGCAGGGATACCATCGGTTCGCCGCATTCCTGAACCGGGTATTCCATAAAACGGCTCATCAAGACCCAGGCGGCATTCATCTGGTCGCGCCAGTAGGCGCGGCGGGCAGGATCATTGGAAGGAGAGGATTTCATTGTCATGTTACTTTCGATTTGAGAATAATTCTTGAAAAGCCGTTGATTGGCAACCTTGCGCACAGATTATTTCGGGCGGCGAGAACGATTTCTTTCCCGATAATACCGGGACAACATCAGGAAGAACCTGAAGGTGTCGCGGATCGGGTTGATTTTGCTTTTCCCCTCGTTATAGATCACGGTAATGGGCACCGCATCCATGCGGATGCCCCGGGATGCAATGTGCAGAAGGATTTCGGACTCCGCTGCGAAGCGTGTGGCTTGGGCCTCGATGAACGGCAGAACATCGCATCGGTAGAGACGGAACCCGCACTGGGTATCCGGCACATACTGCTTCATGGCCCGGCTCAGTAACCAGCTCATGTAACGGTTGGTCCATTTGCGGACTCTCGGCATGTTGCTCAGCCCCCCCATCCGGTTCCCGATCAGCACGGGAATGCCCGTACGCTCGTAGGCTTCAATGAAGCGCGGAATATCGGCGGGATCATGCTGGCCATCGGCATCCAGCGTAATCAGGTAATCGAACCGGTTCTGGCGCGCATAATCGAACCCCGTGTTAAGCGCCACCCCCTTGCCCATATTGCAAGCGTGGCGGATCACCACGGCGCCGGCGGCGCCGGCCTCCTCGGCCGTCCGATCCGGGGAGCCATCATCCACGACGATAACCGACGGAACATATTTTCGGACGCGCTGGACGACGTCACCGATCATCCGCTGTTCCCGATAGGCCGGGATGACAACACAAGACTTTTGTTCATGGCGCGGGGATGAATTCATGATTCCTCCTTGGGTTCCAGAAATCGTCGAACATGAACCACTGCAGGGGATTCCGGCCGATTTCCTGTTCCAGCACATCGCGGATGCGTTCCTGAAGCTCCACCACCGTGGTTTCAGGGTTAGGCACAATCGGGGGATAGAGGCGCAGGAGGAAGGTGTCGTCCGGCTGCCGCAAGAGAAACGTCGGCACCAGGGGGGCCTGCGTCTTGACGGCAATCCGCGCCGGGCCGCTGGAGAGGTGCGCCGGCTTGCCGAAGAACAGAATCGGAAAATGGTGGGCGGTAAAATCACGGTCGGCCAGCATGGCCACACATTCATTCCGCTTTAGCGCTTCCATGACGCCGCGCGCAGCGTGCCCCAGCGGAATGCATTGGAGGCCGCGCTGACTGCGGTGTTTCTGGAACAACTCATTGACTTTACTTGTTCGTTGCGGCAGAAAGACCGCATGGATACGCCGCCCCTTGGCCGCCAAAATGGCCCCGCCCAATTCCCAATTGCCCAAGTGCGCCGTGATGAATATAATGCCGCGCCCCAGCGCTTCGGCCTGCTCCAGGTACTCGATATGCTCCAGGCTCACAAGGCGCTGGATCACCGCCGGTGTGAGTCGCGAAAACTTGAAAAAATCGACCAGATACTTGCCGAAGAACTGGAAATTTTTACGTGCCATTTGCTCGAGTGTGTTGTCCGAAGCGGCGATACCCTGCCTGGTCAGAATCTGCCGGAAGTTGGACATGACCGCGTGCCGGCCGGCGTGATCGGACGCATAAAAATGGTCGGCGATGCGCAGGCCCAGCCAGTAGGCAAATCGGCGGGACAGGGTCAGGCTGATAACCTGCGTTGCGCGATAACATGTGTATATATCCATCATATAGGGAATGGCTAATGGTAAATGGTAAATGGACGATGGTCAATGTGGAATGGTTCGAATCATCGACTATTATCCATCAACCATTCCCCATTAACCATCTTTCATCATCCGTGCTTCGCTCATGAGCTGTTCCGCCTGATACGAGGAGCGCACCAGGGGGCCCGCAGCCACGGCCAGGAAGCCCAGGCCCAAGGCACAACGGCGATAATACTCAAACTGATCGGGGTGCACAAACCGCGCTACCGGCCAGTGATTGGGAGTGGGGGCCAGGTATTGACCGAGCGTCAGGCTCTGGCAATTGGCGGAACGCAGGTCAGCCAGGGCCGCCATCAATTCATCGTCGGTTTCGCCCAAGCCAACCATCAGGCCTGATTTTACGATCAGCTCAGGTCGCCAAGCGGCCGCAATACGCAGCACTTGCAGGGAACGATCGTAATCCGCCTGGGGGCGCACTTCCGGCTGGAGCCGGCGAACGGTTTCCAGATTATGATTGAACACATGGGGCCCAGCCGCCAGGACGGTTTCCACCTGATGTCGGTTGCCCTGGAAATCCGGAGTCAGCACTTCCACCATGACGCCTTCCAGACGCTTGAGCTGGATAATGGTCTCGGCAAAGAGCCCCGCGCCGCCATCGGGCAGATCGTCGCGCGTGACACTCGTCACAACCACGTAGCGCAAGCCCAGCGTGCGGGCCATCCCGGCCACGCGCTCGGGCTCACGGGGATTGGCGGGGTGGGGGACCCCGCCACGGACGGCGCAGAACCTGCAACGGCGCGTGCAAGTTTCGCCAAGGATCATGACCGTGGCCGTGCCCCGGTTATAACACTCCAACTTGTTGGGACAGCGTGCCCCTTCGCACACCGTGTGCAGCCCCCCCGTGCGGAGAGTCTCGTGCACTTTGGAGAAATGACCGTCCGCCCGGAGCCGGACCCTTATCCAAGGCGGCAGGCGTTGCGCCATCTTCCCGGAGTGAGCTTTGGATGCTTCGGATACCATGCGTTACACTACCATGAATCTTTGTTTACACGTCGGCAGTAAATACTGGACCGCGCTTGAACCATACATGGATGGGACCATTATGCCAAATAAAAAGGGTTGCGGCCCTCCAAAGTCAATTGACAGTTCAACGCCATTATGCGAAATTGAAATTACGCAGGCCTGGAAAGAAACACCCAAACAGGCGTAACGTCACCATGATACAGTTGAAACGCACGAACCTTGCCTTTGAACGCGAACCGATGATTTCGCCCTTCGGTTTCAAGGGCGCTTACCTCCGGGAGCTATGGCAGGTTGTGGCCCTGATGGAAAGCCGTAATGGAAAGATGGGCCTCGGCCTGGGCACGCAAAGCACGCTCTGGTCCGATGCAACCGTGTTCTCAACCAATCCCGAAGCCGCCGGCAACAGTCTGATGTTTCTCATGACGGCCTTCGCCCTGCGCGAGGCGCAAAAGCGGGGGTTCGACCACCCGATGACTTTGCTGGACGACCTGTTGCCGGCCACGTACCGGTACGGGCAAACGATCACGGGGTTGCCAACATTGCGGCTGACCTTTGCGCTCAATGCGCTGGTGGCCGTGGATAATGCCGCCTGGATGCTGTACGCCGCCGAAAATGGCTTGCACACGTTTGACGAGATGATTCCCGCGGATTATCGCAAAGCGCTGCCGCACCGGCATCGTGAGCTGGCCAGTATTCCCTTGATGAGTTATGGTGTGCCCCAGGCCGACATAGCCAAGGCCGTGGCCGATGGTTACTTTTTCCTCAAAATAAAGATCGGCGCCGACCCGGACAAGGACGGGGATTTGGATAAAATGCTGGCTTGGGATAAACAGCGCCTGACGGCCATTCACGCCGCCATCGGTCAGCATGAGATTCCCCATACGGATAATCGCCGCATTCCGTATTATCTGGATGCCAACGGCCGGTATGACAGCAAGGATCGCCTCATGCGCCTGCTGGAGCATGCCCAAAAAATCGGGGCGCTGGAACGGATCATGATTCTGGAGGAACCTTTCCCGGAAGAATATCGCGTGGATGTGCGCGACATTCCGGCGCGCCTGGCGGCGGACGAGAGCGCGCATTCGGACCGGGATGCCTTGGAACGCATCGAGATGGGTTATCGCGCCATCGCCTTGAAACCGATCGCCAAGACCCTGAGCATGAGCCTGAAAATAGCCCGCCTGGCCCATGAGCGCAATATCCCCTGCTTTTGCGCGGACCTGACGGTAAATCCCATCCTGGTTGATTGGAATAAAAACGTTGCCGCGCGCCTGGCGCCCCTGCCCGGCATGAAAATCGGTGTGCTGGAAACCAACGGCCATCAGAATTACAGGAACTGGGCGCTCATGAAATCCTACCATCCGCGGGCCGGAGCACCCTGGATGGAGACAACACACGGCCTGTTTAATGTGGACGACGGTTTTTACGCCGCGAGCGGGGGCATCCTGGAACAAAGCCAACATTACCTTGAAATGGTAAAGGGATGATAAATACTCAGGAGCCAGAATTCAGGAGTCAGAATTCAGAATTCTGTCTTCTGACTACTGACTTCTGAATACTGGAGCTGTATTTATGTTTAATCGCATTGCCATTATCGGGTTGGGACTCATGGGCGGATCGCTGGGACTGGCCATCAAGCAAAAGGGCCTGGCCCGGGTTGTGGCCGGTTTCGCACGCCGTGTGGAAACACGCGAGCTGGCTTTGGAACTGGAGATCGTGGACCAGGTCTTTGAACACCCCGAAGATGCCGTGCAAGACGCCGACCTGGCGGTATTTTGCACGTCGGTCAGTTCAATACCGGAATTGATCGGCGCGTGCCGCACCCGCCTGGCCGCTGACGGCGTTATGACGGACGTCGGCAGTTGCAAAGCGGAAATTGTACAACGGGTAGAAGCCTTATTTTCGCACGGAAAGGTACCGTTTATCGGCAGTCACCCGATCGCCGGTTCCGAGCGGCAGGGAATCGAGGCGGCGTCCGCCACGCTTTACCAGAACGCGCTTGTGGCGCTGACGCCCACCCGGCGGACAGCGCCGGCGGCCCGCGAGCAGGTTATACGCCTGTGGCAAGGCATAGGTGCTCGTGTGCAGGCGCTATCGCCGCAGGCGCATGATCGGCTCCTGGCAAAAACCAGTCATTTGCCGCATCTGGTGGCTGCTCTGCTGGCCACGTGCGTGGGCCAGACCCAACCCCGCCGGGTAGGACCGTTCTGTGGCGCCGGATTTTTCGATACCACCCGGATTGCGGAAGGCGATCCCCAGTTATGGCGGGATATCATCCGCGCCAACGAGGCCGCGATCCGCCACGAACTGCAGGCATTTTCAAAGGAAGCGGACCATTTATTGAACATTTTAAAAAGCGGTGACCTGGACATGCTGGACCAGTTTCTGCAAACGAGCCGGGAACGACGGCGTGCGTTGACCCGGGGACAAGGGGCCGCTTCGTGAACACGGCCGATCATGTAACTGTGCATCCCTGCCGTACGCTGGCGGGGACCGTGCGCGTTCCCGGGGACAAAAGCATTTCGCACCGGGTGGCGATGCTCTCGGCAATAGCCACCGGCACATCGCATTTGAAAGGTTTTCTGCGGAGCGAAGATTGCCTGAACACCCTGAAAGCCGTGGAAACGCTCGGCACGCGGGTTGAGATCACACCGGAACGTATTCAGATTACGGGAGGATCTTGGACCAATCCTCGTCGGCCTCTGGACATGGGCAACTCGGGAACCGGTATGCGGCTTCTGACCGGGCTTCTGGCCGGGCGTCCATGGACCACGGAATTGACCGGCGACGCATCGCTGCGTTCGCGTCCCATGAAACGCATTCAGGCGCCGTTGGAACAAATGGGCGCCCGGGTCGAACTGATGGGTCCGGGGGGTTGTGCCCCGATCCGCCTGACGGGTGGCGCTTTGCGGGGCATTGCGTACCCCATGCCCGTCGCCTCCGCACAGGTAAAATCCTGCATTTTGCTGGCGGCTCTTTTTGCAGAAGGAGAAACGCGCATCGAAGAACCCCTGCCCACACGGGATCATACCGAACGCGCATTCCAGGTAATGGGAATTCCCCTGCAGACGGACGGGAACCGGATCACGATCCAGGGCCATGGACCGCGGGGACCGGCTTTGAGGGCAAGGGACTGGGCGGTGCCAGGCGATTTTTCGTCGGCCGCCTTCTGGTTGGTGGCCGCCGCCTTCTTGGGAACGGCCGTAACCGTCCAGAATGTGGGATTAAATCCAAGGCGGACCGCCTTGCTGGACGTGCTGAAACGCATGGGCGCCGATCTGGCCGTTGTGCCGGAAGGCGATTCTTCGGCGGCGGAACCATCCGGCGCCATAACTATTCACAGCGCCGATTTGCGCGGTACGGAGATCGGCGGCGCTGAAATTCCGAACCTGATCGATGAACTTCCCATCGCGGCCGTGGCCGGCGCACTGGCGCGCGGAACGACAATCATCCGGGATGCCCGCGAACTGAGGGTCAAGGAATCCGACCGTATTGCGGGCATGGTCGCCAATCTGCGGGCCCTGGGTGTTTCCGCCGATGAGCGGGAGGATGGAATGCGCGTGAGCGGCGGGACAACGGTGCGCGGGGGTGTGGCACTCGACTGTTACGGTGACCATCGCGTGGCCATGGCCATGGCGATCCTGGCGCTCCGCGCCTCAGCGCCCGTCCGCATCCGGGGGATTGCCTGCGTGAATACCTCTTATCCTGATTTCTGGCATCACCTGACAATGTTGGGAGCACGTGTTGAATTGAATTAGACGGTACTGATTCACACGCCCGGTGAGGCTTGCCCGCCTCT
>Ga0074199_1002293_pt1 | contig 12167 bp, 13 predicted proteins | sample EPASupsiteSAE347_FD_64528 | JGI IMG/M metagenome (GOLD analysis project Ga0074199, IMG submission 64528) | Bioremediated contaminated groundwater from EPA Superfund site, New Mexico - Sample SAE3-47 | ecosystem: Environmental > Aquatic > Deep subsurface > Groundwater > Contaminated ...
ATGATAAAACCGGCTCCGGTCACCTGCGCGGCTTCAATATAGTTGGTTACTGTATGATCGTCTATCTGGACATAGTCGCCGGGCGTCGGTAAAAAGAGCAGATCGACATCCAGTATACCCATTTCCCGGAGTGTTAAAATCGCCTGATTGTAATTTTTATAATTACCGTTAATCGCAACAACCCGTTCATGAGACCCAGATGGCAAATCATCGATCAGATTTTTGGTATCCTCGGAGGCGATGATGATCTTCAAATCCTGTTTAATATTCTCCAGCATATAAAGAACATTCTGCCGGGTCTGTGATAAACCGTTCGGATCTTTCTGACTGGTAAAAATAACAACGGCACCTTTCATGCATTCACCCTGTATTTTTGATTTTTTGTTCTTCTCGGAGACTTTCATTCTGCTCACCATTTACTGTACCATTAATATACGACCGGGTTCCATCGGTGAAGTTTCCCAACGAGAACTGATCGGGATAAGTTTTTGATAAAACCAGCGGAGAACGGACAGTTGATAATAAGAAGACCGGGAAGAGATTCTGTAAGCATTTTTTCATTTCATTTAATAACAATTTTCGACTGATCTTCTCCTGTTTAATTCACCCTTCAACTATTAATAAACTGATGATAAGCTAAACAACCACGGGTTTAGAGGCAATTCCCAAATCCGATTGTTTTGAGAATTCGTCGGGAATTGATATTTTCTGACGTTTTTAATGAAAGGTATAAATATGAAATCCGGAAAACTTTTAAGGCACATTATTTTATCAGGTTTCTGCCTGCTTATTTGGTTGTTCAGCCTCTGCTCTCCTCGTAAAAACGCTCAGGAAATCGCCTGGATTTACGATATGGATAGTGCTTTGACCTTGGCCGGTCAGATGCAAAAGCCGCTGATGATCGATTTCATGGCAACCTGGTGTCCACCTTGTAAAGCGATGGAGGAATCGACTTTCGTTGATCCGCTGGTCATGTCAAAATCGAAAAATTTCATCACTGTCAGGATCGATGTCGATAAACAGACAGCTGTTGCCAATAAATATAACGGTAATGCCCACAAATATGGCGGAGTCGGTATTCCTAATATCCTCTTTCTGTCTCCCGGTCAGGACACTTTAAGACATATTGTAGGCTTCTATTATCCGGCAGATTTGACCGCTGTGATGGATTCAATCCTGATGATTTTTCGACCGGATACCGGTAAATGATTGGCGAGCTCGATAAATCATATACGGAAATGAAGATGACACATTTCGCTAAAGCAGAAATAATCGTTAGTGCTCAGTATTTAACAATTCTTTATAAGCGAAAGCCTGTTATTTCTAATTTTGCTGAAAATGGAAAAAAACGTACCTTTGTCGCAATTTGAAATTGGAGATTTGTAATGAATGGCAGTATTCTGGTTTTAATCGCTATCCTGATTTTCGGATTGGCTTATCGGTTTTATGGTAAATTTCTTTCGAACAAATACCGGATTGACCGAAATCGTCCGACGCCGTCGCAGTCTTATTACGACGGTGTCGATTACGTTCCGACAAAGCTTCCGGTGCTGTTTGGTCACCATTTTGCCTCGATCGCCGGCGCCGGACCAATCGTCGGAACGATTGTTGCCGCAGCTTTTGGCTGGCTTCCGGCGGCATTATGGATCATGGCTGGTTCGATTTTTATCGGCGGGACTCATGATTTCGGAGCGATTGTTGTCTCGCTCCGTCACCGCGGCCATTCAATTGCTAATGTCATTGAAAAAAACATCGGCGTAAAAGGCGAACAACTTTTTCTGCTCTTCTGCTGGGCGACGATTGTTCTGGTTATCGCTGTATTTATTAATATTATCGCTGATACTTTTGTCAGTTCTCCGGCCTCAGCAACCTCTTCAATTTATTTCATCTTATTAGCTATTTTATTCGGTCTATCCATATATCGTTATCAAGTACCATGGGGATTAGCAACTCTTATAGGCGTAATCCTGCTTTTCGCCGGGATCTATTTCGGGATTTATTTCCCGATCCACGCCAGCCGTCAATTCTGGCAATGAACCTTGCTTGCCTATATTTTTGTCGCATCCGTAGCACCGGTCTGGATTCTGCTTCAACCACGCGATTATCTCAATTCATTCCTGCTGTACGCCTTAATGGCAGGAGGACTGATCGGAGTATTTTTCGCTCATCCTTCTATAAACATCAACACGTTTAACGGTTTCAGCGTGCCGAATTTAGGTCCTTTGTTTCCGATATTGTTTGTAACCATTGCCTGCGGTGCGATCAGCGGCACTCATTCCCTGATCGCTTCCGGGACAACCTCCAAACAGTTGCAGTCGGAATCGCACGCCAGAGTAATCGGATACGGTGGAATGCTGGTGGAAGGTTTGCTGGCAATTTTATCCCTGGTCGCAGTCGCTTCACTCAGTGCAACTGAATTTTCAGAATTGTATAACAGTAAAAATTTCGTTATGGCATTTTCAGAAGGAATCAGCCGGTTTATGAATGCTATCCCTTTTCTGCATATTTCCGTTAAATCAGCCCGGATTTTCACGACATTGGCTGTTTCAGCCTTTACGATGACATCTCTTGATACGGTTACCCGCATCGGGCGCTACGCCTTCCAGGAATTTTTTGAAATGCCTGATTGTGCTCCGGAACAGCAGAATATCCTGGCACGCAACCGTTATCTGGCGACTTTCATTACGGTCGTATGCGGGGCCGCTTTGACATTCAGTGGCAAGAGTGATTCGATCTGGCCGATTTTCGGAAGCGCCAATCAGTTGATGGCTGCCCTGGCTTTCTTTGCAATCTCGATCTGGTTAGCCGAAATTAAAGAGAATTTCATGTTCACTCTGATTCCCGGTATAATTATGCTTCTGATAACAGTAACAGCGCTTTTCACTCTTAGCTATCGTAATTTAATCTCAAATCAAAATTATATCCTGGGCTTGACCGCTATATTGATCCTGATAATGGCTCTTTCTCTGACCGTCAAAGCATTTTCTTTTATGATCCGTGAAGCACGCAATAAAAAGAACTGAATTGATGCCAAATATTTTATTTTCTCTTATCTCAAATATTTATGAAATTTCATGTGATCTATAACAGGTACTGAAAATATTGAAGTGATAGGTGATTCGATGTCAGATAATGACCAGGCAAATGTCAATCTCGAATTAAGTCAATTGGGAAACATCCTTTTTTATGAAAATCCCCTGATCGTTATCAAATTTGATTCCAACCTGCGCATTGTGACAAGCAATAATCGCATGCAGGAAATAGCCGGGCAAGACTGGAAAAATTCAATCGGGTTTGATCTTAAAAACCTGACCGATCAAAGAGTGCTGGCAACTTTCAAATCAACTTTAGATGGCCTAAAAGGATCATATGAGGGTGAGTATATCTCTCATTTCCAGAATAAAGTACTCTGGATCAAATTGACAACCGTTCCCTTATCCGATCAAACCGGAAAAATCACGGGCGGGTTGGCTTTCATTCAGAACCTGACCGAATTTAATCAGACCAGAAATGATCTGCTGATTCAAAAATCCTTTTTTGAAAACCTGTTTGAATCTTCTCCCGATGCGATTGCCATTCTCGATCCTGATGATCGTGTTTTGCAGGTGAACGAACAATTCGTGACTTTATTCGGTTTTAAACCAGACGAAGTCATCGGCCGGCATATTAATGACCTGCTCGTTCCACCCCATCTGAAAGACGAAGGCCTGAATGCCACGCGCACTGTCGCCGAAGGCCACAGTCTGTACCTCGAAACAGTACGAAAAACGAAAGATGGTCGGCTAATAAACGTCTCAATCGTTGGAAAACCAATTTTTCTCAATCAAAGCAAACTGGCGGTGTACGGTATTTATCGCGATATTTCCGAAGCCAAGCGCATTGAAGAAGTCATCCGGGAAAGCGAGGAAAAATACCGGCTAATGGTCGAAACTTCCGGTAATGCCATCGTGATTAATCAAAATGACCAATTTATTTTCGTGAATAAAGCCTTTGCCGATATGCTGGGTTATACCGTCACCGAACTTGAAAATATCGATTACCGAAAGGTTTATTCGAAAATAGGCCTGGATATTTTATATGAACGGGCGCGCCGGCGCGCCGATAAGGAGAACGTCTCTTCCCGTTATGAAACGATATTTGTCAGGAAAGACGGTTCTGAAATCGACGTTGAAGCGACCGTCTCGATTATTGAGTACAAAGGCAGTAGAGCGACCTTCGCCGTTATCCGGGACATCAGCGAACAAAAACGGCTTTACCAGGCCATGCTTGAAACTTTACACCAGACCGAACATCTCGGCGATTTTATTCCGATATGCGCTAATTGTAAAAAAATCCGGGACGATGATACTCCTGATAAAAACTGGATCGACCCGGAATTATATATCACCCAACGTCTGAAAAACGTCAGGTTTTCACATGGCATCTGCCCGACCTGCATGAAGATATTATATCCTAAATTCGTTCATAAAATAGAAAATAGACCACCGAACGAGACAAAATAGGACCGGCATTGGTAATCATTTAAAATCTGTACGATTGACCGGGTCAATTTCAAATTACTTCAGATTGAATTTAAGAACATTTTACGGAGATTGTCTGCACTATTCGTAATGACAAAACAAAATATATTCTGTTAATCCTATCCAAATAAATATAACAAGTCAATCTTGTTAATCTTGTCTAAAACGATCCGCGGAGAGGGAGGGATTGTTTTCCAATTGCAAATCGCAAAATGTAGATTTCATATTGAAAATTAAATCTAAGAACCTTGCCGACGGAGATTGTCTGCACTATTCGGATTGACAAAACAAAATATATTCTGTTAATCCTATCCAAAAAATATAACAAGTCAATCTTGTTAATCTTGTCTAAAACGACCCGCGGAGAGGGAGGGATTCGAACCCCCGTCCCGATAAATCGGGAAACGACTTTCGAGGCCGCCGCATTCGACCACTCTGCCACCTCTCCAAAAAGCGGCGGTAATTTAATCCATTTATCTAAGTTTTATCAAGAAAAAATCAGTCGACAGACCGATCTATTGAATAATTCGGAAATAATTAAAAATGTAATCCATCTTACGCTCGCGGGCCGCAATATTGCCGGCCGATTCGCGGCGTTTTTCCCTCCAAACCTTATCGGTTTTCTGCAGAGTATCTACCAATTCCCAGCGATGCCGGAAAGTCTGATCTTCCAGCAACCGGATCGATTGAATCTCCGCCGGAGTAAACCAATTCGCCACTTCCCGCTGAAAACGGGCGATATTTTTCAAAGTGATCAGATCGATTTCTGATACCTCGTATATTTTCGCAGTCGTGATCTTATCGAAATTAAATTGCCGTAAAACCTTATGTAACTGATAAGCATTTTTATAACTGCCCTCCAGTTCGACGAAATCAAGCCTGATACCCTGTCCCGCCAAACGGGCAGTTACGACCGGTTCGATCTCATATCCGACCCGCCGGTAAACCCGCTGATCGAAAACATTCTGCAAGAAGAACAAACAAACGAAGGTTACGATTGCAGCTATCACCGGCGTCATCACCCAGCCCGAAGCAATCCGTCCCAGTATCTTCAGATTTATGTTCCGGCGTCCTCGTCCGGCCAATCCGATCCCGACAACCGCCCCGACGACCAATTGCGAACTCGAGACCGGTACCAGCGGCAAGGCCGGTAATCCGAAATGAATGAGAAAATCATGCAAATTTTGCGAAGCGAATAAAAATTGCACCACGGCAGTTGCCAATATTACAACCAGCGCCATTTGCGGCGTCAACTTGATTAACTTTTCGCCGATAGTCGACATTACCCGCTTCGAGTAAGTAAATATTCCAACGGCGATCGCCAGTCCGCCGATCAGAAACAGCAGTTCGGTTCCGGTAAATTCAATAAAACCGAATTTCAGCGATTTAAAAGGTGAAATCGGCACGAAGACGCCCATGACATTGGCGATATTATTAGCTCCCAACGCATACGAACCAAAAGCGCCCAGCACGACCAAACTGATCCGGGTTAAGGCATCTACGCGAAAAATGCTGAACTTCAGCACAGAGAGCCATTTTTTCATTAAAAGAAATATTGCCGCCGCAAATAATCCGGCCAGGACAAGACTCGAAATCCACGACATTACGATCTTACCAAGGATGGTATAATCCGTCAACATGCCCGCGAAAAAATTCCAGCCAACGATCGATCCGACGATTGCCTGGGAAGTCGAAACTGGCAATTTCGCTCTGGTCATCCAAAAAACCGTCAGACCGGCCGAAAGCACTACCATGAACGCCCCGGCGATCTCATTCACCGAACCTAATTTACCCAGCGTCTGACTCGCGCCTTCGCCGGAGATCGTCGCTCCCAAGATCACACCAATAGATGCGATCAGGGCAGCCGTACGAAATCTGACCATCCTGGTTGTAACAGCTGTACCCCACATGTTAGCGCCGTCGTTGGCGCCCAGCGACCACCCGAAAAATAATCCGCTCGATAAAAAGATTAGCGTCAGCATGAAGCTCTTATTTCCGATCCCAGGATTTGTAGGGAGTCTTGACCAGGTTCGAGTTGAAATAACGCGGATCGCCGGTCACTTCCTCTCCAACCCATTCCGGTTTTATGATTGGCTGGTTCTCATCGGCCAATTCGATCTCAGCCACGATCAGTCCGGCATTCTCACCCAAAAACTCATCCACTTCCCAGTTAAATCCGTGATGCCTGACGTTGTACCGGATTTTATCAAGCGTTGGCTTTTCACAGAGATTTTCGAGTAATTGTTCGGCGTCCTGCAGTGGAATTTCGTACTCAAATTCCGGTCGGATCGCGCCGACATTAACGCCTTTGATCGTCACAAAGCCATGCTCGCCAACTATCCTGATCCGCACTACCCGCTCTTTCACCGTGCTTAAATAACCCTGGCGATAACGGACACCTTTACCGGGTATACGGTACTCATTGGAGGTTACTAAATATTTCTTTTCGATTTCAAGTCCCATACTCAGAATCCGTTGATTTTTTTCAAGGCTTTAATATAGTTGGTGTTGGCCAGATGGTCAATATTCAGCATTTTAAGAACCGTTTTGATCTTCCCGGCATCCTCGCTTTCGGCAGCAATGGTCTTAATCCGTTTCTGACCGATTTGCAATTCGGCGATCTCGACCTCCGTGCCGTCGATCATGTAACCATTCCGTTTCTTTTTAATATCCAACATCCTCAGTTTTGAGTGGTCTCCGACTATTTCGCCTAAAAACTGATGATGAGTATAATGATTGCGAAGCACGAGCGGTTTGCGTACATGCAGAGTGCGCAAAACCAACCGGACGATTTCGAAACTCAACGGGAAAGAAGCTTTCAAAACCGGTTTCCAGAGTTCCAGCCCATCCTCTCCGGTCTTTTCCAGTACCTTAATATCCATCAGGGAATTGCGGATTTTACAGTTGTCACAGGAATTTTTTGAAATAATATAGATTTCCTCACTCTCTTTGATGCGCGTACATTCCAGCGATTGCAGAATTTGTTCTGCTGACGGAAATTCTTCAGCAAACGCCCGCCACTCCCAGCGCGGAATGATTTGACCGATCGTCTGATTCGTGATATTTTTTCTCATTGGATCTGTCATTTTCGGAAAGGATTAATCACTACTGGTCTGTTTAATCGCGGCGATTGCCAACCGGTCGGCTAAGTCTTCGGCTTTATCGGCAATCAGGTCAATATGATGCGTGAAATAACGCAGGTGCATCTTGTGACTGAGCGGCATACTTTCGTCCAGGAAAGCCAGGCGCTTGATCCGGCCAGCCTGCTTATCGGCTGCTTTTTCACCGGCATAAACCGTGTCCAGCAATTCCGGCACATTGCGCGGATTTTTGAAGAAAACGCGCAAAGCGGCCAAGACATCATCGACAGCCTTGATACAGATTTGCGCCAGTTCGAGATATTCCTGGCGAAATCCGACCGGGATTTCCGGCATCTCGACTGAAAACAGCAAAACGGTTTTCTTGATCTCGTCGATAATGTCATCCGTGGCTTCAATCATTCCCAGGACATCGCCGCGCGATTGCGGAATTAATTTCTCCGTATACAAATGGCTCTCAGCATCGCGCCGGATCGTATCGCCGCGCATTTCCAACTTGCGAATCTGTTCCAGGTATGTATCGAATTCATCCATGGCGCAACACATATAATGTTTGACCGCCTCGTAAAACAGCAGATTGACATTGCTGGTCACGTCGAAAAATTCACCACATTTTTTAGCCAAGGTAACGTCTTTATCGAAAATTGACGACATTAATTCCCGTATCCGGATTTATAATGAACGTTTGATGGCGTAAATAGCCAGCCGGTCGGCGACATCCTCCGCCCGATCGGCCAACAATTCGATGTGCAGGGCAAAATAGCGCAGATGAAATTTACGGCTCAGTTCCAGATCAGCCGTGCGAAACACTTTCCGCTTGAGCATTTCCGAGTGCCGGTCGGCTTCCGATTCCCAGAAATAGACTTTGTTCAGGCTGTGCTCAATCATCAGTGGAAAATTTAAAAAGGTGCGGGTTGAATTAATGACCTCCTCGACTGCCTTGATGCTTTTCTCCGTCAATTGCAGGTAATCAGCATGAAACTCCGTCGGTATCTCCGGGATTTCGACCGATAATTCCATCAGGATTTGTTTACTCTGGTTAGTGATATTGTCGATATTTTCCAGCAAAGCCAGCACGTCTCCGCGTGATTCCGGGATCAGGGTTTCCGTGTAGAGTTGGTTTTCAATCTCGCGCCGCAGAGCGTCTCCGCGATTCTCCAGAGCGCTGATCTGCCGAAAATCCGCCTCGAACAACTCACGCGCCCTTTCCAGATAATGGGTCATTCCGGTGATCAAAACATGGCTGGCTTCGACCGTTACGTCCAGGAACTCCCCGCTCTTCTGCTCTAAAACTTTTACACGTCCAAAAAGCGGCTTCATCGTATTCTCATTATTATTTCTACCGAAATCATTTCTCGGTCAAATTTATACAAAGAAAGATTCACCCGCTAAAAAAATATTGTGGTGAGGCAGTCAAAAAAGCCCGGCTTCTCTCAGATCGAATCTTTATTTCTGTTTGGTCTTGACGGCGTCCTTATCCGGGCGGCAACCGTTCTTCACGAATTCATCGAAGGTGATCTGGGTCTTATAACATTCCTGGCTGACAAATTTCAGCAGGTTCTGGAAGCGGTCTTTTTCGATGTAGCCGGGAATCACGCCCAGCACTTCCATCTCCGGCGAAACAAACGCGATCGAAGGATAACCGGTTACCTGAAAGGTCCGCGTCAGTTCGCGCGGCGTATAGGTTTTACCTTTGAACATCAACTTTTCCGTATCGTTTTCGGCATTGATCCGGATCGGAATAAAATTCCCGAACAGGTATTGATTAACGACCGGATCCGAGAAGGTCTTCTTATCCATGACTTTGCACCAGCCACACCAATCGGTATAAAAATCTATGACGACGTGCTTCTTCTCTTTGCTGGCCAGCGCCAGGCCTTCATTGAAACTGTACCAGGCCTTGCCTTCGGCGAATAATCCGGTGACGATTACCAGACTCAGTATTATCAATCCTAATTTCGTTTTCATTCCATCTCCATTCTGCTATTATTTTCTATCCTTTGATAACCTGTACGTAAATCGGTTGCAGGCCTGACCTAAAAGATTAAGGTTTCCGGAATTTCAGAAACGGTAATCGACCTGCAACTTAACGTTCCGCACTGCTCCCATATTACGTTCAATGACAACGTAATAATACTGGAAGAGGTTCTCGACACTCAGGTTGAAAGTTAGCCCGGTTGTAGGTTTAATCCGGACAAAACCACCGACAAGGTGGATCGGAACCCGTTGATCGGCGCCGGTGACCGGATTTTCCTGAAATAGCTGGACAACTTTCATTTTACTCAGGTACCGATAATCCAGACCGGCGCTGATTTCCTTCGACAGCATAATTTCTTCATTGATCACCAGACTATGATTAAAGCGGTAAGCCAGGGTCGTGTTTTCGGTCAAATTGCGCGGATCGATATAGCTATAACCGATGCGATTATGGATTGGGAGTCCCGGCATTATCCAGTCGAAGGAAATTTCCGTTCCGCTGATCCGGGCGCGGGTAACGTTCATAAAATGAATTAAATAATCCTCCGGATCGACCACCGGTTCGATCAGACGCCGGTACTGGGCTGAGAATATAGCGATGTCCACTTCACAGCGGTCATTTTGCCAGTAAAGGCCAATTTCCTGCGCCAGACTTTTCTCGGATTTCAGGTCTGGATTAGGTTTGACTTCGAAGACGAATTGACGGGAATCAATGAACATTTCCGCAATGACCGGCGCACGAAAAGCCCAGCCCAACGACATTCTGAGCGCCAGATTCCGTCCCGCTTTAAACATCAAACCCAGTTTGGGATTGACCTGCGATTCGGTGGTCAGATCATCGACACGATGCACATCCCAGCGCAATCCACCCGTGACATTCATTCGCGGGAAGACGGCGATTTCATCCTGGAGATAACCGGCCGCATCATAGCCGTTATGCGATCCCCAGAGGTTAGCTAACACTCTGTTCAATTTGACTTCCAGCCCGCCTGTCAAATACTGACTGGCCGTCGGCCGGACATCCATTTGCCATTCCCCGCTCACGGTATGCGATCGGGAATAGGTATCGTTATTATATAGGTCGTTTTGAAAAGCGGTATAGAAATAATTCAGGCGTGCGGTCATCGAAGTTTTTGGTGAAAATATCCGGCGATAAGTCGTCGACCACTGCAGTTTGTCAGAAAAAATCCGATCATGCCGCGTATTTTCCGGCGTGTGAAAAGGTTGGGACGGATTTTTCCATTGTGTAAAAGAACCGTGCACATCGTCAATATAATAAAAGCGCGTCGTGAGATTGCTTTGCGATTGAGTTGAATATTCCATCTTACCGTCCAGAATCGAGCGCCGGTACCAGCCATTCTGATAATACCCGCTGGAATTGTTCTGCCGAAATCCAATCTGCACGCCCAGCGCTCCAATCCGGCGGCTATGGGACAATCGAAAATTAGCGGATCCTAATGGTGCATCGGTATAAATCTTGCGTTCATCGTTGGGTTTGGAATACAGACCACCGCCCAGAGTAATCTGCGTTCGGCTTTCGTTCGGAATTGGGCGCGTGATAATATTTACCACGCCGCCCATGGCGCTGGAACCGTACAGAGCCGAGCCCGGCCCTTTCAGAATCTCGATCCTCTCAAGATTATCTACCGGCAACGCTTCCCAATAAATCGAACCATTATCGAAAGAAATCGCCGGAGCTCCATCTACCAGCACGGCAACGCGACTACCGGCGCCACGCGCGTAGCCACTGCTCCCCCGAATGTTAATCTGGCCGTCGAGAATCTGAATCCCGGCTTCAAGTGGCAGGACATCTTCGAGCGTGGCCGGATTCCGTAAAACCAGATGATCGTCAGTCATTGTCGAAATTGATACCGGTGAATCGATCTTGCGCATTGCCCTTCTCGCACCGGTTACCACAATCTCCGGAGAATTCAGAATCTTTTGAGACAGACGAAAATCCAGAGTCGCTTTTAGTTCCGGTCCGAGACGTACTTCCTGGCTGACTGACTGAAACCCCATCATCATTACTTCGACCTGATACCGTCCGGTGGGAATAGTGGCAATATGATAAAAACCGATCTGGTCGGAGGCCGCCCCCAGGAAAGTGCCTTTCAGTATGATATTTGCACCCGGCAGAGGTTCGCCGGTCGCCTCTGAATAGACATGACCGGACAGACTGACATCCTGGGCGAAAAGGATAGTACCGATGAAATTGAACAGCAGTGCAGATTTGATCAGGATAGATTTTTTAATCTTCATATTTTAAAAAGGAAGTACAAAATTAAAGTCGACCTGCATGTCAATATCGGACGTGATTTCTTCTTCCGAAATCCCGATCGTTCCCGCCGGCAGAGTCGAACCAACTGGTTTATATATCCCGAGCGGTTTGAAGTATTCCGGATGAGCCGTGAGCGAGTCACGCGGTGAAAACATTACCTCCATGATTGGGATATTTTTCAGCGCGACGATTCCTCCCAGAAAAACGCCGGGTGGAGCTTGCAGGAAATAATCCTGAACCGGTTGGGTGAGGTCGAGCGGATCGCTGTAGGTCACGATGTGCGCAAAAAAAGAA
>Ga0074199_1002294_pt1 | contig 12162 bp, 7 predicted proteins | sample EPASupsiteSAE347_FD_64528 | JGI IMG/M metagenome (GOLD analysis project Ga0074199, IMG submission 64528) | Bioremediated contaminated groundwater from EPA Superfund site, New Mexico - Sample SAE3-47 | ecosystem: Environmental > Aquatic > Deep subsurface > Groundwater > Contaminated ...
GCCGTCCACGCGGTATCTGAGTAAGGCGCTCCCGGCGAATGATTCCAGGTGGATGTCGCTGGCTCCCAGATTGATGGCCTGGGAGATGATGTAGTTGACCAGTTTTATCGCCGGGGCATCCTCGTCCTCGATGCGAATATTCTCCTTACTATTTGGAGCGGCTGTGGAGGTTTCGTCATAGGCGCCCATGGCCTCGGCGGTCTTTTCCTGGGTCAGGTAGTTTTTATTGATGGCGCTCTCGATATCCTGATGCGAGGCCAGGACCGGCTCGATGTGGAGGCCCGTCAACTGCCGGAGAAAGTCCTGGACCTGGATATCCTCTGGATTGGTAAGAGCGACAAAGAGTTTGTCATCGAGGCGAAAGAGAGGCAGGATGGGGAAGCGCCGGGCGGTCTCCTCGCTGACCATTGATATGGAATCCTGCTCGGCATGGTAGGCGGCCAGTTGGATGAATGGAAGCCGGTAGTGTCTCGCAAGGGCGGTCAGGACCAACTCGGCGGGGATGGATTCCTGGGAGAGGAGAAATTCGGCTGCAGTTTTGACCTGTGTTCCCGCACCGGCGGCCTTTTTCAGGGTTTCCGGGGCCACCTTGCCCTCGAGGTATTTAAACCATTCCGCCATGCCTGATTCTCCTGCCTTTCAATCTTCCAGGGCCAGTCCCAATGCCACCTTAAAGACAGCCGCTCCGGCCTGGTCGGAGTCTTTTTTTTCGCCATCGATGCGGTTCCAGGTGTTGACGGTGACCGGAAGTCCCAGGTGCTCCGAGAGGCGCAGTGTCAGGTTCTTCAGATAGGCGGAACCGCCGGAGAGGAAAACCTGGGCAAATTCCGGCGACACCTCGGGAAACTGGCTCTTGAAAAAGTCGAGGGATTTTTTAATCTCGGTCATCCAGCTCTGGAGGAAAGGTTCCATGGCCACATCGCTCGTCATGGCGTCAAAATATTTTTTTGCTTCTTCCGCCTCTCTCCAGGAAGACTGGGAGGCCATCTGGATGGCATAGGTAAAGTCGCGGCCGGCCAGGGAAATTTCTCGTGCATAGTAGGGGTAGCGGTCTCTCAGGATCACGACATGAGTGAAACGGTCCCCGACGTGGACTAGCGCATGGAAACGATCTTTTGGAGAATTGTAGTTGTTCGAAAATTCCCGGACGAGGGGCAGGACCGGGACTTCGATCCGGGAAATATCAAAGCCGCAGTTCTTGAGGGTGCCGCTTATTTCCTCGACGGTTTTTTTCTGGGCCGCTACGAAGAAGATGGCGTTTTTCTTTTCTCCCTTTATGACAGGAGGAACAGAAAGCCAGGAAAAAGAGATGGAACTCATGGGGAAGGGGATGAATTTCATCGCCTGGGAGGGGATGGCGGTCTCCATTTCTTTTTTAGAGAGCGGGGGTAATTCCAGGTAACGACAGATGGTGTCCTCTCCCTGGATGGCGGTTTTGACGGTTCCCTTACATTCCCCGCCTTCCTTGTGGCAATCCTTGACGAAACGATCTATTCGCCGGCAGAGCTCGTCCCCGGGCAGCGTCTCTTCGCGCGATTGGCGGTCGGGATTAAGTTCAAGCCGGCGAAGTTTTTCGATGCGCCCGTTATCCGGATTAAGAGCGGCAAACTTGACGCTGTATCGGCCCAGATCCAGACCGAGGCTGATTTTCTTTCGAAACATCGTCCGGCACCTCCGTTCCAATTCGAAGCGTCCAGACTGTTTTCGGTGGGAGGAAGAAAGATTCCTTTAATCCGCGGTTTTAATGCGGCTCCGCCGCAATTATCCGCAGGGATGTATGTCGCCACGCTGCGGCAACACCGAGATACTGGTGATTGAGAAGCCTGAAAAGGAAAAAGGCGGGCAGCGCACGGAATGCCCCCGCGGCGGAATGGATGGAATGTATTGAACAGCTGAATAAGTAAGGGCGCCCCGCCGTCGGCGGGGCGCCCCTGCCTGTGCATGGAGGATGCCGAAAGGCCTCCTCCATATTTCAGGGCTGGCTTTCTGACTCCGCTTCCTGGGGATTTACGACGATCGTGGTGAAAGCCTCGGGCCGAAGGGATGTTTTCGCGGCCTTCTGAACTTCTTCCGCCGTTATCTTTTCATATCGCTCCGGGTACTCCTTGATGTAATCCGTCCCCAGGCCATAAAGTTCTTCGTGCAAAAGCATCTCGGCGACGGCGCTGTTATCCTTAAGGGTAAGCGGGAGACGGTTGATAAGGTAGGTCTTGGCATCCTTGAGCTCCTTCGGGGTGACGGGGCGGGTGCGCATCCGCTCGATTTCACTTAATACCACCGTTCGGGCCTTTTCAACATCCTCAGACCTGGCCACCAGCCGGACGGCCCAGGGCCCTTCGCACAATATCGGCGAAAAAGAGCTTGAGACGGAAAACGCCAGGGGCTTTTTCCCGCAGAGAGCCCGGGTGAGACGGCTGAAGGGGCCTCCGCCCAGGATGAAATTCATGAGGTTGTCTGCATAAAAATCCGGATTCGTTCGGGAAATTCCTCTTTGGCCCAGAAGAACGAAGCTTTGGGGTCCTCTCCCCGCACTGAAGGTCTTCGTCTCGGCCGAGGCGGGAAGCTCTACGGAAGGAACGGCCGCTTCAGGCGCTGGGCCACCGGCTTTCCATGCGCCGAAATAATTCCGGGAAAGAGCCAGGGCCTTCTCTGAAGAGAGGTCGCCGACCAGGGCCAGGGATGTAGTATCCGAGCGGACACACTTACGGTAAAATTCGAGGAGATCTTTTCTGGAAATGAGTCTTATGCTCTTTTCCGTCCCCATCAGGCTCTGGTGCAGCGGGTGGTCCTCAGGGTAGATCATCTGGGCCAATTCCCGCTCCGCAATCGCCCGGGGAGAATTTTCCTGGGATTTTATCATCCCCAGTATTTCGGAACGCACCCGCTCAAATTCGCGATCAGGCAGAAGGGGTTTCTGGACTATCTCGGAGACGGCCTCGAGGATGGGTTCTATCTGTCCCGCCTGGCACCGCCCCTGGAGCGTCAGGGTCTGCCGATCGGCCGAGATCGCCATTTCGGCGCCGTAGTAGTCGAAGACCTCAGAGAGTTCCTGGGCGTTGCGCCGGCCGGCTCCCCGCTCGATTATGCGCGAGAGAAACCAGGCCAGCCCCTCCCGCTTTGGAGGATCATACAGGCTCCCCGCCCTCACTTGCACCCGGAAGGAGATCGTGGAATTTTCACGGTTTTCCTTTGAGAGAAGAATCAGGCCGTTATCCAGTACCGTGCGCTGAATGCCCGAAACCGCATTCCCGGTGGCGGAAGAGGGGGGCGCCGGCGGCGGAGGAGTCGTATTGGCCGCAGACTGGCGCGTCTCCGTCCGGTTTCCGGAAGAGGCAGGAGACGCCTCATCCCTTGACTGGGAGGCTTTCCGCGGAGCTGTAGAAGGGGCCGCTCTTGGAGATTCCGCATTCTGATTGGGTGGAATAAACCAGCCTGCCGTACGTCTGTCAGAGATGAGATATGTTTGAGCGACTCGCTTTATGTCTTCAGGGGTCAGCCGGGGAATGCCTGAAATAAAGGCTTCGATCATGTCTGAGTTGTCGCCGCATATGGAGGAAAAATAACCCGCATTCCTGGCCAGGCCATCGGCACTGTCCCGCGAAAACAAAAAGCCCGAGGTCACCTGATTGACGGCCTTTTGAAATTCTCTGGTAGAGACCTCTCCGGTGCGGAGGCGCTCAAATTCCGAATCCAGTATTTTCTCGACATCGCTGTGACGGGTTCCCCGGCACAAGTTGACCCGGATTCGAAGAAGCGATGGGTCTCTCGAATAGCCAAGGGTAGAGGAGACCGAGGTGGCCAGTTCTTTTTCAACCAGGGCCCGCGCCAGGCGGGAACTTTTTCCTGAGGACAGAAGAGAATCCAGAACCGCCAGCGGAAAGATGTCAGGGTTCGTCACCGCCGGGGTCCTGAAGGCCACCTCTATGATCCCCGCGCCGCTTTCGCCTTTGATCGTTGTCCGCCGTTCTCCTTTCTGCTCCGGCTCCACCCACTTGACTTCCGGAGGAAGAGATCCCGTCGGAATGGCGCCAAAATATTTCTCGATGGAGCTGACGGCCTTTCCCACTTCGAAGTCACCGGCAATGACGAGGATTGAGTTTCGGGGAGTGTAGTAGCGTCCCTGGTGCCTGACGAGCATATCGGCCGTCAGATCCCGGATGTCAACCGGGTAGCCCAGGACCGGCTGGCGGTAGGGATGAATGGTGAAGGCGGTCGCCTGAACCGCCCGTGAAAGGGCGGTGGAAATGTTTTTTTCATCCCTCTCCGCCTCCGGGAGGATGAGGCGGATTTCCTGCTTGAGGGCCGAAGGTTCGATGGCGGCGGTTCTCATTCGATCGGCCTCGATCTTCAGGGCCAGATCGAGAAATTGGGTCGGGAGAGACTCGTAGTAAGCGGTGTAATCCTCACCGGTAAAAGCTCCGAAGTCGGCCCCGAGTCCGGTAAGTATCCACTCGATTCTCCCGGAGGGATAGTTTTTGGAAGATGCAAAGCGCAGATGCTCAAGGAGATGTGAAATCCCCGTCATTCCGGGATTTTCATTCCTGGAACCTACCCGGTACCAGAGATAGACGCTTACCAGCGGTGCGGCATGGTTCTCGATACACAGGACATTGAGTCCGTTGGCAAGGGTGGTCCCGGAAATTTTGCTTCCGGCTGAAAGCGGAGAGGCGGTCCAGATAAATAGAATCACCACCGTCATAATGAGCCAGACGTGTTTTCCCGGCATGCGTTCTTCCCCCTCCCTGGTGAACAGCCCCGCCGTTGGCGGGGCTGCGACACTTAAAACTACTTGATTCTGCGCCAGGTTACCGCACGGGGCGGAGTCTGCCCGGTGCAACCGGTTTTATGGGGCTGTGGTTCTTTATATAATCTCCCAGGACGTCCCGGGCCAATTCGGTGTCAATACGGTTCTTTCCGGCCAGGAAGCCCGTGTAGCTCTCCCCGCCATTGGCCATGAAATCCACCGTTGAGACCCTGTAGGTCTTCTTCGGATCCAGGGCCGCGCCCCCTATCTTGACTTCCACGATCCGTGAGCCCTCGGGCTTCGAGAGATCGTATACGACCTCCGCGCCGGAGACCTGCACGAAACCTTTCACATTGCCTGAGAATCCGTTTTCCAGCACTTCCAGCACCTTGTCGCCGGTAAGGTCCATGGCGGCCATATAGTTAGGAAATGGCGAAACGGCATAGAGGGTCTCCACCTTGATTGTTCCCTTGTTGATGACTGAGCGTATGCCTCCGCTGTTAGCGAAGGCGATGTCGCTCCCCGTTTTTTCCCGCATGGAATCGGCGATAAGATTGCCCATCTGAGAGTCGCCGAATCCGGCCGAAGGAGTCTTGGAGAAATCTTCCAGGGCCTCTCCCACGACCTTGTTCATCAGGGGAGCGATCTCCTTATCGAACTTTTCAACAATTGCCAGAACCTCCGGATCGGGTTTAATGTTCTTGTCCAGCACCGGGATTAGTTCGTTTTTGGCGGTAAAGCCGACGATCTTGTAATCAACCGGTTCCACCTGGAGTGAAAGTTCTCCGATGTACTTCCCCTCGCTTCCGGCCTGGAGGATGATAGTCCCGTCGACTACCTCTGGATCGATGAGAACCTTGTGAGTGTGGCTCCCCACGATAACGTCAATTCCTTTGACATTCTTAGCCAGTTTCTCGTCATCTTTCACCCCGAGGTGGCTGAGGACAATGATTATCCGGGCACCCTTGGATTTAAGAATCGGCAGATACCTTTCCGTCGTCGCCGCCGGGTCCAGGAACTCAAGGCCGGCTACGTTTTTCTTCAGGGTGATGGCGGGAGTCGTCGGGGTGATCAGGCCGATGATGCCCAATTTTACTCCGTTGACTTCCTTTATGAGGTAGGGCTTGACGTTCGGAAGGAACCTGCCGTTGGCATCCACGACGTTGGCACAGATAACGGGATGGCCGAGGGCTTTTACTATTCTGGTCAGTTCCGCCTGTCCCCGGTCGAAGTCGTGGTTTCCCAGAGTCGACACATCGAAGCCCGTATCTTTAACAAAGGTCGTGACCGGTTCCCAACTGAATTCCTTGGGAAGCGGGATCAGGTCTCCGGCGTTCATAAGGATGACGGCCGAGCCCTTTGCTTCTTTTTCCTTCTTGATAAGACCGGTGATATAGGCCGCTCCACCCACTTTTTCCGGTTCCGGGGCCATCTTCTTGTCGGTCATCGGGATAAGATTCCCGTGGATATCATTCATATGAATAATCACCACGTCGATATTCCGGCCCCCGTCGGCGGCCAGAGACCAGCCGGGGCACAAACCCCCCAGCATGATAAATGCCAATATAAAAATTCCAATAATACGCTTCCGGCTCATTTATTTCTCCTTTCTCCATTTAAGAAGTTCATATATCCCGGGCTTTTTTATCTGACACTGTCACCCCTCTCTTTTTTTATCAGGCCTCTCCCGGCCTTCCAGGAGAGTATGGCCTCAAGGACGCCTCCTCCAATGGAGCGGGCCTTATCTGATATGATGTCCACCTGCGTATCCTCCCGGGGATCGATATCGCCCACTTTTTCCCCGGGGCGGACGGACAATCCTTCCTTCAACATGCCTCGGACAATCCCTCCTATGGACGCCGGCAGGGGAGTGCCTCCCACCTCGGCCACTACTTCGCCGGAGAGTACCGGTTCGCCTATGGATTTGCGCGGATGAAAAATGCCTCCACCGGGGGCCAGGAGCAGGCGTTCTGCGGTAAAACCGCCGACTTCTCCCGGTATGCCGGTATTGGGCAGGGCGGCGCCCTCCCAGATGACTCTTCCCAGGGTGTGCCCGCGCTTGGTCTCCACTATTGCGTCAACATCATCGCCGGCCGTAAAGCCAGGTCCTAGGGCGATTACCAGGGGGGCCTCCCCCCGCCGGGTGCCCAGGTTCCGCTTGGCCATCCGCGCATCCACCAGAATGTCGGGTTTCAGGCGCACCAGCGAGCTTCCGTCGGGGTCCGCCAGTACTGGTATATAAGGAAAACTCTGCCTTTTCAGGAGTACCGTGGAAAGGCGCCGGACATACTGGGCCCTGACATTCTCGATGGTCCAGCTCCCCTGGTAGACGGCCTCAGCGAAGGAAACAGTGCGACGAATCATGCGGGGCTCAAAGAGCTCCAGGATGATAACCCGGAAGCCGCTGACAAAAAGGCGGTGCGCCACCCCGCTGGCCAGATCCCCGCCTCCCCGTATGACAACAAGAGAATTCATGTTTTTTTCTTCGTCAGGCTTCGCCAAAACCCCTTTCCTGCTCAGGGGCAACCTCGGAGACAAGATTGTTATATCCGCTCCTAGGGGCGGCGGGTGTGGTAATCAATCAAATTGAGTTCCAGATCCTTGTCGGGGAGGAGCAGCTTGACCACCCGTCCATCTTCGGACAGCCAGAAGATCATTCCTCTCGTTGACTCAATCTTAAAGCAGGAGTATTCCTTCTCGCCGATTTTAATCGTCTCTTTCCCCTTGACTACAATGTCAATCCCGCTCTGGGAAAGCTCCTGGGGAATAAAAATTTCAAAAGTGTAATGGGTCCCGGAGAGGAAAGTAGGAACCTGTCCCACGGCCAGGACCAGTTGGGAGAGATACCTCTGATCGGCCAGATACATGCCAAGTGAATAGGGAACCTGCCGCTGGACGGTCTTCGGACCGACCGTCACCGTCTGATGAACAAGGCCGTCCTGGAATCGGTAGGCATATTCCTCTTTGCGGTCATTCACCTGATTTTTTGCCGAGAATTCCAGCGGTAACCCTTCAGAGGTCACCAGCAGGCTGCCCTGGCCCGAAAAGACGATTCCCGCCAGCGAAAAATTCACGGAATCCTCAAAGCGGTAGGCCTCGCCGCCCCCCGCATAGACCAGTTCAACGGGGCATGCAGTCTCTTTCCCGATCTCCACCCCATTCTGAATGATGCTGTAAACTCTCTCTTCGCCAACCGGCCAGGTGAGTTCCCGCTTGAAATAGGCGGTCCTGGCAGCCGGCCTGGGAGAAAAATCCGAGATCGTAAGAGCCAGGCGTTCCAGGTCTCCCCCCTCGCGGAGGGCGATGTGGGTCGCCCCTATTTCTCCGAATTCGCCGGTTGAGGGATCCATGGGAATCCATTCGCCTGTGCCCAGATTAACCTCGGCCCAGGCGTGCGGAACGAATTCGCCGGCTCGCTCCGTTACTCCGCCGATAACCCTGGCTGGAATGCCTGCCGCCCGGGAGAGCGCCGCAAAAAGGTCGGCCCGCGCTTCGCTGTTGCCTCTCTTGTTCTCCAGGGCAATCCTGGCTGAAGGGAAGGAGGAACCCGCGTCAATATTTTCAAAAACCCATTGCCCTATCTTCCGCGCCGCGTCCCATGAATCCCGGGCCCTCCAGGTTATCTCCATCGCCCGGGTCTTGATATTGTCATCATCGGATTCGACATGAAAATCCGGCTTTAAGAAGAGGCTTACATCCGGCGAAAGTTCTTTAAGGGGGAAAGGAGGGCGATTTATAATCTCCACTTCGCTTACCTTCACGGTATAAAGACCCTTGATGAGCCCCCCGGAGACCTCTCCTTTGAATTCCTGGTGAAATCCCGTCGATTCATGGGTGGTTATCGGCGTTCCGCTGACCCTGGCTTCAATCTGGGCCTGAAGACTCGTCAGGTCCTGCGGGCTGGTAAAATACATGGTGGAGGGCGCGGATTGATAGTTTGAGAAGTCAAACCCGGTAGCCTTGTGATAGGCTTTAAGGACGTCAGCGCCGGAGCGGCGTACCCCGAAAAGGCCGCCGGGCATTTCAATTTTCGAAAGCTCCCCCGTCCCAGAATCCAGAGAAATCTCAAGGAGCGGTAATCCCATGTAATCGTGCATTAGAACCCGGCGCTCCGTTCCGCCGTCAAGCGGCGTAAAAAGAAGCTTCCCACATTTCTTGAACGTCGGATCGTACACCAGGAAATCTTTTTCTTTCTTCTCCGCCTTGCGTGCCAGAAGCCAGCAGTGCTCGGGAAAAGAATCAAACCTCCCCCAGAGGTTTGCAAAAAACAGGTCGGCGGTACCTTCCAGGGGGTAAAAAGATTCCTGGGAATTTTTATTCGAGGCGGTTTTTTGGGCAGCCATGGATTTGGACATAATGCACTCGATAAAAATCTCCCCTTGAGGAGACTTCTGAAGGCTGTGAAAATATGAAGGAATCAGTCCTCTCTGGCTGACCATGAGCTTGGATACAAAAATATTTTCTTCGATTCTTCCCGTGCCCACTTTGACCCGGCTCTCGGAATCAAGGACGTAAACCCGCTCCCCGCCAAGTTCCAGAAGCTTGCTGACTTTAAAACGACTGTAGCCGAAGAGCTTACCGTCCCAAAGGAGCGCATAGTAAAATACCTTTCCCAACGGAAGCAGGAACTTTTCTCCCGCACCGGACGATTTCAATGAAGGGCGTTTTCCCGCCGGAGCAGCCTGTAAAGGCGATGCCGCAACCATGAGGAGGCCTGTTAATAGAATCAATGAGAAAAGTATTTTGAAAATTTTTGACATGAAACCAGCTCCCTCATTCAAGAAAAATCTTTGTTCTGCATAATTACGCAGAGCCATCAAAAAATCCTTTTGCTCCCGCACTCCGCGGGCCGCACCGGCGAAATTTTTCCGAGTATGACCGGACGCGCCGCCCCGGTGGCCGAAGGAAGATTACCCGGCTGGCCCTTCAGGGTAAGGTCTCCCAGGATGGCGAAGGCGACCGCTTCCCTGGCATCCACGGGGATGCCGTACTCCGAAGAACTGTGAATGCTGACGGCTGGAAGCGCCTTCTTCAGGCGCTCCATTATAAAGAGGTTATGAGTTCCTCCTCCGGCCGCGATCATTTCATCGGCCACGGGAAAATATTTTGCAAGACCCAGCGCGATGGAGTCCGCCGTAAGGGCTGAGACCGTGGCCGCCAGATCTTCAAACGGGAGTGAGGCCGCCTCCGCCATAATCCGGCGTATGAAAAGCTCGCCGAATTCTTCCCTCCCGGTGGATTTAGGGGGAGTGCGTTTGAAATACGGGTGTTCAAGCCACTTCTTCAATAAAGCTTCGTGCACCCGGCCGCCCGAGGCCAGGCGCCCTCCTTCGTCGAAGTTACGGCGGCCGGAAGTGTGGATGGATATGATTCCATCCATCGGCATATTCCCCGGCCCGGTGTCAAAGGCTGTCACGTCGTCGGAGGAGCCGCCTGCCGGCAGGCACGTCAGGTTGGCGATTCCGCCGATGTTAAGGACCGCCCGATTTTTCCTGGGATGTCTGAAAAGAAGAAAGTCCGCCATGGGGACCAGAGGCGCTCCCTCCCCGCCGGCGGCCATATCGGCGGTCCTGAAGTCCGAGATCGTCATGATTCCGCTCCTTTGGGCAATGACGGAGCCGTCGGCCGCCTGAAAGGTGCAGCGAACCGGTTTCCCGGCGACGCTGACCGGAAGCGGCTGGTGATAAAGGGTCTGGCCGTGTGAGGCGATGGCATCAACCTGAGAGGCGGGAAAGCCGGCCTTGCTGATGAGAGAGAGCGCGGAGTCGGCGAAAAGCTCTCCCAGGAGGACGTCCAATCGCGGAAAATCAGCCGGGGCACATCCACCCGCCGAATCTTCAACTGATCGGAAAACGCGAAAGACTTCCTCCCGCACTCTCCCGGGATAGGGAAAGGTTTCAAAGGCCAGCAGTTTTATCTTAAGAGCCGGAAAGCGCCCCCGCAGAGTCACCAGGGCGGCATCGATTCCGTCGGCTGACGTTCCGGAGATTAGCCCGATGATGGTTCTTTCGCGGTCAGGCACGAAGGAGTTCCCGGAAGCCGATCAGTTGGACGTTGTTTTCTTCAAGAAGCCTTCCGGCGCCGGGGGCGGTCAGGACGGCCAGTTCATTTTCCCTGGCCATCACGTAGGAGCTTGAAATCTTCAGAACTTCGTCCACGTGGCCCGGATGGCAGCAGAACTCGGTAACTCCTTCTCCGAGATTCTGAATGATGTACGAAAACTTTTCAGGAGTGGCATTTTCCATTCCATAGAGTTCCTCGGTAAAAAAATCAGTCGTGGGAATACCCAACCGGAGCAGTTCCTCCCTCATTTCGGCATTTATGGCGCGCACCGCAATTTTTTCTTTCCGGGCGATTTAAGAGAGAACTCCGAGGATCTCACGGTGGCGGTGAATGTGGTGGTGTGAATCCAGATGGCTGATGGGAAGCCGGAGTTCCCTGGCCCGGCAGAACTGCGCATGAATCTCCTTCTTCATGTCATCTAGCAGGGCCTTCTCAAGAAATTTTTCGGCTCCCCGCCAGAAATTCCCCTTTGGATCCGTAAGAGACGGCACGGCATCCCGCGGGAGCACCGGTCTCCCGAAAGTCAGGTTGACATGAAGACCTACATCCAGTTCAGGATTGTCCTTTATGAGATCCACGGTCTCCTCAAGACCGGGAAGGTTGACCATCACCGTAGTCGAGGTGACAACCCCCTCCCGGAACGCCTCAATGATTCCACGGCTGACCCCCCAGGAAAAATTCGAGTCATCCGCGTTGATAATCAATTTTTTCACTTCGATCCTCCGCATCCGCCATGATGGGTCTAATCCCTCAATGTCTTCGCCCGAAAACCGCCATGCCTGGAAAAGTTCTCTTTCTGAAAGCTCTTTCCCTCCGCCTTCCGAAACTTGAGGAGGAACCGAGGTGAAAAAGTGTAATTGTTTCAGCTTCATGATCAATGCGTTTGCTCTGGAGGGGTTCAGAAGGACTTTCTCCGCTTTAAAACACAGGAATTACCGGCTCTACTGGTTCGGGCAGATGGTGTCCCTCTCGGGTTCCTGGATTCAGATTCTGGCCCAGGGATGGCTGGTGCTTAAGCTCACCGATTCGCCCCTGTACCTCGGCCTGGTCAATGCAGCCGCCTCTCTGCCCCTCCTCCTGCTCTCCATGTGGGGAGGGGTTCTGGCCGACCGCTTCGATAAGAGAAAGATTCTTCTTTTAACCCAGTTTGTATCCATGCTTCTGGCCATAGTCCTGGGGGCGCTGATTTCGCTGGAGCTGATTAAAATCTGGCATGTTTTTCTAATCGCCTTTCTCCTCGGAACAGTAAACTCCATCGATGCTCCGACCCGCCAGGCCTACATAATCGAACTGGTCGGGAAAGAGGACCTTACAAATGCCATCGCTCTGAATTCGGCCGCTTTTAACGGGGCGAG
>Ga0074199_1002295_pt1 | contig 12156 bp, 10 predicted proteins | sample EPASupsiteSAE347_FD_64528 | JGI IMG/M metagenome (GOLD analysis project Ga0074199, IMG submission 64528) | Bioremediated contaminated groundwater from EPA Superfund site, New Mexico - Sample SAE3-47 | ecosystem: Environmental > Aquatic > Deep subsurface > Groundwater > Contaminated ...
TGTGTCGATTCTGATAGACATCAATGAAGAATGGTTGACAACTAAAAAGTATTTATCTATGGATACGGATTGAGATGTGGGATAACAGGGCCGCCCAATTTACAGAAAATTCGGCACACTACCGGCAGGGGCGCATATGGGCATATGGAAAACAAGATCTATTGATATTAAAATTCAGTTTCACATGGGAAATAATTCCGCTGAAAGCTCCTTCGCACAGCGAGGCTGCGCCTTCCTGCCAGCGCACCCACGCGAGCAGGCGAGTGCTTTGGTTCTCTATCGAAGGCTAGCGGAAGGCAAACTAATCGACATCAACAAACCCATTCAGATACTATTCACGGCCCATCCAGGGTAGCTGATTCCCAGCAACCTTAGCCGGAGTTAATTGGTTCTGTCCGGCGCGATCAGATTACCGCTAAATCAGGGCGATGCAGCCGCACCCCTTTCAATCCCAGCCCTTCCATTTATTCAGGCACCGGGATAGCATCTCAATGCTCTCAAATCCGCTGCTTCTCCTGCGGATCTCAGAGAGACGGACCGGAGCATAATTTCGATATTTAATGAGCTTTCTCAAGTGGGAATTTCGGATTTTTCCTCCGTCCACCAGCCCCAGCTCAATATAGTATCTGCATAGCCCGATCATTCCATAGGCTTCCAACCGCCGCGTGGATGCCACAACTTTGCGTTGCAGCAAGAACAGCGTCTCCCCTTCATTCCTCAACTCCCGATCAAAAGCAGCATCCTCGAGGGCGAATTCCTTGAAGCCTCCCACTTTCGTAAAAATATGCCTCGGCACGCAGAGATTAATTCCAATGAGGCTCCCGTTTCCCATCTTTGAATTGAGCCACCAATAGCCGTCGCTGAAGTATTCGATCAGCCTTATGCCGGGGCCCGCGCCGTCCAGCTCAAAGCCGGTGGTCAATCCCACAACGCCCTTTTCCATGTATTTATAAACAGTCTCCAGATAATCACTCTTTATCTGAGTATCGGCATCGATGAAGACCAGAAATCTGCCCCTGGCATACTCTGCACCGTAATTCCTTCCCCACCAAATCCCTCGCTTCTCGGTCACTACCACCAGGTCGGCATATTTATTTGCGATCTCTACGGTGCGATCCGTGCTTGCACTATCTGAGACAATTATCTCATACTTGTCTCGCGGAAAGGTCTGCCCGGATATCGATTTCAGGCAGCCCTCGATATAGTTTTCCTCGTTTAGCGTCGGCACGATGACTGATATTTCCATAGGCATCAATGCTCCAGAAATACGAAGATATGTCTCGTCATCAGCTTCTTTCCTTTATTGAATGCCCCATTTCTTGAGAGATGGGCATTGTATCTAATTATCCTTCGCCTTCCCCTTTCGTTGGTTCATTATTCCATTCATTGGTTAAATCCTTATCTGATCGCATCAAATATCTCGGATCATAATTGTTCTGATTTCTTCCTACCCCTGAATTATCTTTATTAGTATTCCATATCAATATATAAAATCTTCGGGACAGAAAATTATGTGTATTTGATTTATATTTATGCAAAATAAATTTAATATGATTCATTTGACATTTTTATTTTGCCCCATCTGTAAAATCATAATTCGGTCATCTTTATCGAATCATTGCCAGCTACCGCTATCGAATCATCAGGCGATGCTATCGAAATATCAGGCGATCGCCATCGAATCATCGTCAGGCTATCGAATCGTTGCGCTGCTTGCGAAATCCTCGTCCTGTTTGCCCAATCGTTCATTGGTTTAAGTTATTGCGTTCAGCATTTGCCACCCGGAATCTCAATTTATTGTCAATTTAAGGCTATAGTTATAATAAAAAATTTTAACAAAAGTTATTTATATGCGATTGAATCTATATCTATGACTTAAGTAGAATATGGTGATTGATTATGAATACAGCGTCAAAATTCAAGGCATCGGGAATGATGCTAATGACTGCATTTCTCCTGGTGCTTCTCATGTGCCTGGCATCAGGCAGTCAAACGCAAGGTGGCGATGGCAATCTTACCACTGAGCGGCAGTGGAATTTGCTGGCAAATGGCGGAGCGGCTATTCAAGAATCCGCCCAGAGTGAGAGCGGTGTGGAAAATATCAGCACCACCAGCGCGGCTATGTTTGTCTTCAATTTTCAAAGCGAAACCGCACCTGCCGGGTCAGAGAAAATTTTGATGGGAAACGACACGGCAAAGATCATCACGCTCAAGGCCGACGATGTCAGCAATGATCTTTTGAGCTATGCCGTCACTCAGCCGCCTGAACACGGGAAAATTAGCGGAACTGCTCCAAACATCATTTATATCCCGGACAAGGGCTATGTGGGCAATGATTCCATCGTATTTAGCGCGCGTGACCAGATCGGTAATCAGCAAAACATTGCTATTTCCATAGATGTTCTTGAGCTTTACATTCCGCCATCAGTAAGAATACTCAGTCCCTTTGATGGAGATATATTCACCGCTTTTGAAGACACACTCTCTGCACAAATACCCATTCGTTCTATTGCCTCTGATGCACCGGATTCGATAACAATTTCTGATTATTTTGAAGGATATGAGACTGAGATCGGGACGGAGGCCTGCCCCATCGCCGATGACTCCTGTTCCGGCACAGACGATAATTGTCGCATCACCATGTTTGGCGATTTCCTAGCCGGCAGGCATGCTCTTATTGCCAGAGCAACCTATGGCTCAGGCAGAATAATCAATTCATCACCCATAACGATCATCGTCAATCCTCCGGAGCCAATCCCGACCATTTCCACACCGCTGAATGGAGAGATTATCACATCTCCAGCCGATATCACCATTACTTCAAAGGTGGACGTGATCTCGGAAGACAACACGGTAACCAATGTCGAATACTTCGAGAACTTTCACAGGCTCGGCAGCGCCATTGATAACGTCTCGCCTTACACATTCTTCTGGGAGAACGTTCCTTCCGGCGTCTATAATATTCAGGCCAAAGCCACGGATGACCTGGGCAATGTCGCTCTGTCACCGAGGGTCATGGTGATAGTTGTTCCTCCCAAGCCCCTCAGCAAGTCCGACCTTGCCATATCCATGAAATCCTCGCCGAACCCGGCTCCAGCCGGTGGGCTGCTCAACTATGTGCTCACCCTGACCAACAGAGGACCGGATAGCGCAACCGATGTGGTCGTGGAGAACTACCTGCCGACGGAGCTGACTTTCATATCCTACAAAGCCAGCCAGGGAAGCTACGAGGAAGGCCTCTGGAATGTGGGCAGTCTCACCAAATATCGCAGCGCTAAGCTAGTGCTTACTGTTCAAGCGCCATCGGAAGATGTGCCTGGACAAATAGCAAATACGGCATATGTGTACGGCGCTGAACTGGACCCGGACAACTCCAATAACCACGTAACAGCATACACCAGAATCAGATCCGCCAGCAATTCATCGCCTGAATGAAATGCTGGTGCATTTGCAGGAGGTCGCGCTCATGCAGTCAGCGCCTCCTGCAATCATTTTTACCTGCAGAACCGAATTTGCTCTGAATCTACAAGCCCGAATCTACAAGCCCGAGTCTGCAATGCAAAAATTTCGAGCAATTAATATTAGCATCCCACGCATTTTATCCTATGCAATATATGAAACACTGGATCGGTCGAAGTCCTGCACCAGTTCCAATCCCGTATCGTCCGGCTTCCAGGCCACATCCGGATAAACCAGATGCTTCATGAAGCTCTCCGTGCTGCCGGCGATCTGCGTAGCGAGATGCTCTTCGCCGAGAGCATTTTTGGTCAGATCGAGAACCTTTGACCGAACCTGGCCCTCATCCAGGTAGCCCAGGGAGTGAATGTACTCATGCAGCAACACATGAAATACATAGGGCTTGTAAAGCTCCGGACGGGTTTCCATGATCCTTTGCAGCGGGATCTTGTTCAGGACTATGACGTTGGAACCGACGGTGAAGAAGCCTCCGAAGAAGCCTCGCGGCTGGTTTCCCAGGTTTGCCATGCCCAGCATCAGGCCGCCTCTGCTCTTGCCTATGCTGCTTTGCACCAGCGATTTTACGACCTCGAAGATATCGGGCAGCGTTTTAGCCTCATCGAGCCTTAGCTTGAAGTCAATCCTCATCTGAACCCAAGGTTGGATGCCTCAATGTATTTAATACTAACCTAGAGTTACTATTGATCGGTGGCATAGACTGAACCGTTGGTCTTCAACTTCAATTGGCGTGCAATATTGACTTTTAAAATATGCGCAAATGAAAAAAAGTTTAAGCTAATCGTTTTTACTCTATTTTATCAATTTTATACATAGTGGCGGTCTTTTCCATCATACGGAGGAGTGAAGATGCAGAGGAGTACCATATTCTCATCGCCTGCGCCGGTGAAGTCATGAACCGTCATCGGCGGTATGTAAATCAAATCACCCGCTTCGACCAAGTGGGTATTTCCCGCGATGGTCATATTGGCCTGACCCTCGATTATGTAGTCGATCTCATCCCGGTCCATGTGATAGTGCGCACCGAAGCTCTTCCCCGGCTCTATCTGAGTCACATTGACGGAAGCATTCTTGCCCAGAGCTGCGTTTGCAGTGAGAAAGCCGATCGCAGGATTTATTGGATTCTCTTTTTGGAACTGGTCGAGGTTTACAAATGTAAAATCCGTTCCAAATTTTTCAGCAGATCCGGCAGACGTGCCGTTTGCGGCTTGATTTGCGCCGTCCGAGGCTGCAAAGGCCGCCGCAAAGGTGCAGCAAAGAGCCAGCACCATTAACAGAACTAATTTTCTCATATTATTGCCTCCAAATTATGCTATGAATGAATATAGCCGGACATGAATTTGCCATCCGGTTCATTTCGATCTAGCCATTAAAAATTTAGTTAGTTGGTGGCAATAAATCTTTGCAGGAGTTTAGCGCTCACTCACCGCACACTCACCGACCACTCACTTCATTGCCCACTCACACGACGCCCTTGCACAGCTCGCCGCTCTCCAGATCCTCGCGGAAAAAGTCCTGCCTGCTGCGCCGCCCGAGCATCAGGTCCATCTTCCTTTTGGCATAGAAGGGAGCGAGCCTGCGCATCTCGCGCGCAAACCACCTGGGATAGAGCCGCTTGACTTTGTTGTAACGCAGCCATTCCAGATCGTAGTAGCGGGCGTTCATCTGCCAGACAATGTACTGCACCTCTTCATCGCTGAGGTGCTTGGTTTTCAAATTAGCGTGAAGCCCGTCGTATTTGGTAAAATCGTTCCTGGTGACCAGCCCCATCTCCTGCAACTCTCCTCGCATCTGGGTTTTGGGGTAGGGTGTGTTGATGTAGAAGATGGGGAAGTCCACTTTCAGTTTGCGGGCCAGGCGGAAATTCTCCCAGATGTCCTCGGCATCGTCATCCGGATTTCCGCTGATGAGGCCGGTGGAGACGATGATGTTGTTCTCATGCAGGTACCCGACGGCCTTCTCTGCGTCGTCGGACATCTTGCCCTTTCCCAGGAACTGCAAATTGCGCTTGTTCACGCTCTCCACGCCCAGGAACACGCCGTCAAAACCAGCCTCACCCATCTTGTCGACAAGGTGCTTGCTGGAAGCGATGCCCGAGGCCGATGCCTGGGTCTTGTAGCGCAAATGAGTGAGATCGGCATCGATGATGGCCTGGCAGAGCTGCTCCAGCCTCTTCGGGTCCAGCGTGATGTTGTCGTCCGGGAAGAAGATTGAGCCTGCACCGTGCGCTTCAGCGTCCCGGATGTCCTCGATCACCCGCTCGATGGGAAACTTGCGAAACCTGCGCCCGTACATGAGGTTGATGCTGCAGAACTTGCAGCCCTGCGTGCAGCCGCGGCTGGTCTCCACGCAATCGATGGGCACATCGAAGCTGTAAAATCCTCTGGTGATGAGCCGGGCATCCCGCATGGGCATCTTGATCTCCTCGACCTTTAGCAGAGGCCGGGGAGGATTGTGCACCATTTGCGGTGCCTCGCTCCCGGCTCCGGACGATTGGCCATCCTTATGATAGGAGAGCCCTAAAATATCCTTCAGACTCTTTCCCTCGATCAGGGACTGCACCAGCTCCCGGAAGGTGGCCTCGCCCTCGCCGCGCACAATGAAGTCGATGAGCTGTGCATCAGGGCCGGCTCCGATCTCCTCGCAGGCCAATGTGGGATGGTAGCCTCCGAAGATGGTCCCGGCTCCCGCACTTTTTGCGATCCTGGCCAGCTCGATTGTCTCCTGGTATTGGAAAGACATGGCAGTCAGGCCGACCAGATCGTAGCTGTTCACGATCTTTTGCACATATTCCCGGTGATTGGGCAGGCCGTGAATGTCCGCCACATGCACGGTGCACAGGTCCTGCACGTGCGCTGCCAGCGAGGCCAGTCCCAGGTTTGGAACGCGAGCGATGCGGTCGAAGTCCTTCTGGACTACCGGAGAAGATAATAAGAGTATTTTCATGATGGAATTGCCTTCATGCCAACCGTACATTCACGATAACAGTGCATTTGCGCCAACAGCACCTTCATGCTAACAGCATCTTCATGCGAAAAATAATTCCTCGCGGCCTTCATTCCTCATCCACTTCGAGCAATCGCAGTCCCTGTTTCCAGTCAAATTTATTGGCTCTGCTGATGTAGGCCGCCACCTCTCGCACTCCGGACAGGCCGCCGTAGCGGTAGGCATTGCCCCAAACCCGGCCCGATGTGCGAATCGGCGTGTACCAGGAATAGGTCTGCTTGAAGGCCCAGTCCAGGATCTTCGGAAACTCCTCCGGCGCGATACGCGGGTGGTTCCAGACCATGTGCTTCCCGTCATGGTTATGATAATCGTGATCCCATATTCCGTATTTCTCCTCAATCTCTTTCCAGAGGGGCGTTTGCGGGAGGGGTGTGATGACGCAGATCTGAGTGATATCTATCTTCAGGGCGGCCAGCTTCGGGATATCCACCTTCAAGCTCTCGACTGTATCCTCTTCAAAGCCGATCATATAATAGCCGACGGTGCCGAAACCGTATTTTTGCAGCTTATGAATCGTATCGAGAATGTCCTCGGTGCCTTCCTTTTTCTTGATGTCGTCCAGGCGTTCCTGGTGCAGATTCTCGATGCCGATGGCCGCACCCCCGAAGCCCGCTACATTCCTGCCGTTCTTGCGCCTCATATCCGCCCATTCGTCGATCTTCTTGCGCAGATAGTCAGCTCGGGCCATGCAGCCCCAGACCATGCCGTACTTGTCCAGGAGCTTCACAACCTCATCGGCGTGGCGGCGGTTGCAGCCGAAGTTCTCGTCCTCGATCAGCACCACGTTTATGCCGTTCTCCTTGTAGTAGGCCAGCACACGCTCGATGCTCTTCAGCGGGATGATGTTGGGCTTGTTGCAGAAGACGGGGGTCTGGCAAAACTTGCAGCCCACCGGGCAGCCGCGCGTGGTGAAGAGCACTCCGTAGATGTTCAGCTTGATATTGAATGGCGTATTGAGATATTCGATGAGCGGCGGGTGGATGATGTCTTTTATCCGCCTGCCGAAGTAGGGAGCGAGCTGGTGCTCGGAATAGCCCACGAAGACCTTATCGAACTTGTCCTGAATTGCGGTCGTCAGAGCGCCGTAGTTTCCGGCCCACACCTCGCCCACACCGGCTGCTCGTGCCGCATCAACCATCTCGATTGCTTCGTGGGTCTCGCTCAGGTAAAATGAGAGGCCGACAACGTCCCAGCCTTCTTGCAGCTTCTTTTGGTACTCTTCCCAGGTAGGAAATTCCAGGATTTCAAGCTCCGGGATGTTCTGCTTCAAGAAGCGCAGGCCGAAGGACTGGATGCGGGGCCAGTAAAATCTGAACCAGGACCTGGTATTAGCTCCAATATAGTCGTAAGGCTCGGGGCCTTTCCTGTAAATGGTGGTGAACAGAATCCTGGGGGCCATAATCGATATGACTTGCCCCATGACAGATTAACCTTACGATTCTGCCTCTTTCGCATTTACGTTTTCTTGTGCTTCTGCAACTCTGCGATTCTATGGGCTAAAAATTATTGCATCAAGTTATGGCTACCAATGTAGTGGTCAAAATTGGACGGTATAAAGATCTCTAATCGGCGATTCTAACTGTTCAAATTATTGAGAAATTAGCAGGACAATGTTTTGGCCATCAGTGCCAAAAATTACAAATTTGACAAAATAATCTGATGTTTTTTCGCATCACAATACTCTACATTCTATTATATTTTATCAAAAAATTCATAAAAAGTTGAAATAGCTTGAAAATTAAATAAACTTTTTCAGTAAGTTTAAGTTCAATTTCCTTGCATTTCCAATATGATCAAAATCACCATCAATGATAAATATTTTCTTAGATAATTTTAAGATACTTTGCTGTGCTATGGCTATTACTCAATTCATTTTGAAAATATTAATAACGCTAACCGGTTAATCGACTCCTTTGTAATCTTTAGTACCATTGGCAATGTTACGACAAACAAAAGTTTTAATACATGACGAACTAATAACAAATTGGAGTTAGAAAATATTTCATATACAGACGATATTTTCTAACTTCTAGGGAAGAAATTTGGAAGGTGAAAAGAAATGAAGGTAGCTGCGTTTGTATTGTTGCTCGCAGTCGCCGGCCTGCTTGTGGTCGGAGCTGCCGATGCAAAGAAACCAAAGTGCTGTGAGAAGACCGCCATTGCCACCGCAGGAGCAGATGCATGTGCATCCGGACGGTATTTTGCTGCAACCAACACCTGCACAGACACATATGCTGACACCACTGGTTGCGGCGCTGTAGCTGGATCGTCTTCCAACTCGGCATCTATAGCGCGTTGAAATACTTTGAACAGGGGGGATTTACCATCCCTCCATTCAAAACTTTCATTCTTCATTAATATTCCATTGATGAAGAATGATAGGAAATACGCGAGAGAAATCTTTTGAGAGGAGTTGGTATGAAAAGAGAATTGGTTTTATTAGTGGCAGTGCTATCTTTGTGCGGTATTTCCCTTGCGGATGACACATCCAGTTCAGGAGCATCGGCTGATGCCCAGGGCAGTGGAAGCACTACGGATCAAGGTACTTCCGCCAGCACATCGACCAATACGGCTACGACTGCAACCGGTAGCGGCACACCAGTCACAGCAAGTGCCTCTGCAAGTACGGGCGTAACCACCGGATCACAGGGTTCGTCTGTAGTAAGCACGACAGGAACGGGTACATCGAGTTCCACCGGCGTCAATACGCCCAGCGTTACTATCGAGGGCTCGACCTCAGGAGCAACCTCGGGCACTACAGCAGGTTCATTAAATGGGTCCGCTGCAGGTGGTAATTCCGTTTCCGCCGGAAGCTCGGTCGGAAGCACAGGCACCGGGGCAACTGCAGGATCTGGTGCCGCTGCCAGCGGCAAGGGTGCCAGTGCCAGCACCAGCGCCAATACCAAAACAAAGACCAAAGTGAGTGTAAAGGTGAGGTAAATTTAAACAAAAATTGTTGGAGAAAGCAGTCTCAACTGACCATGGATTTAGCTTTGGGCCATGTTCGGACTGAATGATGAAACAAAAACCTGGCTCCTCATCGATGAGGCAGGCGGTTCGTGCTTGAGACTGCTGCCAACTAAATTTCGACGGGTACTGTTCCTTGTATGGATGAATGATCAATGGACGGAGGAATGTTAATGAGGTCCTTAATGGTTATACTTATATTGCTTCTGTGCAATTTAGGTGTAACAGTTGCCGTTGAGGCTGAAGCGTCATCGAGTTCGGTCTCTGTTGCCTCTGGCTCCGAATCATTTGCAAGCTCCCATGAATCTTCTGAGACTGTTGTCGGCACCATGAATCAGGATGATTTGGCAAATAATTTTCCAGAGTTTCCGGAGATATTTGCTGACGATCCGATAGAGTCAAACGAATTCGCCGGTGACGGAACGACCGACAAGATTGCAATAGAAATTGCGCCAATACCTGCAAGTGTACTGAGACAAATGCCATTATTGCCTTCATCGAGCCTAAAAAAACCACCGATAAGGCAATACTAACGTGGGTCATAAAGATGTGAGCCATAAAGATACGAGTCATAAAGATATGAGTCATAAAGAAGCAGCATTGTCCCGTGCGAGATGGCATTGCAGAATGAGAATGGTGCGAGAGTTGATTTAAATATGGCAGGTTCAGGAAGACGAAATATGTAATGATATACGCATTAAGTAATATAAATATCACGAAATGCTTAAAAGCTTGGGCATTTCAAGATAATTCATCTTTCTGAACAGTCTTTGTCTAATTCAAGGCGACAGTATCGTGAAAGCAAAAATCGGCATAGTCATAGTTATTAAACATTTGAGGAGGATAGTAATGAAACTCATATTGATAATACTAACATTGTTTCTCTGCGGCATGGGAATAGCCGCTGCAGCTGAAGCATCGTCCAGCTCAAGCTCTGTATCTGCTTCAGAAAGCACAAGCTCAGGAAGCACTTTGTCCAGCACTTCGACTTCTTCCACAACCAGTGTTAGCGGTGATGCCACTGCTTCGGCAGATGCAGGTGCGGCGGCAAGCGGCGACACAACCGCGGCTACCGGCGATCCGTCATCATCTAGCATTTCAGGATCCACAAGCGATTCCTCATCAACGGGAACCGGCACAGCCGGCGGCTCATCCGCATCCAGCGGCTCCGCATCTTCCACGGACACCACTTCCGCCAGCGATTCCACATCTGCCAGCAGCTCTACGTCCACTGGTACCGGATCGTCAAGCGGCCTGGCTAGCACGGCAAGCGTGGGAATGTCCGTTGATACTGTTTCCGCCAGCGGTTCTACGATATCGAGCAACTCTGCTGCTACCGGCGGAACGTCGTCATCCTCCGGATCAGCCATATCCGGCAGCTCGGCGGCTTCAGACTCTCCTGCCACCAGCAGTGCTTCAGCCTTTACGAGCGCCACATCATCCGGTTCAGCCACGTCCGGCAGCACTTCAACCGCTGCGGGTGCATCTTCGAACCCAACCTCGACCTCAAGCAGCAGCTCGCAATCCGCCAGCCAATCAACATCCACGGCTCCCACAACCACGCCCATAGCCACGACCGAGACTGCAACAGCATTGGCTGTTTCAGCAAACGAAAACCCCCTGCCGTTTGATGCGCTGGTTGAATCGGTTGCTAAAGGAGTGAGGGATGAAGAGACTCTAACCGAATTGGCGGCGAAACTTGCTGCCCTCGATGCTTTGATGAACGAGAATGAACAGTTGATGATTAAGGCAAGCTCCGGCGGCAAGTCTGTGGATGAGGTTGTAGCCGGAATCCAATATGCCGTCGATCCGAATGTGCAGCAGGAGACTGCAAAAGAGATCTTCAATACAGAGACTCTGACGAAAGCTCAGATAAATCGGGCTGTGATTGAGTTGACGGACGATGCATGCGAACCATTCACCGCATCGCAATTCAGGAATGCTCTGGTGGAGATTGAGAGCAAGTACTAGGCGGAAAATCCAACGGATTCCTCAATTCGGTCCCTCCAGCCTCTTTTTATTTTTCTCTATTTCGCTATCAAATGCATCAAATGCATCAAATGCATCAAATGCCTCCTGGCGATTCGCTTTCTCTAAGATAGCGCATTCTACCAATTGTTAGAATCGTCAATAGTATCTCAAAGGTCAATAATAAATCCTAAATTTTAGAAAAGTAAATCTCGAAATATAGTCAGCACAGCAAATCATATCCAAAATTAACGACTTATAGTTCAAAAGGTTTTTTAAAGTGATTGGGCAACAACATATGCAACGCCAATTCATTAAGGAGGGAATTGTCTGAAAATAGCTGCCATTGTATCCACTATCATTGTCTTCATTATAATAGTAGTCGTTCCGGCTTTGGCCGACTTACATATTATTGATTCATTTTCATTCAAGTATGATCAATCCGTTAGTGGAAACGGCTTTTCTTCATCGTACAAATATACCCTCATGCCTAACATTTTCTATACAGGAGTTGAGAGCAAAAATCAATATCATGGAAGTGGTTCCATCGACAACAGCTATACGGAACAAGCGTATTCGATCTACCGGCTCGATCTCATACCTGAACAGGATATTGATGAAGAGGATGCAGCAGCGGGAATTCAATCCCAGGAGAGTAATCTTATGATCTTCTCGCCGATCGCGTTGGCGGTGAATGACGGTTACTACGCCCGGAATCCGATTCATTTTGCATCATTCTTT
>Ga0074199_1002301_pt1 | contig 12119 bp, 9 predicted proteins | sample EPASupsiteSAE347_FD_64528 | JGI IMG/M metagenome (GOLD analysis project Ga0074199, IMG submission 64528) | Bioremediated contaminated groundwater from EPA Superfund site, New Mexico - Sample SAE3-47 | ecosystem: Environmental > Aquatic > Deep subsurface > Groundwater > Contaminated ...
CCAGTCAGGATTTTTACGGCCCCCAACGGAGACACGATTGCGGATATGGGCCAAAACATGGTCGGATGGGTCCGCCTCGTTCTGAAAGGAGAAGCCGGATCAGTAATTACACTTAAACACGTGGAAGTGCTTGACAAAGAAGGTAATTTGTACTACGAAAACCTTCGTTCCGCCAGGCAGACCATCAGCTACACCCTGAAGGGCGGAGATACCGAGGTATATGAGCCTCATTTTACCTTCCAGGGATTCCGGTTTGTTAAGATATCAGGAATGAAAACCTTCCCGGTCAAAGAAAACCTCACGGGAATCGTCATTCATTCCGATATGGCCCCTGCCGGTGACTTTGCCTGCTCCGACCCGCTGGTGAACCAGCTTCAGCACAATATCCAGTGGGGCCTGATGGGCAATTTCGTGGATGTACCTACCGACTGCCCGCAACGCGACGAACGGATGGGCTGGACGGGCGACGCCCAGGTCTTCGCACCCACCGCTTGTTTCAACCGCGATGCCGCCACTTTCTATACCAAATGGCTCAAAGACGTTGCCCTCGATCAGTTTGAAGACGGCCGGGTACCGCATGTGATTCCCGATGTGCTGAAATCCGGCGGTGCTACCGGTTGGGCCGACGTTGCAGTGGTTCTGCCCTGGACCCTCTACCGGCAGTATGGCGACAAACGGATCCTCGAAAGACAATATGCATCGGCCAAAGCATGGGTTGATTATATGAAAAAACAGAGCGGTAACCGGTATATCTGGACCAACGGCTCCCATTTCGGCGATTGGCTGGCCTATGCATCGAATGCTTCGGATTATCCTGGCGCCACTACCGATAAGGATTTGCTTGCAAGCGCCTATTTTGGCTGGTCAACGCGTATTTTAATCCAGATGGCAGAAGTGCTGGGCAAGACCGATGACGTGCGGGCCTATCAGGAATTGTTCCGTCATGTGAGAGCGGCTTTCCAGAAGGAATACATGACACCTAACGGCCGGCTCTCTTCCAACACCCAGACTGCCTATGCCCTGGCATTATCGGCCTGGGTGGTACCCGATCACATGCGCGACAGCATTGCCATCCGTCTGGCGCGTGATGTGCAACATTTCGGACACATCACTACCGGATTCCTCGGCACTCCGATTATCAACCCGGTCTTATCTGAATTCGGATATAATGATCTGGCCTATCAATTACTGATGAGGAAAGAGTATCCTTCCTGGCTCTACCCGGTGACACAGGGCGCTACAACAATCTGGGAACGCTGGGACGGTCAGAAACCCGACGGAACCTTTCAGGATGCAGGCATGAACTCCTTCAACCATTATGCCTATGGCGCCATTGGGGAATGGCTCTACGGTCAGGTCGCAGGTATTCAGATGGATGCAGTGATCCCGGCCTATAAAAAATTTAAAATAAAACCGGTTACCGGAGGAAATCTTACCTTTGCGCGGGCCGATCATAAAACCATGTACGGAAAGGTTTCATCGGAATGGAAACTGGAAGACAACAAGTTAACTATGAATGTAGTGATCCCGGAGAATACAACTGCCGAGATCTATGTCAGTACCAATGACCCGGGCAAGGTAACTGAAGGCGGTAATCCGGTACTGGCTTCAAAGGATGTACGGTTACTGAGAACGGAGAAAGGTTACGCGGTTTTCCTGGTCGGATCGGGGACATACAACTTTAAGACTGAATAGACTTTTGATATGGGATGTTGGATGTTGGATACTGGATGCTGGATGTTGGACATAAGATAAATCCAGAATCCAAAATCCAAAATCCAAAATCCAACATCCAGAATCCAAAATCCTTCATGGAACCCTACATCGAAATCAAGAACCTGGTTAAGCATTACGGCGACATCAAAGCCGTTGACGGCCTGTCGATGAAGGTGATGCCCGGTGATATCTATGGTTTCCTCGGGCCCAACGGCTCCGGGAAAAGCACCACCATCCGGATGCTGCTGTCGCTGATCCGGCCAACATCGGGACAAATCCTGATTTTCGGGCATGATCTGGCCGTTGACCGGTACCAGACACTCAGCCGGGTGGGTGCCCTCATCGAGAAACCTGATTTTTACAACTACCTCACAGCCAGGAAAAACCTCGACATCCTGGGCAAATTGTCGAAGGTACAGAATCTGCCTGCCCGCATTGATGAAGTGCTTGCCATGGTCGGGTTGCTCGGGCGGGCACACAGCATCGTCAGAACTTTCTCACTCGGTATGAAACAGCGGCTTGGTATCGCCCAGGCACTGTTGCATAACCCCGACCTGATCATCCTCGACGAACCCACAAACGGACTCGATCCCCAGGGACAAAAAGAGATCCGCGACCTGGTGAAAACCCTCAGCCAGGAGAGGAATATCACCGTCATGATATCGAGCCACGTCCTTTACGAAATCGAGCAGATTGCCAACCGGATGATCATCATCGACAAGGGAAAAGCGCTGGTTGAAGGGAATGTGCATGACCTGATCAACGGGGAAGACCGTCAGGTTACCTACATTGTCGACAATCCGGAAGCATTGCGCCAGATGATTACCGGGACACCCTGGGAGGCCAAATTCCAAAAAAGCTCACCCGACCGGGTCTGGTTCAAGATTACCAAGGATGAAATACCGGTACTGACCGCCTTTTTTATCGAGAAGGGTGTTAAGATCTTTGCCGTCGAACCGGTTCGTTCACTGGAAGACTTCTTCCTGCAATTGACAGAAAATGAGACAGCTAATTAATATCGAACTTTTCAAGATATTCACCAAACCCCGGACCTATATCGGATTTGGTGCCATTTTCGTGATCATCGTTGCCATTCAGGTCGGGATCAAGATCAAAGGCGATGAAATGGTGGGCATGATCATTGAAACCCTCAGCGACAAGTTCATCTTTGAGGGCAAGCTGATCAACATGTACAGCGTAGGCTACATCATTCTGAATACCCTCTGGATACATGTTCCGATCCTGGTAGCCCTGGTTACGGGTGATCTTCTGGCCGGTGAAGCCAATAGCGGAACCTACCGCATCCTCCTCACCCGACCCATCAGCCGGGTGAAGCTCATCATCTCCAAATTCATCGCCGGATGGGTATACACAACCATGCTGATCATTTTCATGATCCTGTTAAGCGTGGTGGTGGGAGGTATCCTGTTTGGCACGGGCGATCTGCTCGTGATGACGACCAAGGTGAGCATCCTTTCTTCCGATGACCTGGTGTGGAGATTCCTGGCAGCTTACAGCTATGGCCTCCTGTGCATGACCACTGTTGCAGCCATGTCATACCTTTTATCAGCCATGTCCGATAACTCTATCGGACCTATCGTCGGGACCATTGCCCTGATCATCGGCATCACCGTGATCTCAACCGTGGGGAAATCGCTCCTGGAACCGGTACTGCCCTATTTCTTTACCACGTACCTTACCTCCTGGCAGAAATTCTTTGACACCGAATTCACCATGAACATGATCAGTCATGATATACTGATCCAGTTTATTTATATTTTCGGCTTCTTTTTTATTACATTGTTCTATTTCAGGAAGAAAGACATATTGAGCTGACATGAAAAGAGTGAAAACCAGGTTTTGGATTTTGGGTTTTGGATTCTGGATTTTGGGCCTGAACGGATTCGCGCAGGCTGACGAAGCGCAGGTTCTGCTTAACAATGTGGCTAAGAATTTTGAAAAACTCGATCATTTCCAGGTGACTGCCATCATTAAAGTGGATGTTGATTTTATCAAGATAAAAGAACGGGAGGTCAGGATCAGCTATAAAAAACCCGATGTATTCACCATTGAATCCGACGGATTAGCCCTCCTTCCCAAGAACGGGATGCAAATGGAATTCCTCACCCTCATCGGGAAAGGATATACTTCGATCATCTCGGGACAGGAAGATGTTCAGGGAGTTCGCACAACCATCGTTAAAGTCATCCCCGAAGCAGAGCTGGAAGATATAGTATTGGCACAGATGTGGATCGATCCTGCCGCAAACCGGATCGTTAGGATGAAAACCTATACAAAAACATCAGGCTCTTACGTCATTGATTTCAAATACACCGATCACCCTTTCAACCTTCCTGACCAGACCGTTGTAACCTTTGACCTCAGCGCCATGACCCTCCCGGCCAAGATGATGAGCGAATTCGCCTCTCAGGCGGAGAAAGTCAAGGAAACCCCTTCCGAAGCAAAGGTGATCGTAAAGTACACAAACTACCGGGTGAACCAATAAAGGCTCGCTGAGCTCGCAAAAGGGTCGGCTGCGCCTCCCTAATAGGCTCCCGTTGGTCGCTAATAGGCTCGGCTGCGCCTCGCTAAAAGGCTCCGCTTCGCTACGCTAATTGGCCTCGCCAAAGCTCGCTAAGTCTTGAGCTTCACGATCATGATGACCGGATTGTCATCTTCCTTCAGCCGGTCGACCAGAGCCAATAGTTTTTCTCTCATTTCCGGCTTTGCCAGTTTTATTGTCGATTCGGGGTGGTTTTTAGATTCACGGATCATATCAAGGGGGGATAAAACCGTCACATAATTATCACCCTGCGCCATCTGCAACATATTTGGCACCGATAATAATCCCCCGTCAAGATCATTGGTCAGGGTAATCATGTAAGAACTGTCAGGCGGGAACGTTCCGGGAGACCATCTGGCGGAACTCGTAGCCTTGTCATAAACACACTGCCCGAATACTCCTTGCTTTTCAACATCCATGAAAATGAACCGGGAGGTTTCCGCACTGAAATAGACATTATTAAAACTGCCCCGGTTTTGTGACCAGCTACTGACGTCCAACCAGCCTTCGCGGGGCATTTTATTATCCCAGGAACTAAATGCCCACCGGGGCTTCCATTCCTGATCATTAACCAGGTCGTAAACGGTATCGTATGGAGCTTCTATAAAACACAATCTGTTCCGCTCCCAGTACAACCTCGCCAGCAAAACCCAGGTTTCACCCCCGTCTTTGGGCCTACCCACATATAACGGGATGAACCTTATTACCTTCCCGTACTCAGTCATCCATTCAAAGCGGGCCGTATCTGTCGGATCCTCTCTCCAGGGAAGATACATGACTCCAATGCGTCCGGAAGCATCGTTGACAACCATTTGCCCATGCGGAGCAATGGGTATTTCACGGACAAACTCACCGTCGAAACCATAAGAAACAATGCGATCGCTTCCTGCATCCTTGACATCAATCCGGTTCGCCTTCTCATTGCAGGCAACCGAAGCAGCTCCGACATACTCTTGTGGTCCTTTGCCTTTCCGGCCGATGTTCGCAACAAATTTACCGCTGCGACTAAAAAGACTCATCCCGGCCAGGATGTAATGATCCATTACTTTAATGCGTAAGTCTCCGGGTTCACCCAGCAGACATTCGGGCCTGGTTTCCAGGGGGACATACTCAATGTCAGTCGCAATGGAAGAGAGCAGTATCTCTTCCGGGCTATTCCAGATACGCGACAGGTCGATCACCTGAACGCCGGTCTGCTGCTCAGTCTTGCAGGAACAGACGAGAACGGTTGCCAGAAGCAGCAGTGGGAAAGAGTGTTTCATTGAAAAAGTGATGAGTGATGAGTGATGAGTTAGAAGAGTCTCTGGTCTTCAGTCTCTCGGTCTCTCGGTCCCTTGGTCTCTAAGTCTCTAAGTCTCTCCATCCATTCCTCTATCCATCTTTTGGCGTCGTCCACAGTGCCATACTCCACCGTCCTGATACCCGGTGATCCTGAGATCATGGCCGACAGGCTTTTCCCTTCCTGTTTGCGGAAAAGGCAAAGGATCGGCTTTCCAATCTCCAGAGCGCGGCCCAGTTCATACCCCACACCCAGGCTGGGAGTGGACACTTCGGCGATTACCAGGTCGGCCGAGCGGAGCCAGGTGAGGTCGCGCTCATGGACTTGGGAGGGCGGAATTTCCCGCTCATCCACCAGGTCGGGCCGGCCGATATGCTCGGTCAGCACATTCCCGAAATTTTTCATGAATCCGATCAGGTCGTTGTACAATTTCGCGTCCTGACGTCCGCCGCGGATGGAACCGCAGAAGTAGATCCGGAGCTCCTGCTTACTCCCTTCCATAACGGTCAATCTTGGGCATGATGGTCAGATCGGCCATTTGATACATATCCTGAATGAAATCGTCATGGAAGTTATAGGTACGCTCTTCGAAAGGCATGCTATCGATCCGGTCGAACAACAATCCGGCGGCCCTTTCAATGTCCTTGCCGTAAATATGGAAGGAATCGGCCTGCCAGTTGAGCCGGCCCAATTTCACCGTTTTCCCGGTACGCTCAGCTACCTTGTCGGCAATCTCTTCCCGGCTGAACTGGACGAATCCGAACATGTTCATGAAATTGGCGCCCCAGGCATCGTTGCTGCGGAACCGTATATTGCAGTTGAGCCACCAGACCCCCTCCGCATCTTCCAGGATGCGATACCAGAGCGATTGCAGGCAGGGCGGATCATACACCTGCGCATCGAGCTGCGGCATCCAGGTGATCATCTGAGCCTGGCGGGTAAAGGGCTGTTTGACCAGTTTGCCGATTACCTGCTCGATCTGGTTCACGGTGAATCCTGCTATGTATGAGCTTCCCTTATCCGAAGGATCCCGTAGCTCCTTCCAGGAACCGTAGGCAGCCAGCCGTCCATGATACGTGTATTCCCACCGCGTGTCGGCAGGATCATTCATGTTCTTGACCCAATGGTCCTTAAATCCCTTCAATTCAAGCACATACTCACGAAGGTCATCGATACCGCCCGGGAAAGCCTTATGGATCATGGGATCGGTTTCCGGCTCAAGAATGGTGATGTTCATGGTACTGTCGATACTCAGGGGATCGCCCGGTTTATCATACTGTGTCTCAATTCGGATCCCCTCTTTGTACAGACTGATCAGGGCTTTCTCATAGGCTTCCGCCAGAGTAAGCTCAGTGACGTGCAGGACAGGAATATTCATCGGCTTGAAATTGATAAATTAACGTTTAGGAACTGCAAGATATGGATTTGTTCGACTTCTTAAAATGAACTTTCTTCGATAAGCTGTCGTTTGTTCTTTGGATTTTAAAAGGGTTCCCCTACCTTTATCCTATACCTAATTATTTTTCTATGAAAAACACAGCTCTTACTCTTTTGCTACTCATTGTCTTTTCTTTTCCAATCAGGGCCCAGGGCTCGCTCAAAGGTAACGGACAGGCTTTCTTCACCGAAACATTCGCCTGGGAGAATCCCGATGATCCGAAAGGATGGACCGCTCCCACGGGATATTATTTTCTCGACCCGACCGACAACGGTTATAACTGGACCTGGTACGGTATGGACAGCCTTAAGGCTCAATGGGTTAATGAGCCCCCGTTTATGTCGACGACAGCTGCAAACGGCTCGCTAACCCTGTTTGCCGATAAATACAACGAATACAAAGATCCGACCATTGCACTCAACAACAGTATCGGATTTCCCACCTTCGACTGCAGTTCTCATTCAACAGTCATTGTCAGGTACGAAACGGTTTTCATGCAGTATGGCGGCGATGGAATCATGCTGATGGAGATCTCTATCGATAATTGGGTGCATTCGGCCCAGTTCGATGTCAGTTTCGGCTGCGGACATAAAGCACGGCCGAACAATACCCAGCCGGGTGTACCGGCAATCTATGAAGCCAACATTTCAGACCTGGCTGGAGGTCAGCCAAACGTCCAGATCCGGTTTACCTGGCGTAACACCGACGACTATTTTTGGCAGATCGACGATTTCACCCTGGCCGAAGCGTGGGATAACGATCTCCAGATGAAGCTTTTCGAAATGGAATGGGTGGATGCCGACGACGAAACCACGATGACTCCATTTTTTATGATCCCCAAGACTCAGCTCGCCGATAATAGCCTGGGAAATTTTAAAGCTTCCGTTCTCAATTTCGGGGAATATGACCAATCGGATGTTTACTTTAAAGTCGACATCACAAAAAACAATCAGAGCGTTTTCACCTCCCAGTCAACTGAAAAAAATCTTTACCCCTTGATTATTGATACCGTAAATCTTGAAAACAACTATAAACCTGTAGATTTCGGTCATTACAAGGTAGCCTATGGATTCAGCCAGGAGGAAGCCGAGAGTACCCCGCAGAATAATTTTGGTGAGGCATTCTTCCATGTCACCGACAGCATTTTTTCACATGCCGACAATACCTCGGAAGAAGCCTTTGTCTGGGGTTTCGAAGCATACGGTACGGATGGAACCCCTAACCTCGCACATAAGGTTGGTGTTCAGTACAAGGTTTACCAGGATTGCGAGTTGAATTCCGTTTCCGCATTTATTGCAGGCGGGCTGGGCGACGGAAAAATTGATTTCCGTTATATGATCTTTGGAATCCCGGCAGAGGGTGAAGATAAAACCCCGATCGAACTGGGTGTTAGCGATGCCCTGACTTACGACTCATCGATGATTAACAAATGGATCACCCTGCCGATCACCAAGGATGGGGAATCGGAATTTGTCAGTGCAGGAGATCTTCTCTATGTATGTGTGGAATACAACAACCAGCATACCGATCAGTTTTCGAAAAGGTATGAAAACCTCAAGATCGGGGCAGACCTTTCTTTTAATGTAATGGACCCAACGAGTGTCGGTATGGGTGAAGGCCAGACCTGGGATTTGGGTAATTATTACCTGAACCAGCGGAACCTGATGATCCGCCTGAACATCAACGAACACGGGAATCCGATCGATGGCATCGATCCGGCAGTGGCTTTCAGCGCTTTAGGACAGAACTATCCAAATCCTTTTGCCGCTACCACCAGCATTACGTACAACCTGGCTAACAGCTCGGAGGTTACGGTCGAAATCCGCGACATCACCGGCCGAATCCTGGTGCAAAGGAGCGAAGGGTACATTACGGCTGGGAGCCATACGATTCAAATCGACGGCAATACCCTGGATCCTGGCATCTACATGTATACCCTGCGCGCCGGAGATTATACCGAAACCAGACGCATGACCGTGTCCAGGTAGATATCGGATATCGGATATCGGATGTTGGATATCGGACAAAAAACCTGATATCCGACATCCAAAATCTTGTTTATATTTACAAGTGTATTTCTAACAATTATATCTATGAAAAAAATCTTTACTCTGTTTGTGGCGATTGGATTGATGAGTTCCCTGTTTCTGAATGCTCAGGATCAGTCCGGAACTTCCGGGCTGAAAGGTAACGGCCAGGTTTTTTTCCTGGAAACATTTGGCTGGGAAAACCCAAATGACGCCAAGGGGTGGACCGCCCCTGAAGGATACTACATGGAAGACCCGGGTGATACGGGATACAACTGGCATTGGTATGGCAACGACAGCCTGTATGCCTTCGGTTATACCAAAGAACCTCCGATGCGTTCAACGACCGCCGAAAACGGGAACCTGTGCTTGTTTCTCTCCAAGTACAATGAATTTTTGGAAACGAGGGTTGCCGTGAATAATTCCATTGTATTTCCCCCGTTCGATTGCTCATCCCATGGCACTGTAGTGGTCAGCTACGAAACCTGTTTTATGTGTTATGATGCAAACAGTACCTGGCAAATGTACCTCGAAGTATCCGTCGACAACTGGGTCCATTCCGCCCTGTACGATGTCAGCTTCGGCGTCAACCACAAAGGCCGGCCCGATAAAACCGTTGCCGGTAAACCCGCAATCTTCCGGGCAAATATCTCCGATGTGGCTGCCGGACAATCCGATGTCAGAATGAAATTCACCTGGCGCAATACCAGTCTCTATTTCTGGCAAATCGATGATTTTACGCTTTCTGAAGCCTGGGATAATGACCTGATGATGAAATTCGCCCAGATGGAATGGACCGATGGTGATGATGAAACCGAAATGACCCCTGCTTTTATGATGCCGAAATCTCAACTTGCAGGCAACTCATTTACCAATTTCAAGGCATCAGCCCTCAACTTTGGTGAATACGACCAGGAGGGGAGCTATTTTGAAGTTGATATCACAAAGAACAACTCCAATGTTTTCCATGCTGCAGGACCGGCAAAGGATATCTACACCCTTGTGGTAGATACCACCCTAATCACCGAAAGTTATACTCCGACCGACTTCGGACATTATAAGGTAACCTATAATTACAAATCAACGGAAACTGACAATACTCCGGAGAATAACACAAAATCGGTATGGTTCAATGTAACCGACAGCGTCTATTCGCATGCCGATAATTCGTCGGAGGAAGCCTTTGTTTGGGGACTGGAAGCCTATGGCACCGATGGATTGCCCAACCTGGAGCATAAGATGGGCGTCCAGTTTAAAATTCTGGGCGATTGCGAGGCCAATTCGATCTCTGCCTATATCGCAGGAGGCCTGGGAGACGGGCAGATCGATTTCAATTATCAACTATACCGTGTTCCGGTTGGCGTGGAAGATGTGACCCCGGTTCTTCTGGGTGTAACGGATTACCTCGTGTACGATTCCACCATGATCGGCCAATGGATTACCCTCCCGATCACCAAAGACGGTGAATCGGAATTCCTGCTGGCCGGTGATCTGGTTTATGCCCTTGTAAATTACAACAACCAGCATACCGATAAAGAATCCAAGCGCTATGAAAACCTGAAGATCGGTGCCGACCAGTCGTTCCGGATCCTCGATCCCGTCAGCGTAGGCATGGGCGAAGCCCAAACCTGGGATACCGGAAACAGCTATCTCAATGAAAGGCTCCTGATGATCCGGCTCAACATCAATGACCATTCCAACGTCAATGATGGAGTGGATCTGAGTAAGAACATGAGCTCACTGGGACAGAATTATCCGAATCCGTTCATCGGCAATACGGAAATCGATTACCAGCTTGCCAATGGTTCCGATGTCCGGATTGAAGTCCGCGATATCACCGGCCGCGTGGTTATGGAACAAAACGAAGGATTCGTTCCTGCCGGGCAGCACACTCTTTCGCTTAATGCCAGAAACCTCGAAGCAGGCATCTATCTCTATACCCTGCAGGCAGGCGGCTTCAACGAAACCAGGCGCATGACAGTGGCCCGATAGATTTCGGGTTTTGGATTTCTGATTTTGGATATCGGGTATCGGGTACCAGGTTTACATCCGGGTACCCGATACTTTTTTTCTACCTTTGTGGAATGAGTAAAAAAAGCACGGAAAATCAGGATCAAATCCAAAAGGAAATCATGGGAACCGTAAGGCTTCTCCGTGAGCATCTGGAATCCATTCGGATTAATATGGAGATCCTGGAGGTGCTGAAACTGAAAGGCCGCATCAGCCTGACCGATAAGCAATTCATTGAAATAGCGGAGCTCGATCAAAAACACAGGCGTATGTTCCAGGATTTTGTCCTGGACGGACTTCCAGGGATGCTTTCAACTAATCAGGGGCTGGAAAACAGCGATCTGTTGAAGCCGTTCCTCGAATGGGCCGGCGACCTTCATATCAGCATGCAGTATCTCGACCGGATTATCAAGGATTACCTGCACGCAATCAATCTGAAGGACGCCGGCGGGAAAAGGGTTAGTAAGAATATGGAGGTCAAGGATAAGCGGTTTTGGAAATTTCTCGAAAAGATGCGCACCAAGCCTAAAATGTTCGAAAGTTTCGAGGAACCGCCTGAAACTGAAAATTCAGACCAGCCCGCGGATCCGGAAAAAGATGAATGAAGCCAGCAGGGACAGGAAAAAGAGGTCCCTCACCCATCCGCGCCGCACTTCAAGCGCCCAGAGGGTCAACAGGTAGGTGACCGGAACCAGCAGCAGCCATAATACCTCAACTGACACGGTTTCCAAACCGAGCGCCATGACCAGCAGAAAGAGAAACTGGGAAAAATTGACCAGGAAAAGCTGGCGCGACTGGATCTTGGGATTCCGGTAAGAAAGGGAAGCGACGACGATCCAAAACAACAAAATTCCCAGCCAGGCGAGCAGGAAAGGCTCACGGGTCAGATAATCAGGTGGCCAGGTAGTCCTCAGCCTGAACCACTGCAAAAAAGATGAAATCTCATATTGAAGGTCGCCCGTCAGGTAAAGTACCATCACGGTTATCAGAGCAGGAAGGATCAGTCCGGTCAGGGCAACCACCCAATGACGCCATAGAGTACTAACCATTACGGCCAGTCCGATGATGATCACCGGTAAAACAACC
>Ga0074199_1002302_pt1 | contig 12111 bp, 10 predicted proteins | sample EPASupsiteSAE347_FD_64528 | JGI IMG/M metagenome (GOLD analysis project Ga0074199, IMG submission 64528) | Bioremediated contaminated groundwater from EPA Superfund site, New Mexico - Sample SAE3-47 | ecosystem: Environmental > Aquatic > Deep subsurface > Groundwater > Contaminated ...
AACGACGGCCGCCCTAATGGCAATGCCCCTGAACGTTTGACAGATCCCCCTAATGGGAATAGGGACACCTTAACCAAGAGGTTGTCACTATATCCTGCCACTATACCATCGAATTGGACAGGCCGTTGGCTTCCTTTTTTCGCATTCCCTCCCGCCTGTCGATTATTTCGGCGAGGACGGGCAGCAAGAAAGATCCGAAAGGAAGAAGGAAAACAATCAATACGGGGACGTAAAGAGCCAAACGCATTAAATGCGATTTGATCATGGCGATGTCTTCCGTCGTCCAGTTGTTTCCGGTGTTTCTTTGCTTCATCAGGAGCTTCATAAAATCGTGCATGCCTTTGCTTTCACGGAGGATGAGGGCCTTGTTTTTTGAGATGGTTCGCTTGAGAAATATTTTCAGCAAAATGTTTCAGCCTGCTTGTGATAGTGTGATGTTACAGTAACGGCTTTACAATGGGCGATTTTTTCAAGATAACATCCGCTTTTTTCGTCCATACGAACGGTTTCGGATTTTCATTATTTATACGGATATACTCTTCAATGGCAGACACCAGATCCGATACGCTACTAAACACACCACGCCTAATACGTTTGCGGGTAATTTCCCCAAACCACCGTTCAACGAGATTGAGCCACGAGGATGAGGTCTTGATTGCCTCTCGTTACAAAGAGCCTCTATCATCCGCAATAAAGATATAGCTGTCAAGATATAGCTTGACAAAAGCCTGCTGTCAATTGTACAATTTTAATTACGATTGAAGAGCCGCAATATGAAGCAACAAGCCACTTCCTTATTAAAAGCTATTTCCCATAGGCGTTCGGAGATCCTGATTCAGGTCTATTAATTTCTTTCCCCCTCCCTCGCCAAGCCCGTATTGGAGTAGGGGATAGGAAAGCTCCTTTCTTCATTTACCGATGCTATTTTCATCTTTTGTCTTATTGATGTCATCCCTGAAACCGGCTACACTTTACCTGCATGACTGCTGTGTGGCCCAAACGAGTGAAAGGGGATGATTAAAAAGCGCGGTAGTCGTTTATAACATTGAAAAACAAATCTAAATCTTTGAAGGAGGTAATTGCTATGACTGATGAAAAAAGGAATGTCGAGAGCATGACAACCGTTAGCCGCCGTTCCGTTCTGAAGGGCGCTATTACCATGGGCGCGGTCGCCGTAGGCGGAGGCCTGGCCCTGAACATGGCTGCCCCGGGAGCGGCAGAAGCCATGATCAAAAAGCTCCCCAAGAAGTGGGACGAGACCTGGGACGTGGTCGTCGTCGGTTCCGGCTTTGCGGGCCTGGCAGCGGCAGCGGAAGCGGCCGGGGCAGGGGCCAAGGTAGTGGTCCTGGAGAAGATGCCCACTTATGGCGGAAACTCCATCATCAACGGCGGGGTCTACGCATCCTGGGACGACAAATTCCATTATCGCAAAAATTTAAACTTAGGCGACGACAGTCCCAAGCAGCACCTGAACGATACCCTCAAGGGAGGCGATTTTTACAACCTGCCCGAGCTCGTTGAGGTCATGGTCAATGGCGCCACGGACGGCCTGAACTGGATGATCGATGAGGGAGGCGCCAAACTTCGTCCCACCGTTACCAGGGCCGGCGGTCATACGGCCTACCGTACCCATTCGGCGGTAGCCGGGGTGGGAAGGGAATATACCGAAGCCCTCCGGAAGATCGCGGAGAAACGAGGGGCCAAGATTGTTCTCAATTCGGAAGTCACCTGGATCTGGCGGAAGGACGCCGACCCCAAGTCCCCCGTTCTCGGCCTGGAAGTCAAACGGGGACGAAAAGTACTCAATATCAAAGCGAACAAGGCCGTGGTTTTGGCCTCCGGCGGTTTCAGCCAGGATATCAAAATGCGCATGGCCCATAACCCCCGTTTGGTTCCCGAGTTCAATTGCACCAACCAAAAAGGGGCCACCGGCGAAACGATCCGTTTTGCCCAGGCCGTAGGCGCCGACACCCTCCAGTTGAATTTCATTCAGCTTTACCCCTTTGCGGAACCCGAAACCGGCATCCTTGACACTCCGGCGGTGTATCCGTTCAACGGTCCCGGTTACGGAATCGTTTATATCAACAAATTAGGGAAACGATTTGTCAACGAACTGGAACGGCGGGACGTCTGCGCCTTTGCCCAGATCGCCCTGGGGGCCGACATGAAACCGACCTGGTCGATCTTCAGTAGGCCCATGGTCCTGAAGATGGGTGGATCTTATGAAGAAATTGATGCGGGCATCGCGAAAGGCCGGTTTGTCCAGGCCGACTCCATCGCCGAACTGGCCGGGAAGCTCGGTATTCCCGCCGCCGCCTTGGGGGAAACGATCAATAAACACAACAAGTATATCGAAGACGGGAAAGATCCCGATTTCAACAAACCCATCACCAAGGTCATGATCCCCCTGGTCGCGGGTCCTTTCTATGCCGTCTCTCAGTGGCCGGCCGTGCACCACTGTATGGGCGGCCTCCGGATCAATAAAAACGCCCAGGTGATCGACGTCTTCGGCAGTGTAATCCCGAACTTTTATGCGGCGGGAGAAGTTGCCGGCGGCGTTCACGGCTCCAACCGCCTGGGAAGCAACGCCATTCCCGACTGCGTCTCCTTTGGCCGCGTGGCCGGGACTAACGCCGCAAAGAAATAGTGACAAGTATGACCGCCGGGGGTCGGCGGCGCCGTCCCCCGGCTTTTTCTGAGGTGATTTAACTATGAAGAAGATCAGCCTGACTTTAATCCTGCTGATTGTGGGCTTTGCGGCCATGTATTTCCTCGTTGGCGAGCGGAGAGCGGAAGCAGCCAAACCGGCCCAGGCATCCTGCCAGAGCTGTCATGCCGACTTTACGAAGGTGGTTCCCAAGGGACACCCTCCCGTAAAGGGAAATGATCTTTCGGCCTGCACGTCCTGCCATGCCCCCGATTTCACCGGGAAAGCCGCGAAAAACGCCTTTTCCAGCCGGATGCACCTGGCTCATGTCCCCCCCAAAGGGAAACAGGACTGCACTGCCTGCCATACCTGGATTCCCCGCAAAAGCTTCGCCATCAAGGGGGTAAAGGGATCTCTGGGCGCTCCCTCCAAGGAAGACGTCGCCATGATGAAGGAGATTTTTGCCTCCTGGGGAGGATCGAGCTTCACGGATAATCTCCACGCCAAGGCCAATATCGGTTGCGCCGGATGTCACGGCAAGGCCCTTCCCAAGGCCGATGACACGGTGGAAAACAGCCGTTGCCTCGTCTGCCACGGTCCGATGGAAAAATTGGCCATGAAGACGGAACCGAAGGACTTCAAGGACCGCAATCCCCACAAGTCCCACCTGGGGGATATCGCCTGCACCGTATGCCATGGCGGCCACAAGGCTTCCAAGGTTTACTGTCTCGATTGCCACAAGAAGTTTGACATGAAGATTCAGGGGGCGGAAGCGACAAAACGGTAAGGTGTTTTTTCATACCTAATCAAGATTTCTAAACAGGGGCGGGGAATATTTTAATTCCTTAGCCCCTGTTTAATTCTTTCTCCCCATGATCACCTCTCACCTCCTGGATTCTCGCTCATGATGTTGCTTTGATTCCTGCTTTCTTTGCTGTTGTTTTGTTCTCACTTGTTGCTGCGGTTTCCCCTGCTGTAGTTGTGGTTTTACCTCATTTGGCCTTTTTTGTTGTGACTGCACCTGTTGTTGCTTTGTCCTCGTCTGCTGCTGCCTCACTTCCTGCTGCTTAACCTTATCCTGTCTCTTTTCTTCCGCTCTTGCCTTTTGTTGCCTTTCCAGCTCGCTTTTTTTTATTTCCTCCTGCCTTCTCTTTGCTTCTCGTTCTTTAATTTCTTTTACTTTTTCTTGTCTCTTCTTCTTGACCGCTGCTATTTGCTGCCGTTCCTGTTTTAGAATATTTGCTGCCAGCATTTTGTTTTCACGTGCTTTTTCCAGATATCCTTGCTGTTTATATGCAGAAGCTCTCTGATGATATGCGGGAGCGAAGCGAGGATTCAAATGTATTGCTTTATTGATCTCATTTAACGCCTTTTCCCTATTTCCGGATCTTTCATATACAGATGCTCTGTTTAGCGCCACTCTATGGGCTATTTGGGGATTTAAGCGCAGAGATGCATCAAGATTTTTAAAGGCTTGTTGATATTTTTTTTGTCTGGCGTACACAATGCTTCGCGCTATATACACGGTAGGCCCGACTACAACCGGACTGAGTGCATAGGCATTGCTGAGCGTATTCGTCGCCGCTTCATAGTTGCCGGAATTGATATCCACGTAACTGTCTTGAACCAGTTCTACACTCCTTAGTTGAGTGATAGAATCGTCATAGCGGGCGATATATTCCTGTTTCTGGCTTGACTGGTCAGGCATGGATTGAATGTCTGCTTTCAGTTTTTCGATCTCATCCAAAAGTTCGTCTACCTTCTTATTGATACTATCGATCTCGGCAACCTGATTCTGGTTTTGTAAAAGGGCATTGATATCTTTGGCAATGTTATCATCATCAACGGTTGCTTGTGCTTTTATGTAATATGATTCACCATCCCATTTCTCACTAAGTACTTTAATTCCCACAATGCCTGCCGTTAACGAAATTATCTGATCAGACTCGAGTTGATAGTTAACAACTTCCGTCTTTCCATAGACCAAGGTCCCTATCTCTTCCAATACTAATCTTTTTACCTGTTCAAGAGCAATGGCCCTGCAAGATATTTTGCTGTCGATATCACTGGCTTTATAAGTGTACTCCTTCTCAACGACTCGCTGTTCAGCATTAGTCATAACCGGAATCAATGAAATTATGGCGAGCACGGGGAAGAGGACCAGAAAATGCCTGATTCGATTTACTGATTTCATCGTCACCACCCATCATTACACAGACACACCGCACTGCATATCATGTTTTGTGGAGTCAACCGGAACCATCAGTTTTTGAACGCTGTACAAAGTCCTGCGGTATTATATACTATGTTTGCATGGTGTGCACCAACAAACGAGCATTTTTCTTCATGGGCGCACCATAGAAAAAGGGGCTAACCGCTGATCGGTTGCCCCCTTGATTTTACTGGCACGCCCGGGAAGATTCGAACTTCCGACATCCAGATTCGTAGTCTGGCGCTCTATCCAGCTGAACTACGGGCGCGTGTTATGTACAAAATAAAATGGCGGAGAGAGCGGGATTTGAACCCGCGGTACACCTTTACGGCGTACAATCGCTTAGCAGGCGATCGCTTTCGACCACTCAGCCATCTCTCCGCGATCGAAATATTACTGGCGGAGGGAGCAGGATTCGAACCCGCGAGACTTTCGCCCAACGGTTTTCAAGACCGCCGCCATAGACCACTCGGCCATCCCTCCAGTGCTATTCACAGAACTTGTAGGCGGCCATTACCCTATTGCGGGAATCCTGTCAATCCCTTTCATGTAAGGACGCAAGGCTTCAGGAATTACCACGCTGCCGTCGGCCTGCTGGTAATTCTCCAGAACCGCCACCACCGTCCGCCCGGCGGCCAGTCCCGATCCGTTCAGGGTATGGACAAAATCCACCTTTCCCGTCTCTTCCCGGCGGAAACGGATTGCCGCCCGGCGGGACTGAAAATCTTCGAAATTACTGCACGAAGAGATCTCCCGGTATGCGTCCTGCCCCGGAAGCCAGGCCTCCACATCATAGGTCTTGGCGGAAGAAAATCCCAGATCCGCGCTGCAGAGACTTACGGTCCGGTAGGGAATGTTCAGGCGCTGGAGAACTTCTTCGGCATTCGCCGTAAGCTTTTCCAGTTCATCGTATGACGTCTCCGGCCGGGAGAATTTTACCATTTCCACCTTGTTGAACTGGTGCTGGCGAATGAGGCCCCGGGTGTCCTTGCCGTAGGAACCCGCCTCGGCCCGGAAGCAGGGAGAATAGGCTACATAGTAAATGGGCAGGTCCTTTTCGCTGATGATTTCATCCCGGTGGATATTCGTCACGGGAACTTCCGCCGTCGGGATCAGGAAATAATCCACCTGATTCACCCGGAAGAGATCTTCCTCGAACTTGGGGAGCTGTCCCGTCGCCGTCATGCTTTCCCGGTTGACCATGAAGGGCGCCAGCACTTCGGTGTAGCCATGATCGAAGATGTGGAGATCGAGCATGAAGTTGATTATCGCCCGCTCCAGCATGGCTCCCAAACCCCTATAGAGGGTAAAGCGGGCGCCGGTGATCTTTGCCCCCCGCTCGAAATCAAGGATTTTCAGATCTTCGCCGATGTCCCAGTGCGGCTTGGGGGTAAAGGAAAATTGGGGTTTTTCACCCCATACCCGCACGATCGGATTGTCCTCCGAACTGGTTCCGTACGCCACCGATTCATGGGGAAGATTGGGAATCACCATGACCATGGCATTAAGCTCTTCTTCGACCTTCTTCAGTTCATCGTCGAGGCCCTTGATCCGGGCGGATACCTCTCCCATCCGGGCAATCTGTGCGGAGGCGTCTTCCTTTTTCTTTTTCTTCTCGCCGATCTCCTTGGATACGGTATTGCGGTCGCTGCGCAGCCCCTCCACCTCCTGAAGGATGTCCCGGCGGCGCGTATCCAGGTTGAGGAAGGGGTCCATGTCCATTTCCTGGCCTCGCTCGAGCATCTTTATCCTGACCAGTTCCGTATTTTGGCGAATGAATTTGATGTCCAGCATAGATTGATTCCTTTTTTAATGGGGTCAGACTTACTTATTGACATTTAAGTTTAAATGTCAATAAGTAAGTCTGACCCCAGAATCTGACAAGTAAGTCTAACCTCTTTATTTCGTATCACTTTGACTGCTTGAAGTCAACCCCTTTGTCTCTGCGGGAGAGTTTGCCTTTGATGGTCCGGATGACCATGACCATCTCCGCACACTTCAGGAGCCAGGACATGACAAAAAAGGTGGCCAGGCCGACGCTGATACTCCCAACGAGGAAAATCAGGCGTCCCTCAAAGGGACCGGTAATCTTCCAGGGAATGACGATTTCAACGAGCATGATGGCCCCCCACATCACCAGGGAAGCGGCGGCTATTTTGCCCAGGGAGAGGTAGAATTCACGATTCAGGTACGATCCGATCCGCTTCTTCAGGATGATCCCCAGCATGATTACATTGACGGCCGAGGCGATGGAGGTGGCCAGGGCCAGGCCGCCGTGTTGCATGGGAGACATGAGAACGACACTGCAGGCAACATTGACGATCAAGGCGACAATCGCCGCCTTCATGGGCACCCTGGTGTCCTGGAGGGAATAGAAGGCGGAGACGATGATCCTGATTGTCGAAAAGGCCCACAGGCCCAAGGTATAATACAGGAGCGCATCGGCGGTCTGGATGGTGGAAGCGGCGTCAAAGGCCCCCCGCTGAAAGAGGACGGAAAGAATGGGCACCCGCAACGCCAGCAGGGCGACGGTGGCGGGAACGGTAATGAAGAGGATGAGGCGCAGGGAAAAAGAAATCGTCTTTTTGAAATCTTCGAATTCCCCCCGGGCCACCTGATCGGAAAAGCTGGGCAGGGCCGCCGTTCCCACGGCAATGGCAAAAACCCCCAGGGGTAGTTCCACGATCCGGTCGGCGTAGTAGAGATACGACACGCTTCCCTTCGGCAGCAGGGAGGCGAGGATGGTTCCGATCAGGACGTTGATCTGATAGATGGCGGCGCCGAAGGAGGCGGGCAGCATGAGGAGGCCGATCCGTTTGAGACCGGGATGGCGAAAGCGGAAATCCGGCTTGAGGCGGACCCCCATTCTGATCAAAAAGGGCCACTGCATGGCCAACTGCAGCACCCCGCCGATCATGACGCCCACGGCCAGGGCGTAGATCGGTTCTCCAAAGAGATCCTTGAGCATCAGCGTCGCCAGGATCATGGAGATGTTCAGGACCACGGGAGACAGGGCGGGAGCGGCGAAATGGCGCAACGAGTTGAGTATCCCCATGCACAGGGCCACCAGGGAAATGAAAAAGATATAGGGAAACATGAAGCGGTTCAGCAGGACCGTCAGTTCGTACTGCTCGGGGCTCTTGAGAAATCCCGGGGCCATCATGGTCACGATGAAGGGAGAAAAGACCACCCCGGCCACGGACACGATAACGAGCACCACCGACAGGGCGGTAAAGACCACATTGGCTAATTCAAGGGCCTCTTCCCGGGATCGCTGTTTGAGATATTCGGTAAAGACAGGTACAAAAGAAACCGTCAGGGATCCTTCCGCCAGGAGCCGGCGCAGGAGGTTGGGAATCCGGAAAGCGACGAAAAAGGCATCCGTTACCAGGCCGGCGCCAAAAATGCCGGCCACGACCATGTCGCGGATAAAGCCGAAGATCCGGCTCAACATCGTCGCCAGACCGACTACGCCCGCCGCCTTGGCAACTTTTTCATTTTCCCTGTTTTTTTGCGGTTGAGACATGGAGTTCCAGTTCTTGACGATTGCACCCCGTAATGGCTACGGTCTTATGCCGGGAGGCGTGACCAGAGACGATGTTTACCTGACCCTTTTTTATTCCGAGCGTCGCTGCAAGAAATTCGATGATCTCTTCATTCGCCCGGCCTTCCAGAGGCGGGGCGGTTACTTTGATCTTCAGGAAGTCACCGTGGGGCCCTACGATCTCACAGCGGGAGGAGCGCGGCAGCACCTTGAGCTTCAACAGCACACCGTCGGGGATTTCCTTAATCATCAATTGAAGTACACAGCGGCCTGAATCATCGTCTTCACTAAAAAGAACTGGAGAAAATAGATGACGAAAATCACGATGACGGGAGACACATCGATGCCCATGTTGCCGAAAGGCAGCCAGCGCCGGACAGGAGCCAGCACCGGTTCCGTGGCCCGGTACAGGAAGTTGACGATGGGATTGTAGGGATCGGCATTGACCCAGGAGATGACGGCCCGGAAGATGATGACCCAGACATAGAGACCCAGGGCCAGATCGATGATCTTCGCAAGGGCGACGATAAGATTACCCATTACAAACATGGCGGTTTCCTCAAATAATGACCTTACAGTGAGATAGCGAAGTCCCTGAGGGCCTGATTAAAGGCCTCGGGATTCTCCATCATGACAAAATGACCGGCGTTTTCAATCAACGTCATCCGGGCGCCGGGAATATGGTCCGCCAAATAGCGGGAATTTTCCGGCGGCGTCATCTTATCCTCTGCCCCGCAGAGGATAAGCACGGGAATACGGATCCTGACAATATCGTCGGTCAGGTTCAACTGGTTGCAGGCCGAGAAATCACCCTGCATAACTACTGGATTCGCCTTGGAAAAGCCCTCGAAGAGGGCAGGCGTGAATTTATCCCGGTTCTGCTTGGCCAGAGAGAGCTTGGCCGCCATCTCAATAATGGGGGCAGGGTCTTTCAGCAGCCCATCAAGAATCGCCGGGTTGACCCACATGGTAACACCCCCGCCGACGGGAACGATTCCGGCCAGCAACTCGCCGTGCTGAACGGCAAAGGTAAGGCTGATGGCGGCGCCCAGGGAATGACCGATAAGGACCGGCTTCTTGATCCCGAAGGCGTCAAGAATCTTTCTCATCCATTCAACATAGCGGGAAACGCTCTGTTCCCCCTTCCCTGCGGATTGTCCATGTCCGGGCAGCTCAACCGCCAGGACGTTAAAATCATTCTTTAAAACTGAATACTGATAGACCCAGTTGGTATGGTCTCCACCGGAACCGTGAATGAAGACAAGGGTCCTGTTGTTTTCCTGCCAGGCATTGCCGTTCATCCAGCAGGCTATCTTGACTCCGTCGATATCCCGTTTGGCGATCATCCCGACCTCCTCATTCGTTATTTTGTCGCTTGTGATATACTTTTTCGTAACACATTTTCGCTACTTTAGGCAACCAGTGATTTATCTGTGATCACCCTATTGACACTATGGCTAAAAAAGGATTAGAAAAAATCTTAACTTAAAAAAAGGGGGATCAACGATGCTGAAAGGTAAGAAAGTCGGTGTTATCGGCGGCGGAAAAATGGGCGGCGCCCTCATCGGGGGCATCCTGGCCCGTCATCTCGTTCCTGCGGAGGGACTCATCGTGGCGGATGCGGACCAGAAACAGCGGGAGGAAATAAAGAAAACCCACGGCGTGGCGACGACGGAAAGCAACCGGCTGGCCGCCAAATCCGCGCAGGTCATAATTTTAGCCGTAAAGCCCCAGAATATGGCCGAAGCGCTGGCAGACATCTCCGGCGTTGTCGACAAGTCGAAACTGATCATTTCCATTGCCGCAGGAATCACCATTCAATTCATCGCCGAGCGCCTCAAGCAGGGGGCGCGGATTATCCGCACCATGCCCAACACCCCGGCTCTTATCGGCGAAGGGATGACCGCCCTGGCCGCCGGCCAGGCGGCCACAAAGGACGATATGGGTACGGCCCAGCACATCTTCAATGCCGTCGGGAAAACGGTCGTCGTCAAGGAAGATCAGATGGACGCCGTAACGGGTCTCAGCGGCAGCGGGCCTGCTTATGCCTTCATCATGATCGAGGCCCTTTCCGACGGAGGGGTGCACATGGGACTCAGTCGCGACACGGCGTTGACATTGGCGGCCCAGACCCTCCAAGGGGCCGCCAAACTCTTTCTTTGGGGAGAAAAACATCCCGGACAGTTGAAAGACATGGTCACCTCCCCCGGAGGAACCACGATTTCCGGGATACGGGTCCTTGAGGACGGCAAGATCAGGGGAACCCTGATGGCCGCCGTAGAAGCGGCGACCATGCGCTCCAAGGCACTGGGCAGCCAGAAATAGTCCTGCAATTACTCGTCCGAAGCCTTTTCCTCACCGGGGCCGGCCGCCGCGGCATCGCCTTCGGGCGAAGCCGATGCGGGCGATGCTTTTTTACGCTGCATGGCGGTCCGGCTCGGGGGACGTCTTTTTCGACGGGGAGCTTTTGGGACCGGCGCTTCGCCCTCTGTTGCTTCGCTCACCGGAGTTTCGCCGGTCGGCTTTTCGCTTAACGGTTCTTCCCGGAGGGGGGATTTAATAATTGGCGGTTTGCCCGTCGGCGGCTTGATTGCCTTTGGTCCGCCCTTGCTTGCCTCACCGGCAGGCGCTTCCTTGACCGGGGCGTCACTAAGCGTTGCCTCGCCGACATGCGGGCCATCGACCGGCGTTTCACCAACCATGGCTTCACTGAGGGGTGCCACCGCCTCCGCAGGTTTTTTCCTGCGATGACGAGATCTCCGGCGGGACTTCTTCTTGGCCGGTTCAGCGGCGCTTTCCGTCACTTCCGGACTCTTGACGACGGCCTCCCTTTCCCGCGCCTTGCCGGCGGCCTCTTGATGAGTTTCTTTTGCTTTGTCCGTTACTTTTTCTATTGCTTTTTCACTTTCGGGAACCCCTTCCGGGACTGTCTCCCGAGGCTCGGATTCTATCCGGACATCGTCCCACTGCATATCGGCCTGCCCGTATATATAGATGGACATATCGAACGTCGATTCGAGCTTGCTGATTTCGAGGCGTTTCTGATTGAGAAGATAATCGGATATGGCATGGGGCATGGCCACTTTCAATCCCGCAAAGGTTCCCTTGACGGCTTTGGATTCAATTTTTCTGAAGGCGCTCAGGGCCGTGTATTCCAGGGACGGCCGGAGACCGGTGCCTTTGCAGAAGGGGCAGGCGGTGTAACTGATTTCCTGAATCGTGGACTGTTTCTTCTGTCTGGAAAGTTCGAGCATGCCGAATTTCGAGATCTTGGACATTTGAATCCGCGAACGATCGACACTCAAGGCCTTTTTGAAAGCCCGCTCAATTTCGAGCTGATGCTGACGGTCCATCATGTCGATGAAGTCGATGACAATAAGGCCGCCCAAGTCACGGAGGCGCAACTGGCGGGCGATTTCCTCCGCCGCTTCGAGATTGGTCCGGAAGGCCGTTTCCTCCACATTCCGTTTGTTCGAACCCCGGCCGGAATTGACGTCGATGGTGATCATGGCCTCGGTGGGATTGATGATAAGGTATCCTCCCGATTTGAGATCCACCCGCTCCTGATAAATGACCCGGATCTGGTCTTCGAGGTTGAATTTGTCAAAGATGGGAACCATGTCCTTATAGAGCTTGATGATCTTCACGGTCCGGGGCGATACGGTCTTGCAGTAGGCCCTCATTTTCCGGAAGGTTTCCGTGTCGTCG
>Ga0074199_1002303_pt1 | contig 12109 bp, 10 predicted proteins | sample EPASupsiteSAE347_FD_64528 | JGI IMG/M metagenome (GOLD analysis project Ga0074199, IMG submission 64528) | Bioremediated contaminated groundwater from EPA Superfund site, New Mexico - Sample SAE3-47 | ecosystem: Environmental > Aquatic > Deep subsurface > Groundwater > Contaminated ...
TGTGGCGGCGTAATCTGAATCACTTCTGGATTCCCGCTTACGCGGGAATGACAGGAAAAAGATTCTTGTTTGCCATGTGTCTGCCAAGCCCGGCTAGGGCTCTGCGCGGTTGTCATTCCCGACTTGCCACGCGCTGCGCATGGCGAGATCGGGAATCCAGAAGCTCTTCATAGAAATGACGAAGGTGGATGTGAGAAACCGGATGGTTAAAAACTTGGTATGAAAAAAAGCGAAAAGAATAAAGATTGCCCGGGTTGTTCGCCGTCGGCAGACAGCGTGCCGGCCATCGTCCGCCATGATCCTTACCTTCAGTCCTATACGGAGCATATCATCCGGCGCATCGCCCGCGTTCATGAAATGGAACAGCGCCTGACCGGCGGCAAAACTTGCCTGGCTGATTTTGCCGCGGGCCATGAATATTTCGGCCTTCATTTCAAGGACGGCGCATGGGTTCTGCGGGAATGGGCGCCGAATGCCAGCAAAATGTGCCTGATAGGCACTTTTTCCGATTGGCAGGAAAAAGGCGATTATTTCTTTTACCCCATCGGCGCCGAGGGCGTCTGGGAACTGCGCCTGCCGCGCGAGGCGTTGCGCCATGGCGATCTTTACCGGCTTCATCTGCGCTGGCCGGGGGGTGAAGGCGACCGCATCCCCGCCTATGCCCGGCGCGTCGTTCAGGATAATGCGACCAAAATATTCAATGCGCAGGTCTGGCGGCCGGAAACAGAATATTGCTGGCAGAGTGAAAATTATCGCCGCGCGGCAAAAGCGCCGCTCATTTACGAGGCCCATGTCGGCATGGCCCAGGAGGAGGGCAAAGTCGGCACATACGTTGAATTCCGGGAGAAAATTTTACCGCGCATTATCGCCGCAGGGTATAACACCATTCAGCTGATGGCGATCCAGGAGCATCCTTATTACGGCTCATTCGGCTATCACCTGACAAATTTCTTTGCCGCATCATCCCGCTTCGGCACGCCGGAGGAATTGAAAGGACTGGTTGATGCCTGCCATGGCGCCGGGCTGAGCGTGATCATGGACATGATTCATTCCCACGCCGCGCGCAATGAGGTGGAAGGCATCAGCCGCTTTGACGGCACGCTTTACCAGTATTTTCACGAAGGTCCCCGCGGCGTGCATGAACTGTGGGATTCGCGCTGTTTTGATTACGGCAAACCGCAGGTGCTCCATTTTTTGCTCTCCAATTGCCGCTTCTGGCTTGATGAATATAAAATTGACGGCTTCCGCTTTGACGGCATCACCAGCATGCTTTATCACCATCACGGGCTGGGGAAAGCTTTTACCTGCTATGACGATTATTTTAACGGCAGTGTTGACGAGCAGGCCTATGTTTATCTTACCCTTGCCAACAAGGTCATTCATGAAGTGCGGCCGGACGCCATGACAGTGGCGGAGGATGTCAGCGGCATGCCGGGACTGGCCGCATCCCAGCCTGCCGGCGGGGTTGGATTTGATTATCGCCTTGCCATGGGCATTCCTGACTACTGGATCAAACTGACCAAGGACACCCGCGACGAGGACTGGCCGGTCAACGGAATATGGCATGAGCTGACCAACCGGCGGCATGATGAAAAAACAATTTCCTATGCCGAATCGCACGATCAGGCGCTGGTCGGGGATCAAACGCTGATCTTCCGGCTCATTGAGCGCGATATGTATGATCACATGGCCGTTAACCGCCGCAACCTGCGGGTGGACCGCGGGCTGGCCCTTCATAAAATGATCCGCCTGGCAACGCTTGCCACGGCCGGCCACGGTTACCTTAATTTCATGGGCAACGAATTCGGGCATCCGGAATGGATTGACTTTCCGCGCGCGGGCAATAACTGGTCATACCATTACGCCCGCCGGCAGTGGCATCTGCGCGATGATAAAAATCTCGTTTATCATTTCCTGGCCGATTTTGACCAGGCCATGATTGAGCTGGCCGGTCTGGCCGGTCTGCTTGAGGATGGGAATCTGCGACTGGTGGCCGAACACTGCGATGATAAAGTGCTTGCCTTTCAGCGGGCCGGATTGCTCTTTATCTTCAATTTTCATCCTGACAAATCCTACACCGATTATGCCCTGACGGCTTTTGCCAGGGCATACCGGCTGGTTCTGGACACGGATGCGGTCTTTTTCGGCGGCCATGGCCGCGTTGCCCCCAATCAAACTTACCATGCAAAAATTGAAGCCGGTGAACGCGCCGTGATAAAAGTTTATCTCCCTTCCCGCACCGCCCTCGTGCTCCGGGAAAAGAAATAATGCCGGGTTCAGGTCAGCAATTCTCCGGCTGAAATTTTATTCCCGCAAAGGAATGCATTTCCGCTCATGGGCTTTTTGCCTTCGGGCTGGAGTTCCAGAAGGCGCAGGGATACGGAACCGGTCTGAATCAAAGGCCCTTCGCCGCGGGTTTCCAGAACCATGCCGGGCTTTGCGGAACCATCCGGTTCAAACCGGGCCCGCAAAACACGGACAAAGGCCTTGTCCTTTAACTTGAAAAAACAGCACGGCCAGGGTTGAAAACCCCTGATGCGATTGGAAAGTTCTTCGGCCGGTCTGGACCAGTCCAGCAAACCGTCGATTTTTTTCAGCCGCGGCGCATAAGTCGCCAGGGCCTCGTTTTGTTTTATCCTTGGCGCATGGCCTTGCCGGATCATGGCAATTGTTTCCATCAGCAGTTTTGCGCCTTTTTCGGCCAGCCGTTCGCCCAGGGAGGCGGAAGTGTCGTCCGGTAAAATCAATTCCTCTTCTTGGGCGATAATGTCGCCCGTATCCATTTTTTCGTTGATAAACATGGTGGTCACGCCGGTTTTCTGTTCGCCGCGGGCGATGGCCCATTGAATCGGCGCCGCGCCCCGGTATTTCGGCAAAAGGGAACCGTGCAGATTGACACAGCCTTTCGGCGCAAGCCCGAGAATGGAGGATTTCAATATCTGGCCGTAAGCCACCACAACAATAAGATCGGGTTTCAGCGCGCGTAATGCCTCAACGCTTTCCGGCGTATTGATGTTTTCAGGCGTCAGCGCCGGAAGCGCATTGGCCGCGGAAAATTCATCCACCGGACACTTTTTGTTTTTTTGATGCCGTCCGCTCGGACGTTCCGGCTGGCTGACCACGCCGGCGATTTCATCTCGCCCGGATTTCAGGAGCAATTTTAACGCCGGGCAGGCAAATTCAGCTGATCCCATGAAGATTATTTTCATTATCTCACCTGCTTACAATCCGTGCCATTTATGATAAATTCTGCATTCTTCATTCTGCCTTTTTTTTAGGCCAGAAGTTCCCGGCCGACATAATCAGCCAGATTCATTCCGCGTTCTGTCAGCCGCCAGCGACCTTGATCGTTCAACACAAGGCCCTGTTCGCTCAAATCGCCTAATGTCTTTTCGCGTATTTTTCCCGTTGCGTTGCTTATGCCCTCGGTCATCCGCAGGCCGAAGACAATTTTTTCAATTTGTTTCAGGTTTTCAGTCAGGATATCCACGGAACACGGCGGTTTTTTGCCGTGTTCAAGCGCCGCAAGATATTTTCCAAGATCAGGAAGATTTGTCCAGCGCTTTAATCCGGCATGGGAGGCGGCCGATGGGCCGATTCCGATATATTCCTCGCCGCGCCAGCAGGCGAGGTTGTGCAGGCATTCAAAGCCCGCTTGGGCGTAGTTGGAAATTTCGTAACGATAATAACCTTTGCTGGTAAGAAGTTTTTCGGCAAGATCAAGATTTTCAAGTTCCTCGTCTTCGGAGAGAAGATTGGCTTGACGTATAGGAATTTCAAAGGCGGGGAGGGCGGGCATGTTGCCCGCCGCGGACGGCAGCCTGCCCGAGCTCGGCCAGGGAATGCCGTCCCTCCCATGGAAAAGAGTTGCCGAAGGCCTAATCTGCCTATCCTCAACAGTCTGCGCGAGCCGGGAACCTTCTTCACTAGTCAGCGCGTACACGGATATGTGCTTCGGGTTCAGCGCAATGGCGGATTGTAGGGTGTCGCGCCAGACTTTCTTTCTGAACCCCGGCACGCCGGCAATCAGGTCAAGGCCGAAATTATCAAAGCCAGTCGCTTTAATAATTTGCGTTGCTTCATAAATATCGGCGACGGTATGCCGGCGGCCAAGCCATTTTAATACTTGATCGTCCAACGACTGCGCGCCGAGACTGATGCGGTTAACGCCGGCTCCGGACAGAAGCGCCAGCTTTTCCTTTGTTAAAGAGCCGGGATTGCATTCAACGGTCCATTCTTTAAGGGCAGTGATGGCGATATTTTCTTTTATAAGACTGCATAAAATTTCAAGCTCGGATGGGGCAAGCAAAGAAGGCGTTCCGCCGCCGAAATAAATCGTTTCAATATTCAAACGCGGGCCGGCTTTTAATTCCGCCTCTAATGCGCGGAGATATCGCCGGGCCAGGCTGCTTTCATAGGGCCGGGAATAAAAAGCGCAGTAAAAACATTTGCCGTCACAGAAGGGAACATGGACATAAAGCCCCGTAATATCTTTGGTTGGCGGACCAAGCCAAGGTTCATTCTGCATTCTACATTCTGCATTCTGCATTGCTTGCCGCGCGTCGTTCATCAAGATTCTGCAATACGCTGTCCGGGACATTGAGCGCGCCAAAACCGCGTCCGATTTTTATGTCCGGCATGGCTTGGCCGTGGAAATCAGTTCCGCCCGTGGCAACCAGGTTGAATCTTTGCGCGAGCACCAGGTATTTTTTGACCAGATTTGGATTATGCTGTGGGTAATACACCTCAATCCCCTGCAGTCCGGCATTCACGAGTTCCCCGACAAGTTTTGCCAGGGCATCGGGTTGCAGTTCAATGGTGAAGGGATGCGCCAGGACCGCCAGGCCGCCGGCATTGATGATCATTTCCACGCCGCCGCGTGGCGTCAAACGCTGGCGCTCGGCGTAGCCGGCTTTGCCCCTGGCCAGGTAACGGTCAAAAGCCTCCTGGTTGGTGTGCACATAGCCGCGCGCCACCAGCGCCTGCGCAAAATGCAGGCGGCCGACATTGCCTTCGCCGGCAAATGCGGCCACTTCGGCAAAAGTGAGCGGCATGCCGAGGTTGTTGATCTTTTTCAGGATTTTTTTGTTGCGCGCGGTCCGCTCCGCTTTCAACTTGCTGACATGGACGAGGAGCGGTTTGGACTCGTGGTCAATGAAATAGCCGAGAATGTGTATTGTGCCGTGCGGATAATCCACGCTGATTTCAACGCCTGATATTCCTCGGACTTGTTCCTGCCGGCATGCCTCAAGGAATAAAGCAACGCCGCTGACGCTGTCGTGGTCGGTGAGGGCCGCGGCGGTCAAGCCCGCTTTTTTTGCCTCGCGGGCCAGTTGCTCCGGCGAGAGACTGCCGTCTGAAAACGTGGAATGGAGATGCAGATCAATCATTATCGGTTGTTTTTTTAATCCATGTAAATTAGACCAAGCGTTCCGGAGATGCAACCCAATTCTCAGCAGTCTCGCCGCGGGGGCACGGTTGCGTCATGCTCGGTTCTTGATGCGCGTAGCGGCTCAGCCGGCCCCCTTCGCTCGGAAGTTTCGGCGGGCCAGGGAGTCTTCGCCCCACCTGTTTCGGCCATATTTCAGATTGGTGGGGCGAACCGTCCCGGTGAGCCGTGAGCATGACACAGCCATGGCCGCGGAAGGGGATGTGCGGCGTTATGCCCGCCATGCCTTTGGCTTGGCAAGCTTGCTTATGCGTCATTTTTCCTGTAGGGTAGGAGACATGAATTATCAATTGGTTGCCAGTCAAGCCGAATTTGAGGCGGCCCTGCCGCAAATTGAGGCCACAAACCCTCTGGCGGTGGATATGGAGATGGAGAACAACTTCCATCATTACGGCCTCCATCTGGCTTTGGTGCAGATTGCCACCCCGACCAATGCCGTTTTTCTTATTGACCCCCTGGCACTTTCCGATTTGAAATCACTCGGCCGGCTTTTGACGGATGGCCGGCATGAATTGATCATGCACAACGCCGATTTTGACCGCCGGACATGCTTCCAGCTTCATGGCTGGATTCTGGAAAAGACTTTTGACACGCAGATCGCCGCCATGTTTTGCGGTTTCAAACAGCCCGGGCTGGCCAATCTGCTCGCCGAACTGTTCGGGCTGAAAATTGACAAGCGCTATCAGAAACAGGATTGGCTGAAACGTCCCCTGACCAAACCCGCCCTGGAATACGCGGCGCGCGACGTCAACATGCTGCATTCGGTCAGGGACATTCTGACCGCCCGGCTGATTGAGCTTGGAAGATTGGAATGGGCGCAGGAGGAATTCGCGCGCGCGGAAAAAAAACTGACCGCCGACGTGCCGGTGCCTGGGTATTGCCGCATAAAACATTCATCCGGCCTTTCGCCGCGCCAGCTCGCTGTTTTAAAGGCCCTGGCCGATTACCGCGAAACAACCGCCCGCCATTTTGACCTGCCGCCGCAGTTCATCATCCGGGATGCCCTTCTGATTGAACTGGCCCGCTGTCCGCCGTTGGACGAAAAAAAAATTAAATCCATCCGCGGATTTCACCCCGCGCTTTACCGGAAAGACGGCTTGGATGGCCTGATCCAGGCGGTGCACACGGGCTTGACTGCGCCCGAACAGATTCATCCGGCGCGGCGTCCCAAACATATTCTGCATTCCCCGGTTCCGGGCTGGGACAGACGGCTCAAGGACATGCGCCAATGGCGTCTGGAAAAAGCGCAGAAGCTTAATCTGGAACAGCACATCGTGCTTGATGCCGAAGTCCTTGAATGGTGCGCACGCAATCCCGGCCGTCATTTTCCTCCTTTCATTGACGAACAGATCAGAAACTGGCAGAGGAGTTTTTTACTGCCTGAATTTTTAAATCTGTTTGCGGTTTCGTGAAGCAATTTTCATGAAAAAATGATTGCCTGGCAAAAGTATTTCGCTACTATTACGAATCTTCCGCCACAGGCGGATCCCTGGCCGGAGGCTCGGGCAGGCTGCCTCCGGCATGATTGCGGAGAAGCTTGCCCGGGCGCTAGCCAGGGTTTGAGATATTAACAGCGGACGGCCAGCCACGCCTTAAGCGTGGCCAGCCGTTTGTTTTGGATGGCGGCCATGCCGCCTTAGAAAGGAAAATAAATATGGGTTCAGGCCGTTCCAATGAAGAACTTACTCATGCAGGCAAAAAATCGCGGGAAAAAAAACGCCGCATCAAGAATCAGCGCAAACGGCTTCTGGCGCTGGGTGTGCCGGAAAATGTCGTCCGCAAATTAAACGCCAAGGAAGTCAGGCAGATGCTTCTCCGTCCGTTGGTGACCAGGAAACGCTGGGCGGCCAAGGCCTGATCGGCAAAATCAGCGTTTTACCACGTTAGTTTTGCGGATAACCCATTTGGTTGTCTGCAAAACTTTACGTCTTTTCGCCAAAGCCCTGATTGGAGAAAAGCGAATCTTGCAAGATCATACTATTATCCGGCATTTTTTTTGTTTTCTTGAGAAGATTTTTCCGCTCTGTCATTCCCATGCAAATGGGAATCCAGTATTGAATTTTCTGGATTCCCGCGTTCGCGGGAATGACAATCACGCGAAGCGCATTTGGTTAAGGCCCTCCAGGGCAGCGTCAAGCAATATTCGGGTTAGAACTTATCGCGCAGTTTGACGTATTCATCAATCATTGCCAGGAAGTTATCGTATTTTACGCCGTACGCGATGGAATGGCTCGGGCCGAGAATGAATCCGCCGCCGGGGGCTCCACGCTCCATTGCCTTTCGCACTTCTTTACGTGTTTCGCTGGGGGTGCCGCTGATCAGGGTTTCAACCGCCACGCCTCCCCAGAACGCCATTTTATCGCCGAACATCTTTTTTAACTTTCCGATTTCCATGCCCGCGGTTGTCTGCAACGACTGATAGCAGTCAATACCCGCCTCAATGAACATCTCCATGAGCGGGATGTTCATCCCGCAATTATGGAAATTGACCTGGTCCGTGTATTGTTTGATTAGGGCGATGCTTTCTTTCAGATACGGCAGGCAGAGTTCGCGGAACATTTCCGGAGAAATGAAGGGGCCGTTGGTCCCGGCCATATCCTGGCCCGTATGCACGCCCGCGCTTCCTTTGCGGACATGAGTTCCGACGGTCTTTTTCAAGCTTTCAATACTGCGCCGATTGGCGGCGTGGATCAGCTCGGGATGCAGCGCATACGTCATCATGGTGGTGTCAAAATCACCGATGCCCGGCATCGCGGCCATTCCCGCCGCGCTGCAGACATAGCGTTCTTCGCCGAGTTCGGCGATCAGATAGTCCAGCGCCTCAAAGACGGAATCATCGGGCGGTTTTGTATCCGGCGGAGCGGAAAAATCTTTAAGCGTGTATTCTTTTTTGAGCGTCGGATCGTGAATGCACATGAAGTCGTTGGCTTCAACAATCGCCTGGAATATGCGGCCATGTTTGTCCTTCCACTTGTTATCCGCAATCTTTGTCAGTGGTTCCGGTTCGTAGTCCTTGGGCGGCAGGAACGCCGCCTCCTTGGGGATGATCATGTCGGCGCAGTCAAGTTTGCGGTAAAATTCAACGCTGTCTTTTTTGTAGCTTTCGGCGACCTCGTCGCGCCGGCCTTCGGCCAGGGCCAGCGTTGCGCCGATCTTGTCGCGCACAAAAGTCTTTCTTCCGATGACCCGCTCAATGGTATCGCAGTCCACCGCGTAAAAACCGAGCGGTATTTTATCAACGGGCTTGCGCGCGATCGCATTTCGCACTCTTTCTTTTCCGTTCATCAGGCATCTCCGAATGCGGTATTAATTTAATTTTAAATCGCGCTCAAATCTTGTCTGACGTCCGGCCGGCGCGGCCACCGGTTGGTAAGGCCCGATCCACTGGGTAATGTCGCTGATGCGTGAATCGGGGGAGGGGTGGGTCTTGGCAAAATCAAATCCGTCGGGTTTGAGATTCTTTTTCATTTCCATGAGCATGGCGGTCAGGCCGTTCGGGTCGTAACCGGCGCGCTTCATGATCTCCACCGCGGATTTATCGGCTTCTTTTTCGCAGCTGCGCGCGTAACCGGAGTTCATCATGGTGGAAGTGATGTCGCTGATGGAGCCTTCAAAAGCCGTGGTCAGGTCTTTCAGGTCCTGGCCGCCGAATTGCTTGGCGCTTTCCGCCGCCAGAATGGTGAAGGCCGAGTTCAAACGGCTCTTTTTAATCGCCTGCAGACCATGCTGATGCTGGACATGGCCGATTTCATGGGCCAGAACGGCGGCCAGCGCGTCCTCATTCTTACAGCAGTTTAGCATGCCGCGCGAAATGAATATCAGCCCGCCGGGAGCCGAAAAGGCGTTGATTTCATTTGAATCTATGATCAGGAAATGATAACCGCCGAAAGTTTCCGGCCGGTCGGAGAACTGGGCCAGCGTCTGGCCGAGCACATTCAGGTAATGGTTGGCCGCATCATTGTTCACGGGACGGTACTTGTTGACAATCACGGCCCCGACTGTCCGGCCGATATAATATTCCTGTTCGGGCGTGATTGATTCAAATGTTTTATTGACGGCTTTGCCGGCCTTTTTAATTGACTCGGCCTGTCCCGGAGTCAGCGCACCGGTCTGTTTGCCTATTTCCGCGCCGATATCCGAAAGTGTGTCAAGTATCTGTGGGGTTGCGCTTTCAAGGGCAAAAAGGAAAAATATTCCCAACATCCAGAATTGAACATTGAATGTTGAACGTTGAATGTTGAACGTTGTGCGATAACTCATTGCGCGCCTCCTTCCCGGGGAGAAACACCGCCTTCTTTGAGAAAGGATTGAATTTCCGTTGAAGAGATGCGTATTTTTTCCATCCGGTCAATGGGCGTAAAATCAATATTCCGGTGCTGCTTTTTGTATTCGCTTTCTACGTCGGAATTAAACCCTTTGCCGGCCAGCGCCAGTTCATCGCTGGAAGCTCTTGTTTGCGCTGTCTCCTGTCCTGATTTAAGGACAATCCTTTGTGAAGTCAGCGCCGAAGTATGCACCCACCCGCTCAAACCACCGGACGCGTTGACTTTGGTCCAGGGCCCCTGGGTGCCGAGCGTTTCCACCCGGTCGCCGTAAGAAAGGGTCGCGCCTGCCTTGCCGACAAATGAGGGTGTGTCTCGCAACGGCGTGGTTTTCACCTGCACGCTCATCATTTTTGAGCTGTCCGCCGCCCAGACTGCAGCGGCAAATCCGATGATAATGACCGGCCCGAACAAAACTTTGATTTTCATAAAAATCCTCACAATTGTTTGGAAAGATTGAGGGAAAGAATAGCAGGCAGGAGGTGTTTGTCAACCCCCGATTTAGCGTGGTTGGGCTGCATTCATGGCTGCGTCATGCTCGGTTCTTGATGCGCGCAGCGGCTCAGCCGGCCCCCTTCGCTCGGAAGCTTCGGCGGGCCAGGGAGTCTTCGCCCCGCCTGTTTCGGCCATATTTCAGATTGGTAGGGCGAACCGTCCCGGTGAGCCGTGAGCATGACACAGCCATGGGGCCGCATTATTTTTATGGCAAAAAAATGTTGACATGCCGGCCGGATGTGTTATTTTTAAACAAGTTTTACAAAATTGTAAAAGATGGCAAAACAGCAAAACAAGATAACCCAGGAAGTCAGGATGCGCCTGATTGAGGTGGCGGCCCGGACTACCCAGGACCTCGGCTTAGGGAGAATCATCGGGCAGGTCTTGGGCGATATTTATATGACCGACGGCGACAGTTCGCTGGATGATATCGGACGGAACCTGGGGCTCAGCAAAGCCGCGGTCAGCATCGCGGCCCGGCAGTTGGAGCGGCTGGGCCTGCTTCAGAGAATTTGGAAGAAGGATGACCGGAAGAATTATTATCGTGTAGTGGACCATCTTGGAGTGGCTTTGCGGCAGGGGGTTCTGGAATTGGTGCGGGGCAAGATTCGCACGGCCGGCGCGGAACTTGATTATGCCGAAGAATTGCTGCGGCATGCGGGCAATGGCGGAAATAATGGCGAGATCAAGTTTCTGCAGAGCAGGCTGAATCGCGCCAAACAACTGCGCCATCGCGCCACGCGGATATTCAATAATCCCATTATGAAGATGCTGGGATTATAGGCTGCTATGGGACGGATATTTGCGTGGTAAAAGCTCGACGTCCGCCTGCAACACTGGGGGGGGGCAGGCATAATTGACGGGGACGGAGTGTAGTTTGGCGGATTGGAAACTGCTTTAACGGGGAAACCGCGTGCGCTGAAATATAGATTATAGAAACCTGCCGGAAAATTAAATATACTTATGTTAAAACAAAAATGCGTGGTCATGGGAACCGGATCAATCGGCCAACGTCATTTAGCGGTGCTTAAATCAAGCGGCGTTGTTCTCCCGGTTGCGTTTCCGGTCCGTGCGCGGCGCCGTACAGCGTTGGCGGCGGCCGGTTACAAGGTGATCGGAACTTGGGAAGAAGCGGTTGACGAAGGGGCAGATTGCGCTATCATTGCAACCGCTACGAGACGGCATAAGAGAGATATTGCGCGCGCGTTAAAAGCAGGTTTGATTGTGCTTACGGAAAAACCAATGACGGTTAACGCGGTTTCTGCCTGTTCCTGCCTTGAAATGGCAAAGGTGATCAAAAAAGGACTCTGGGTCGGCTGTTATTACCGGTTCCATAAAGCCTTGAATAATTTCCGGGAGAACCTGCAAAAGCTTGGGAAAATTCATTCCGTCAGGGTTGAGTGTCAATCTTATCTGCCGGCTTGGCGCCCTGATCGTCCGTATCGCACGTCATATTCGGCCAGTCCCACGCAGGGCGGAGTGTTGCGCGATTTGATTCATGACATTGATTATGCCGCCTGGCTGTTTGGCTGGCCGACTACGGTGCAGGCCAGAGTGCAGTCAACGCGCCGACTTGGCATCAATTCTGAAGAGAGCGCCGATCTTTTATGGGAAACGGCAGATAAAACGGTTGTTTCTATCAGGCTCGATTACCTCTCCCGGCCGGACCGTCGTTTTATGCGGGCTTGTGGCGAGCACGGGACCATGGAGTGGGATGGGTTTGTCGGAACGGTCAAACTGGCGTTGGTCGGACAACCGGTCAGGGTATGGAGGTTCGCTCAACCACGCAACGCCGTAATTTTGGCTCAGGACATGGCGTTCATCAAGGCCACGCGAGGAAAAT
>Ga0074199_1002304_pt1 | contig 12104 bp, 10 predicted proteins | sample EPASupsiteSAE347_FD_64528 | JGI IMG/M metagenome (GOLD analysis project Ga0074199, IMG submission 64528) | Bioremediated contaminated groundwater from EPA Superfund site, New Mexico - Sample SAE3-47 | ecosystem: Environmental > Aquatic > Deep subsurface > Groundwater > Contaminated ...
TGCGAGCGTGGCGGGGACGCAACCCCGCCCTACCGTTCAAGGTGTCCCGCCTTATGTGGGTAGCCCCGATACCGATACCGATACCCTGGGCACCGTTGATGAGGTATACTTTGAAAGGTCATAATGTGCGCTCTTGTGTTCACCGCAGAGACGCCGAGGACGCAGAGAGAACGCAGAGAGTTGTTAAAATTCTTAGAGAATTTCTCTGCGTTTTCTCTGCGCTCTTTGCGTCTCCGCGGTGAAAAGCCCACATTGTACCCGTTTGAAGTATACTACCCGGAGCTCAACGAGAGAGGACTTTTGATAATGAAAGAAGAAATAGAGCGAACAGGCCTTGCGGATCTGATTCAACTGGCATGCCGCCTTGGCGCGAGTAATGCTGAAGTGATCTCCACCTCGGAGATTTCGGCCGAGGATGACCTGGCAAACCTATGTAAAGAGCCACAATGCAAGAACTACGGGCTTGCGGCCAGTTGCCCGCCTTATGTTTCAGGCCCCTCCGGATTTCGGGAATTGCTGAGAAATTTCAAAGAGGCAGTGGTCTTCAAGATCGAGGTTCCCTCGGAGATCCTGTTTTCGGATGAGCGTGCGGACATATTCAGGCTGCTCCATGAAATCGCGGCCGGTATCGAGCAGTCGGCCGTTCAAGCGGGATACCGAAATTCAAAGGCCTATGCCGGCGGCTCATGCAAAAGGCTCTTCTGCCAGGATCAGCCACTGTGCCAAAAGCTGGGCGAAGGAGGTAAGTGCAGGCATCCGGATCACGCCAGGCCCTCCATGTCCGGTTATGGAATCAACGTGTCCAAGCTGATGCAGGCCGCGGGCTGGACCATGAAGAAGGCTGCACGGAAGCCCTCCCCTGCTATGGATTCTACGGGGACTGTCTGTGGGTTGGTCTTGATCGGCTGAGGCCATAAATATGGGCAGGTTTTCCCCTTTCTCTATGGAGTTGCTTTACCCTGAGCCCTATGATACTTATTCCGCCTGTAGAAGCGCGGATCTCACTCAAGTGAGTGATGTTCGGGGAAATCTCCCGAGTTGGAAACAACCACACCAGTTCCTCATGCTGGAGGCACCCGCATTGGATCAGCTTTCTCTTTCACGGGAATCATGTCCTCTGGGAATTCAAGACTGCCCGGTCGCTACCGAAATTCGACAATTGAAAGCAGAAATCAAGGCACTGGAGGAGCTTTCGGAAACCGATCCCTTGACCGGTCTTTTCAATTACCGCCACCTCATCATGGCTCTGGACCGGGAAATGGAGCGTACGAGACGGACGAGATTGCCCACCGGACTCATTATGATCGACCTGGATCACTTCAAGAAAATAAACGACCATTACGGTCACCAGAGCGGCAATGATGCACTGAAGTGGGCAGCGAATGTATGGCGCGGGACCCTGAGGCGGGTGGACACCATATGCCGTTATGGGGGTGAGGAATTTACCGTCATACTACCCGGGGTTAGGCTGTCCCAGGCGATCCGTGCCGCGGAACGTTTGCGCTCGGCCATCGAGAGCTCCCCCGTGGATCTCGAGGGTGAGCAGGTCGTGGTGACGGCGAGCTTTGGAGTCGATGTTTACACCAACAAAGACAATCTGAGCGTTGAAGACTTCATCAAGCGCTCTGACCGCTATCTTCAGGAAGCCAAGGCCAAGGGACGCAACCGTGTCTGTTACGAAGAGAGCAAGGCGGGGCACACACCCAGTGAAGTCACGGGTGAGGAGCGGGCGGCGTTGTTCATAACCCGGTGGCCGGGGTGATCCGCGGTTGCAGGTTTTGGGTTTTGGGCGGGGAGCGAGAATCATTGCCCGGGAACATTTTCTCTATATCCATGGATGAGCTTGACAAAGAGCGGATTCTTTGCGGAAGGTCGGAGATATGGGAAAACCAGCAGGTCCGGTAACATTTTGTATTACGAGCGGCAAAGGCGGTGTAGGCAAGACGAGCGTTACAGTGAACCTGGCTTTTGCGCTGGCTCATAACGGGCAGCGCGTTTTAATCGTGGACGGCGATCTGGGCCTCGCCAATGTGGATGTTCTCTTGAGGCTTTCTGTTCAAAAGACACTGCGTGACATCCTCGAAAGCGACAGGGACCCGATGGAAGCGGTTGTTTTCGTTGAGCCGAACATCGGCATTCTTCCCGCAAGCTCCGGAGTGCCGGAAATGGTGACACTCGGTCCCGACGAACAGTCTGAGCTGGGAAACATCCTGAATTCAATCTCCGGGCATTTCGATTTCGTGCTCGTCGACACCGCTGCCGGAATCGGGCCGTCTGTTTTATGGTTCAATAATTTTGTCGACTACAACATTATCATCATCACCCCCGATCCCACGTCCATGACGGACGCCTACGCCCTGATCAAAATCATGGCCAGGGACTACGACCGGGACCGGTTCCACCTGGTTTTGAACTCGGTGAGCAGCGAGCAGGAAGCCCACCAGATCTATGAGAATCTTGCAAAGGTGGCTCAGAAATTTCTCAATCTGCGCCTGCAGTTTCTCGGGTTCGTGCCCTCGGATAAGTCCGTCCTAAAGGGAGTGCGCGAACAAAAGCCTTTTATCCAACAGTCTCCTCAAAGCAGTGCCGCCCGTGCAATCTTTGCCCTGGCTGAGCGTGTTCGCATGCTCAAGAATGAATGAAAGCCCGAGGTGCCGGAAGAAGAACTTTCCATGGCTTCACATGAATGCGCCTTGGAATGAACAATCGAGAAAGGATTCATGAACTTGAAAGATCGCACCCTCCCCATCGCCGAATCCGTGGAAGCAGGTACGCCCCGGAAAAAATCCCTAATTCGCGAATACGCCGAATCGATCATCATCGCCCTGATCCTGGCGTTCACCATCAGAGCTTTTGTGGTGCAGGCCTTCGAGATACCCTCCAGCTCCATGGAAGACACTCTGGCTATCGGTGATCGAATTCTGGTCAATAAGTTCTTGTTCGGAACGAAAATACCGTTAACCGACATCAGGATATTGCCTGTCCGCGCCCCGAAGCCCGGTGACGTCATCGTCTTTGAATTCCCTGAAGATCCGAGCAAAGATTTTATCAAGCGGGTCGTTGGCACCCCCGGTGATCGGATTCAGGTCGTCGATAAACAGGTTTACGTGAACGGAAAGCCATATTTGAATCCCCACGAGGTCCACAAGGATGCCGTCATCTACCCTGCGGCGCACGGCCATCGGGACAATACCGACGTTATCACCGTCCCTGCCGATTCATACTTCGTTATGGGTGACAACCGGGACAATTCCTACGATAGTCGATTCTGGGGCTTCGTCACGCGAGGAAAGATCAAGGGGCAAGCCTTCATGAAATATTGGTCCTGGGACAGCGATAACTGGCGCGTTCGTTGGACGAGCATCGGGAAATTGATCGAATGACAGACATCTCCGGTAACGTCCGCCGGCGATCAGAAATAGAAGGCTACGCCGGCCCTGATGTCTCCCCAGCGGGACAAAGTGCCGAAGTCCGTTCGATCCGAGCCGATAAAGAAGTCCATGGTCAGGCTGAGCGTCCATGAGCTGCTCAGGTGGTATTCGGCCATGGGCTGGGCAAGGAAGCTGCCGTCCCGGAGGCTGATATTCAGGATGCCGGTGAGATCCAGGCTCTTGACCAGGGCGTCCTGCCAGGAGCTTCGAATGAACAGGGAATGTCGGGCTATAGGCTCCCCTGCGTCCTGAAAGGCTTCCCGAACGAGCCACAACTGTCCAAGCATGCCTCGGCCCAAAGCTTCCGTCCGAGGATTGTTCAGCAGGCTCTTGGCCGCGGCACCGGCGTGGAGCCAATCGTCCCAATTCCTTTGGGAAAAACCCGCTTCATTGAAATGGTATTCAAAGTTGGTGGTACGGTTGACTTTTTCAGTATAGGAAAACCCCACGGCCAACTGATTGCGAAAATGCCTTTCGTCGGTGCCGCTTAGAACGCGAGGCGCCGACGGGGGGATCGCTCCGTCCCTCTGCCCATCCAGGAATGCCCGGCTTGCGATGTCCCGCCGCAGGCTGCCGCTCCACTCGGCATAAGTGACGATGTTGTCTCCCACACCTTTGGTGATATTCAGACCCCAGCTCGAAAGTCCGTCGTCATAGAGATAGAGCATCTCGGGATTGAAATCCTCGAGAACATTCAGAGTGAGCTTGCTCAGAAACCGCGTGGTCCGGTTGGTACGATCCAGCCCGAGGCCGATGATCTCTTCGTCCGTCCACCACCGGTTCGCTTTCGGGGAGACCTCGGGGGCAAGGATCAGGGTGAGGGCGCCTTTTTCCCAGATCCCCTGGGCTCGAGCCATGAATACCCCCAGCCGGTTTTCCCGAAGAACGCCCGGGTCCTCGGAAATTCTGCTCCTAACCGCATCCTTTTTGAAGTAATCCGTGGGATTGAAGCCGACGGCCACGCCGTTTTTGACGTTTATCCGGCCCAGATCCAGGTAATGGGATGCGTGGATGTTCCAGGTGAGATAGCATTCCTTGAGGTCGTTGAGCAGATCGTCTTCGGCCGGATCTTCGCCTTGGTTCAAGAAGTGGTTCAACCGGTCTGCAAAGATGAAGGAGACCTCGGGCAAGAGCCTGATTTCAGCCCGCATGTCGAGGCTGATGCGGTTGTTCCAGCCAGTGGAGGAAGAAGAATCGGGCAACGGAACAGCCAAAGATCCCCGGTGGAAATTTCCCTGAAAGGCTTCGTCCAGAAAGACTTTGATACGATGACTCTCTGACTGTCCCGGTTTTTCGGCCTCTGGGACTGGGACGCCGGCCTGCGGCGCGGGCTGCGACATCACTCGGTCGGGGATTAGCTCCAGATCGGCATCCTCGGCGGCTCCACGGGTATCGGTCGCACTCGAGGCAATAAGAGCGGCCACCAGACAGACGGTTAGGAGCACGCTCATGCGCATGAGCACAGCTTTCATCACTCCCCTTTGAATCGCGGCAGGTATTCCTTCTGGAAGTGTGCTTCGGGTATGTCGCGAAAGTTGTAATCGCTATAGGTCATTTTGGTGACAAGCTTGCTGTCCACGCCATCGATGATGATGACCTCGGTCGGCCGCCTCTTTCCCAGCTCCTCCCGGTAATTTCGATAGTAGGCTATCTTCAGGAGCCGCTCGCTGTCGGAATAGAACTTTCCTTTGACGGGCTGAAAATCGGCTTTGTCAACCCAGTATTCGATACGGAAATAAGTGACGGAATCGTTCGCCGCCCGCATGGTCAGCTTGTAGCAGGCACGGCTGTTCTTCTCCGCATCCGTTATGGCTTCCTCACCGTCGAGCGTCGATTTATAGTCGGTATGAAAATTGACGGTCACCACATCTCCGTTGGACGCCTGTCCCATGAGCCTCTGCTGGGGTGACATGCGAACGCTGGCTTTGGAGGAAGGGTCGTAGAACCAGAGGATGTTTCCGTCCTTGAGCATGAGCTTGTTCTCGTCCCGGGGCGGTTCGACGAAACGGATGAGGCTCCGGTACTGGCCGCTCTTTTTCTCTTCCTTCGAATAGACCGTCAGCACCATGCGGTCTGATTCCTTGCCTCCACGATATTCCATCAGGGTTGTCTTCAGGCTGAAAGGCTTGTCCGGATTGCGCACGGCGTCGGAGGCCGCTACGATTTGATCCGCCGTCAAGGCCGGTCCGGAGCCCTGGGCACAAAGAAGCGCCGGAAAAACAAAGATGGCGACGTAACACATCAATAGGATCGAAGCAGAGAGCAGCATCCGGTACTTCATGATTGTTCCTTTCATGATGCGTTTTCCCCTCTATACGTGCCTGAGCGCATCCACGATGGCCATGCGGCTGGCTTTCCTCGCGGGTAGAAACGAGGAAACGACGGCGAGCACAACGAGTGCCACCAGGGTGCCGGGCAGCAGAAAAGCGTTCTCGAAAATAAGAATCGTCAGGGGCACCGGCTCGACGTTGTTGGGTGGAATCCAGGTAACCGCGCCGGCGTTGATGGCCAGGGCAACGGTCACGGCAGCCCCCACCCCGATGGTCGCTCCAAGGGTTCCCAAAAGGCATCCTTCCATCAGAAATTGTCTCAGGACACCCCTGCGTTGAACGCCCAGAGCCCGCACCGTGCCGATTTCGTTCACCCGCTCCATGACGCTCATGCTCATGGTGTTCACGATGGTAAAGAGCACTATGACGCCCATGATGATGGAGATAAAAGTAAAGATGGACCCGAACATGGAGATCACCTGGCCGTACATGGGCGAGAGCTCTCTGAAGTCCCTGATTTCAAGGTCGAGATGCCTGTCGGAGAAGAATCTCGCGAGCCTTGCCCTGGCGACGGGAATATCCCGGGTGTGCTTCAACTGCACTACGATGCCGGAGACCTTTTTCTCCCCTCTTCCATAAAGCAGCCGCTGGGCGAGAGAAAGATGCATCTTGATGAAGCTGTCGTCCATCTCCTTCACACCCTGATTCACGGCTTTGTTCACATACAACGAGACCACATTGGGTGCACCGCCCACCGTAGCCGCCAGGATCTCGAGCTTCGGGCGCGGATCGGGTTTTTCCCCGGCTTTGGCCTGTATATCCAGCTCGGCAAGGGTGCTGAAATCTTCGCCGCCTCCATCCGCCGAGGCTTGCGCGGGTTGGAGCTCGGGCTGCGTTGCGGACTGCGGCAACGGCTGCTCAGCGGGCTGTATCTCCGGCGGGGATGCAGATGCAGCCCGAGTTGAGGCTTCAACAACTTTCACAGCCTTCTCCGCCCCATTGCACTTGCAGTTCTCCGCCTGAAGCTTGTCGCACAATTGAAGCATACGCGCCATGCCGATGCCCACCACGCCCCCTTCCGTGTCCGCGTCGGAGAGTCCCGATTCCTTATGATGGCGTCTCTCTCCCAGCTTATAGTCGTCCCAGTTCTTCATCCGTTCTCCGTCCGACGGAACGACGCCCTGGCCCAAGAATGTCTTGGAAGCCTCCGCTTCGAAATTTCCCGCGATCCCGTAGACATTGAGAGTAGGGGTTACGACCTGCACAAGAGGCTTGAGCTGAGGATCTTCCTTGATAGCCCCGATAATTTCCTCGTAGCGGCTGACGCCGTATGCTCCTGGGCTCCCCGAGCCGAAGTCGAAGTACCCCTTCTGATATACGTGCAAGTGGCCGATATTTTGTACAATGCTCGTTTGCATGCCGTACATGATGGCGAAGATGAAGCCGCCGAACAGGAGCACGGACACGGCGCTGACGCTAATGGCAAGTACCGTCATGAGGGAGCGCCGTGCATTACGAAAGATGTTTCTAAACGCAATCTGCAGGGTTTTCATGACTGGCTTCCTCGAGGAGGCTCATGAGGCTCGACAAGCCGTCCATCTCGAATCTCGAAGACCGCCTCGGCCTGTTCCATGACCTGCCGGTCGTGGGAAGAAAAGATAAAGGTCGTGTGGTTGCTGGTCTGCATTTCGTGCATGAGGCCGATAATGCTGAGTCCCGTTTTGGAATCCAGGTTGGCCGTGGGCTCATCGGCCAAAACGAGCTCGGGTCCCTTCACCAGGGCGCGGGCGATGGCCACACGCTGGCGCTGGCCGCCGCTCAATTCGTTGGGCCGATGATGCTTGTGGGCACCGAGCCCCACGGCCTCGAGCATCCGGAGGGTGAGATCCTTGCGCTCCCTGCCGGGCGTTTTGGTGAGGAGCAAAGGATATTCCACGTTTTCATAGGCGGAAAGGACCGGGATCAGATTGAAATTTTGAAAGATAAATCCGATATTCCTGGCGCGAAAATCCGACCTCCGGTCATCGGTCAAGGCCGCGATGTCCTGTCCGCAGACTTCCATACGCCCCGTGGTGGGAGCATCGATGCAGCCGATGAGGTTCAAAAGAGTCGTCTTGCCGCTTCCCGAAGGTCCTATGATTACGTTGAACTTCTTTCGGGGAATCTCGAGCGTGATCCCCAAAAGAGCGGGGACCTCCACTTTTCCCATGAGGTAACTCTTGGAAACTTCGGTCATTCGTACCGCATAACCGTTGTTTTCGCTCAAATCCATATCCTGCCTTCTCCTGCCGCTTTATCGGGCGCCATTGCGAATAAGCTCCATGATTTTCGCCCATTTTAGTCCAGCCCCCCGGTCGAAACAAGAAGAAAGGAGGTAATCCATAAATGGACATCTATCGTCAGCTCCGCCAATCCGGTTGAATGCCTGAAATGAATTTTAGTCCTTGACCATATAATTAAGATACCGTTAAATCCTTCCCGTAATTAGCCCCTGATGGCTTTATCACCACGAAAGAGGAAGCGATAATGACTGAAACGGTTTCCAGTGAGGATTGGCAGGCATTGGTCGAAATCCTGAACGACGGGATCAACAAGCTTGCCAGAAAAAAAGTTGAACCGGTCAAACAGAGTATTCTCGAGTTTTTCACCTCCGCGGCCATGCTCGGCCTGGACGATATGGCAAACGTCGCCAAGAGGTTCGAGGGATTTCTGCTGCAAACCATCGTGCCTGCCTGGGAAGACGAAGCGGTTTCAACGCTGAGCTTCGTCATGGGGGCGCTGGTCGAAAAGATGCAGATGCAGGAATACGGTCCGAAGTTCTCTTCCGGCCTGGGCGAAATCCTCATGTACCTCGATTTTTACGGAGAGGAAGAACCGCAACCGTCGGCCACCCCCGTTGAAGAGCCGGGAGAAGACACCGCTGCGGCGCTTCGACTGGAGCAAAGCCCATCCGCTCCTCTGTCTTCCTTTATCGATACCATCAGTGCCGAAGATCTGCTTGCCGACGAGCTCGGGCCGGACAAGGCAAAGCTCGCCGAGGCAGAAGCAGGAGCAGGGGCAGCAGCCGAAGAAGAAGATGAAATCGATCCTTTCGAGGCAGCCCTGGCGGATATGCTTGCCGAAGACGCGTTGAAGCCGTCGGAAAAAGAGGCGGAATCTCTTGAGGAACAGCCGGAGACGCTTCTGGATGCAGCGACGGAAATACCGTTGAGAGATGAATCGATTCCATTCATGGAGGCTCGCCCGGAAATCGAATCGACGAAAGCCCCAGAAGCCACGGAAGCCGTCGGCTACGTTATGGACACCGTCCAATGGTATGAAGAGGTTCTCAAAGACGATCCCTCCTCGCAGGTATTTGCCCTTCTCGCGGAGGAATACTGCCACAGGGACTTGTGGGAAGACGCGGTGGAAACCTGCCGCCTGGGTCTCCAGGCCCATCCTCACCACCTCAAGGGGCGCATCCTGCTTGGATGGGCGCTCTGGGCGCTGGGAGAAGAGGAAGAAGCGGAGCGTGAGCTTCTTGAAGCCCGAATTGAACTGGAAAAGGGCGCCGTACTTTACAAGGTACTGGCCGAAATCGCACGGAGCCGCGGCGGTGCCGAGGAGGCTGAAGGGCTTCTCGGCATTTATCGAAGTCTCCAGTCAGGCGTGGAAAGCCTCCCTGCCCTGCCCCCGCGCAACCGCAAAAGACCCGAGCGAAAGCCAAGGAAGCTTGCAGCGGAAGTCCATGAAGCTCCGCCGTTTATGGACTTTCTGTCCGAGCTGCTGAGGCGCTACGAAGAGATGCCCGCTAGAAAGTCCGGCGGAGTCACCATCTTTTCGGATACGGATCGCCATGCCCTGAAGCAAATCTTGTGCGGCGGCGCCTGCTGACCGTGTGTATGCAGACCTGTCATCAGTGTCGCTTTCATGTGAAAAAAAGCGCTCAATCCCGGATCGTACACCTGCTGTCGATAATGCATTCCAGCAGGCGATGCAGCCATAAGAGTTTCGCTTCCCGTGAGTTTGAGACTCCGGTCACAAGGTCGTCATCTTTTTTCGTATCAAAAAGCAAATTTCTAGTTAACTCATCCGGCCGAATCTGGTATTGGAATGTGGGTGCACACTAGATTGGGATTGAAAACGAGAACAAGAGGGGTATTCATTCCATGAAGGTCAACGGGAAACACGTTGCTCAGGTTTCCGGATACTGATCCGACAGGATAGCCGGAGAGAATGCCCTGTACCCGAAACCTAAAACCTGAGACTCAGGACTGAATACCTGTAGAAGCCGGCCGCGCATGACCCCCTTGGAATTCAACGATGTTCGGGTTAATGATCTCCATACATCCGGAGAGGTCAGAGGAAATAAGTGGCTCACACTCAAAGAAGCCAGGTAGTCGGCTTTCCCGGAGGCATCCACTATTGAAGAAGAAGTCAAGGAATCAGTAAGGGCGGTGCATCCCACGTCTCGAAAGAAGGAAGAAAATGACAGCATCCATACACTCATTCCACATCCCCGTCATGGGGACGGCGTTTACCATCGAATCACCCGTCAAGATTGCAAGATATGGGATTTCATCGGTCATTTCGTGCGTTGATGATACCCTTATTGAAAGAATGAGGAAATTCTACACCAGAGTCCTCGGCGAAGACTATGTTCCCATCAAGAAGAGCGAGGACGATTCCCGGGCACGCCGCATCACAGCCTACCTGAATCTGATGGATTGCATCGTCAAAGAACAGTTCGAGAAGCTCAAGAGCTCCGTTTTCGAAATCGGCAGTGAAATCACCACCTATTTCGAGCTCCTGGCGGACAGCTCTCCGCTGAGGCAACTCTACGATAGCATGCTCACCATCGATGACCCGGAAAAACGAGCACTTGCCCAGGATGACCTCAGGCGGAAGATCAGGCCCGGCTCCATCGACATCAACATCATGACGAAGCTGGACCGAACCAACTACGATAAGGACGGGCAGCCCCTTGCGAGCGAGTATACGGATGCCCTGGCCGCCCTGCGGGGGTTTGCCCTGAGCACCCTCAATTCCGCGGTGGTTTTTTCCGCCGGCTTCAACGGGCGGCTGTATGGCTACGTGGAGCAGTTCAAGGATTTTCACGCCGATGAAGAAGGATCTATCAAAAAGAAGATCATAGTCAAGGTGAACGATTACCGCTCTGCTTTTACCCAGGGAAAATTCTTCGCCAAGAAGGGGTTATGGGTTTCCGAGTACCGCATGGAATCGGGACTCAACTGCGGAGGACACGCCTTCGGTCACGGGGGCGTTTTGATGGGTCCCAGTCTCGAGGAATTCAAGCAAAAGCGCAACGAGCTGATCTCGGCCCTTTTCGAGATCTACAACAAAGCGCGGTCTCAGAAGAAGAAAAAAACCTTCACGGAGCCTCACCACGTGAAGATCACCGCTCAGGGTGGCGTCGGTACGGCTCTGGAGCACAACTTCCTGCTCAAATACTATGAAGTGGACGGAGTGGGCTGGGGAACCCCTTTCCTGCTCGTTCCCGAAGCGACAACGACCGATCCGGGGACACTCGACAAGCTCAGCCGCGCCACCCGGGACGACCTCTATCTGAGTGACGTTTCACCTCTCGGGATTCCCTTCAACAATCTTAGGGGCTCGGCCAGCGAGCTGGCCAAACGGGCAAGGGTCACGGCCGGAAAACCGGGTAGTCCCTGCAGCAAGGGCCATCTGGTATCAAACACCGAGTTTTCCAAAGTCCCCATCTGCACCGCCTCACGCCTTTATCAGAAGCAGAAAATCGATGAGCTTCACGCCCGGAATCCGGAGGCCGAGGAATACCGGGCAGCCTTCGACAGAATCGTCGCCAAGTCCTGCCTGTGCAATGATCTGGGTGGCACGGCGGTCTTGCTTCATGATCTTGCGGAGCCCGGAGATCTGCCGTCGCCGCCCGCCGTTTGCCCCGGGCCCAATCTGGCTCACTTCACGGGGGTTTTCAGCCTGAAGGAAATGGTAGCCCATATTTACGGGCGCGCCAACATCCTGAACGATACTCCACGCCCCAACATGTTTATCGCCGAGTTCAAGATGTGCACCGATTACCTGGAAATGGAGATCAAAGAGGCACTGTCGTCCCTGAACGACCAGAAGGTCAAATACTTCAACGAATTCAAGACTAACCTCACCGAGGGCATCCTCTACTACCAGCAGCTCATCCCGAAGATTGCGGACGAGACGCAGGAATACCGCGACAAAATGCGGAAAGGGCTGGAAGGCTGCGCGGAGGAGCTGGAAGCCTTGCTTTCCCGTTACAAGGAAATTTTTGCATAGTCGTCGCCCCGGTGGTGAGCGAAATGTGGATTTCCGGGCTACTCACATAAGGCGGGGGACCCCGTAACGGCAGGGGGGGGGGGTGGCGCGGCACCCGCCCCCGACCCACCCTCCACTC
>Ga0074199_1002305_pt1 | contig 12086 bp, 10 predicted proteins | sample EPASupsiteSAE347_FD_64528 | JGI IMG/M metagenome (GOLD analysis project Ga0074199, IMG submission 64528) | Bioremediated contaminated groundwater from EPA Superfund site, New Mexico - Sample SAE3-47 | ecosystem: Environmental > Aquatic > Deep subsurface > Groundwater > Contaminated ...
ATTTGGTGGTTGTCAAATCGGACGGTCTTCCAACATACAATTTCGCGGTTGTCGTCGACGACACGGCAATGAAAATAAGCCACGTTATTCGCGGTGAAGATCATATTTCGAATACTCCAAAGCAAATTCTTATTTACAAGGCAATGGAACACCCGCTGCCGTTCTTCGCCCATATTCCAATGATCCTGGGTTCCGACCGCTCGCGTTTGAGCAAAAGGCATGGCGCAACTTCAGTGATCGATTACCGCGAAATGGGATACGAACCCGAGGCATTTCGGAATTTTTTGGCATTATTGGGGTGGTCTCCCGAAAACGGCAAGGAAATTTTGTCACCGCAAGAAATGTTCGATTTTTTTCGCATCGAGCGCATCAGCAGTCATGGAGCCATTTTCAACATCGAAAAATTGAAATGGATGAACTCGGAATACATCAAACTCATGAGCGAGACCACGCTTTTTGAAAAACTCAAACCCTGGCTGCAAAGAGTGCCGGGATTCCCAGGAACGTACACCGATGAGCGATTGAAAAAAATGGTCGGCTTGTTTCGCGAACGCATCAAAACATACGATGAAATCATGAGTCACATCGATTGGTTTTTCGAAGACCCCCGTGAATTCGATGCCAAAGGCCTGGAAAAAGTTAAAAAGACCGTCGATTGCGGAAATCTTTGCCAAGCGTTGGTTCTCGAAATCGAATCTCTAGCGGACTTTTCTGAAACGGCGTTGGAACAAAACATTCGTCAATTCGCGGAACGCAATGGTAAAAAGGCCGGAGAGATAATATCGATCGTCCGGCTCGGCCTTTCGGGGAAAACGGCCACGCCCGGTTTATTCGAATCGATGGCCGTGCTGGGAAAAGATCTCTGCCTGGCGCGCCTAAGAAAATTCGCGGATTTTCTAACAACATGACTTCAATAGAGCTTTCTTCCTCTGCGTCTGCGGCTCTGCGTTGAATTTTTCAGGAACTTGCACCGAAAATGCCCAAATCATCCAAATACGACGTAATCTTCTGGGCCGCTTTTATCTTGCTCGGATGCACATTCATTACCAGGGTATCACGACCTTCCGACGCGCATTTCGCTGCTCATGGATCCAAAATCATGATGGACACCATCGTTTCGATTACGGTCTACGGCGCTGAGGAAACCGCAAAACCGGCGCTCCAAAAAGGTTTCAAAGCAATGGCCGACGTTGACAAGATGGCGTCATTCCATCTACGCGATTCCGAGCTTGGTCGGCTCAACTCGCAAGGCTTCATCATTCCCTCGGCATCTTTCGCGCTGCTCCTTCAAGACACAACGAATGCGTTCGACATTTCCGAAGGTTATTTCGATCCTACTTTCGCGGTTCTTCACAAAGCTTACGGGTTTTACGATGGAAACGGCCGAACGCCTTCCGACGATGAAATGAAAAACCTTCTCGATGAAATCGGTTGGAACAAGAAGGTGCGTTTGACTCGGGAAAATATTTCGATTGCATCCGGAACATTGCTTGATTTCGGCGGCATCGCCGGCGGATTTGCCGTCGAGGAAGCCGCCGCCGCGATCAAATCGGTATCAAGCTCTGCTTTTTTCATCGACGATGGCGGAGATCTCTGGATGGAAGGCAGAAAACCGAACGGTTTTCCTTGGAAAGTCGCGGTTAAAGACCCGCGCGGGGAAGGCAGTCTTGCGGTTATTGAAACTTTTGATTCCATCGCCGTATCGACTTCGGGAGATTACGAGCGGTTCGTCATGGCCGAAGGAAAGAAAATCTGCCACATAATGAATCCCAAGACGGGTAAACCCGCCGATTATTATCGATCGGTCACGGTCATCGCCGGGAATCCCTTGAACGCGGATATTTTGAGCACAACCTTGTTTGCCATGGAGCCCGATAAAGCCAGGCAATTCGCCGATGAGAAAAACATCCCGGCAATTTTTCTTCCGGCATCCGGAACCACCTGGATGTCGAAATCCGGATCAAAATGGTTCAGCAACATTGTTCCATGACTACAAAAGCTTTGCCGTTCGTAACAAAAGTCGATCTTTATTTGATGGTCCTGCTTCTTTTACTGTCATCGATCATCCGCTTGTCTTTTCGCGAACCCTCCGATTCGACGGAAAAGTATCTGAAAATAAGAGTCTTCGGCAAACCCTCAAGAGAGATGAAAATCCCTCTAAATCATCCTAAGAAGGTCGGCATTCAGGGAATTCTTGGAACATCAACCATCGAGTGTGACAGGGCGGGAAGAGTCCGTATCTCTTTCTCCCCATGCCCCAACCAAATATGTACCACCACCGGATGGGTAAAATCGCCTTTTGGAGTTTGCTGCGTTCCGAACGGTGTTGTTGTAGAATGTGTGCCTGATGATAAAGAATTCGACGGCTTTTCCAGATGAATGATCGCGGGATGCCGAGCATGGCGATAAAATCGGACACCCTGCCAACCGCTTATTCGATCTATACAAGCGATTTCCATTCGGAATCATCCGCGAACAATACCGGTTCTATTCTACATTATACCGTTCTTCTCGGAGTTCTCTCCGCCGCGGCAACCGCCCTTCAAGTCATTGAAGCTCCCTTGCCGCGACTCTTGCCGTGGCTGAAACCGGGCCTCTCGAATGCCTTGATTCTATTCGGATTGATAAGAGTCTCGGCGTTGTTCGGATGCGGTTTGATCGTGATTCGCACTTTATTATCGGGCATCGTATTAGGAACGTTGTTGTCTCCACCGAATCTTTTGTCATTCATCGGCGGAATTTCATCAACATGTTTTATGGTTATCGCCCTTAAAATATCACGACGGCGACTCGGCATCGGCGGAATAAGCATAATCGGAGCGCTGGTAAATAACGCGGCGCAACTTCTTGCCGTCGGTTTTTTCTTGCCCGGCGGAGTTCCCATATGGGTACATATTGCTTTTATGATTTGGATATCCATTCCATCCGGCCTAATTGTCGCGAAAATCACACATGAACTCTTGAGGAGAACATAATGAGCAACAAAACTACGATCTTACCGAACCTGTATCTCGCATCGCAATCACCCAGACGAAGGGAAATTCTAACCGATCTGGGAATTCCTTTTACATTGCTTAAGTCTCCCTACAAGGAAAAGCCGGAGGATGTCGCCGATCTTACGCCGCACGAGCAAGCCGCAAAATTCGCCGGACTGAAAGCTTTTCACGCGGCGAAAACTCTGGATGAAGGCGTTGTAATCGGAGCGGATACCATCGTTGTTCTCGCCAGCACAGTCATGGGAAAGCCGAAAGACCGGGCCGAGGCCCGCCAAATGTTGGAATCCCTTTCAGGTAAAACCCACAAAGTCGTTACCGGTATAGCGATAGTTGATGTCGGAGGATTGGCAACTATAACGCATGCCGAATCCACCAAAGTAACTTTCAAGGATTTGTCGGAAAGAGAGATCAGAATTTATTCCGATTCCGCGGAGCCCTATGATAAAGCCGGAGCTTACGCAATTCAAGGATTGGCTTCGCTTTTCGTCGAGCGCATCGAGGGCTGTTACTTCAACGTCGTAGGATTTCCGGTCGCGGCGTTTTCAAGACTGCTGAAGGAAATCGGACTTGAAATCTTGGATTATATGAAGGGGAAAGTGAAATGACCATCGCCGTTTATCCCGGTAGCTTCGACCCGTTTACTTTCGGACACCTCGACATCCTTGAAAGAAGCACGAAACTTTTCGATCAAGTGATCGTCGCCGTTCTGGTTCATCCCACCAAAACGTGCCTGTTTGGAGTTGATAAAAGAGTTGAAATCATTACCGATGTTTTACGTAATAAACCAAACGTCAGCGTCGAAAATTTCAATGGCTTGGTAGTCGATTTCTGTAAGCAACGCAATTCTTGCGCGATCATTCGCGGGTTGCGGGCGGTTTCCGATTACGACTACGAACTGCAAATATCCTCAATAAACAAACAACTGTCGCCCGAGATCGAAACGATATTTCTCATGTCTTCGATGCAATATTCATTTCTAAGTTCCAGCATAGCGAAGGAAATCGCAAAATACGGCGGGGATGTCTCGGCGCTGGTTCCTCCCAGGGTCGAAGCTGAATTAAGAAAAGCCTACGGCAAACGGGAACTCTGAAATCACGATCGCCGACTCCCTTTCCATCTTCTATTTCCGTGCCTGCTCCATTTGTCGGGCCTCTTTGGTGAAGAAGGGCGACATTTCCCTAAGTTTTTGCACGATACCGGGCATTACTTCCAAAACATAGCGGATGTCTTCCTCGGTCGTGTATTTTGAGAGCGAGAACCGCACCGATCCGTGGGCGTAGGAAAACGGAACTTCCATCGCCATTAATACGTGAGAGGGTTCCAAACTTCCGCTTGTGCATGCCGACCCTGAACTGGCCGCGATGCCGGCGGAGCTGAGATGTAAAAGAATGGCCTCTCCCTCAATGAATTCGAAACCGATATTCGTCGTATTCGGAAGCCTCCATAGCGGGTTTCCGTTGATATAGGAGCTTGATATTCTTTCGCAAAGACCTTTTTCCAAACGATCGCGGAGTTCCCTTACCCGCGTATTTTCTTCCGATATACCCAAGATTGCCTGCTCGCAAGCCTTCCCTAAGCCTACGACATAAGGAACATTTTCCGTTCCGGCTCTTCGATTACGCTCTTGATGACCGCCGAGCATGAACGGAAATATTCGAGTTCCTCGACGGATGTAAAGTACTCCGATTCCTTTGGGGGCATGAAGTTTGTGCCCTGAAAGCGCAAGCAGATCGACGGGGATTTTCTTCGTATCGAGCGGAATTTTTCCGGCGGCTTGAACGGCGTCGGAATGAAAGATAACGCCCTTTTCTTTCGCGATTTTCCCGATCTCGTCTATGGGAAAAAGGTTTCCGGTTTCGTTGTTGGCAGCCATAACCGATAGAATCGCCGTGTCCGGAGTAAGAGCTTGAGAAAGAGCCTCAAGAGAAAGATTCCCCTTTTTATCTACGGGAATCTCGGTAATTCTATATCCCTTTCGCGCCAAGAATCGGCACGTATTTAAGACGGCGGGATGCTCGACCTTCGTTGTAACGATATGGCGCTTGTCCGGATAAGCTTCCAATACGCCGCGAATTGCCTGATTATCGGATTCGGTTCCGCAGGACGTGAAAATGATTTCATCGGGATGGGCATTGAGAAGCGCCGCGACACTTTGTCGCGCCTGGTCGATATGGTGAGCGACCTGGCCGCCGAACGTATGCATCGAACTTGGGTTTCCATATAGTTCCTTGAAAAAAGGCAGCATTGCCTCAAAAACCTCGGGAGCAACCGCCGTCGTGGCATTGTTGTCGAGATAGACAATTCGCGAAGAGGTCATTTCATTCCTCCTCTATGATGACGATATCCGGCGCAACCTTACTGCGAAGAGTGTCTTGAACGAGATGCTGGAGAGTGCTTTTGGCTCCGGGACAATGTGAACAAGCTCCGATGAGACGGACGGTTACGTTTGTCCCGTCAACATCTATCAACTCGATGTTGCCGCCGTCGGCTCGAAGCGCCGGAGCTATTTCTTCATCAATGGTTTTTTTTATCAAATTTATTTTTTGCAGCATGGTCATTTTTTTAGGCTTGGATGATGTTTTCTCGATATCGGGCTTCGGATTGAGAACATCATCGAGAATGCGTTTTATATCGGGAAGACAGCCGCCGCAACCTCCTCCCGCTTTCGTATAATTGGTTATTTGATCGACCGTCGTCAATTTGTTCTCTTGTATAACCTGCCGTATTTTCTTTTCCGTTACCCAAAAACATTTGCAGATAACGGGAGATTCCTCTTCATGTTGCATTTTCTCGCCGCGATAATTGGCCGCCGCGGATTCCAAGGCCTCCCGCCCCATGACGGAACAATGCATTTTCTGTTCCGGTAGCCCACCGAGATATCTCGCAATATCATCATTGGTAATTTTGAGAGCTTCTTCAAGAGTTTTCCCTCTTACCAATTCGGTCAGCGCGGAAGCACTCGCGATGGCGCTTGCGCATCCAAAGGTCTTGAATTTGGCTTCGACAATCACCCGGCTTTGCGGATCGATCTTAAGAAAAAGCTTCAGCGCATCTCCGCATGCAAGCGAACCGACTTCCCCAACAGCGTTTGCATTCTCGATTTCACCTACATTTCGCGGATTCGTAAAATGATCTATCACGGACTTCGTATAATTCCACATAAAAGGCTCCTGGAAAGGGTTTAATCGTTGTATTTTACCACATCTCAACTCGAAAGAGTCAATTTAACTTGCGAATACTTGCGAATCAATCACTAATTTCCGAGTATTCAGCATTTCCCGAATGCCGATTTTGTTCCCTATGATGATAATCTACGAAAAACATATATATTTCATGAAACAATCGGAAATCATAATTAACCTTGAATAAAACCATCTAAATCAGCTAATTTAGATGGAATTCAGGTTTTTTGAAATTAGGGGTTGACTTTCGTTTCGATTACTTGTATAAATACACATTCTAATTTGCCGAGTCTTGATGGCCCATCAAGAACGGGGGAACCAAGTTATTGGGGTGAATCCCTGGATTTTTTACAGGGAAGGGGACCTTCCAAATACTCCTAACCCGTCAGCTAACCTCGTAGGCAGCAGGAAGGGGGAACCGGTTTCGGGTTTCCGAATGGGCAAACCGGTTAAAGTTATGCGCGCTAAATTATTCTTTAAAGCGTCGTTCTTCGTGTTGTTCGTTCTATTATGTTCCTGCGGAGCTTATGCTTCGGTTGAGTTTCCGCCGACCGTCTCACATTTCGTTAAATCGGATACCAAGGATACCTCTTCTCCGTTCTTCAACAACCTTCAACCTCATACTTCCGGCCATGGATTAGTCAAGACTTTCACCGTTAAAGTCAACACCGGAAAAATCCGCAAATCGTACAAAAGTCGCACCGATCAAATTCTACCGTCCGTTGAAATCGCGACGAAATACTCGGGAGAAGACTTTTTATTCCCGGTAAGCGGCGAAATAAGTTCGCTTTTTGGGAAAAGAAAGCATCCTTTTCTCCACTATACTCATTTCCATACCGGAATTGACATTAGAGCGAAGAATGGAACTCCTATTTGGTCCGCAATCCCGGGAAAAGTAGTCTACGCCGGATGGAGAAGCGGATACGGTTTAACGCTGGAAATCGCTCATGGAAATGGTATTTCAACCATTTATGCCCACTGCTCCAAATTGTTGGTAAATGTTGGGCAGAGCGTCACTCGCGGAGCGCAAGTTGCGCTCGTCGGAAGAACCGGAGCAACCACGGGATTTCACCTTCATTTCGAAGTGAAACGCGGCAGCATGTCGGTCAATCCTCTTCAATATCTGAAAAGATAGAACAGAAAAAAACACGAAGGTCGAAAAAGACCTTCGTGTTTTTTTTGATCTTAAAACTTGCAAGAGGGCTGCAATCGGCTGTTAATTGCCGAGTTTCGTTTTATCTTCCTTTGGGGGGAAGTTTCACCCAAACTTGAAGATTGGTTTTAGGATCTATCCTAATCAGGACGTAATCCTGATATGTTGCTAAAACCTTCTTCAACATAAGAGCCCTTTCATCCCAAATTCAATATCTGCTTTATATAAGCAAATTTTGTGCCAAGACTCTCCGGATTTAGAATTGAAGATCATTTCTCGATGGCTGAACGCTTGATTAATTGCAGAAAACCATAGAAACATAGCTCTGATGCAGAATTGAGTTATTGTTTACAAAAATCTTATTCAATTATTAAGATAATGAAAATTTTCTCATGACATTTCATTTGAGGCTTAGACAGCCGTTTTTTGCCTATTTTTCAACAGAAATGTGCGGGAATTAAACAGCTTGCTGTGCGTTTTTTGACCATCATTTGAATTATCAAATCGAATGTGTGGAAATTTAACATAACATCCAAATCTTATGATTATTGATGATTGCAGAATGAAAGGCAGGAGTTGGGCAGGGCGGATTAGGCGCTAGCAGCGTAATCCACCGAGCCGGAGGAGCTTTCGAAAAACATGACTCAGTAACAGCTCGAAATCGTCATTGCAAAACGAAGCCCGGAAATTCGTTACAGTTATTTGCCGACAAGGCTAGTCCTTCGTCACAATCGAGTTTTGGATATATTGCCTTTTACTTTATTCATGATCCATTGGTTTATAATTGCCTTTTTAAAATTCAATCGTGACTGAGGACTAGTTCAAGAATCTTGAGTAGTCGGAAGAGGTATCAAATCAAACTCCGGCTCTCCGCGGCGATAAGCAAAAATCGCGGCGATAATTCCAAAAAATCCCCACAAAAACCACTGGATTCCCAGATCGAGATGTCGTTCGTCCTCAATATAAATGAATGGTGAATAGCTGCTTTTCGTTACTCTCTGAAGAAGTCTCACTTGGTCATATATTATCCCTGAAACACCAACCCGCCTTGCCGGTTTTTCCCCTTTGAGGGTTGTTATGATTTCGCTCGAATCCGAGGCAATTCCAAGGACCTCTTTGGGAACCAAGAACAACCAGCAGGTTTTGGAAAATCCAATATCGAGAGATTTGTTGATGACGACTCCGTCAAAATCCCGGCTTAATGAACGATAGGCCGATAATATGAAAGAAATTGATATTCCCAATAAAATGATCGCAACCATTTGTACACGGATCTTCCCTGCTCTTCTCTCATGTGGATAGAGATGATTCACATTATTATCCTTCACCAAATCTGGTCCACTATCTTGTAGTATAGTCACGATTTTTCAAAAAGGCAAATATTGAAAATGGTTGACTTGTCGAGCTGATTGAAGCCGGTTGTTTTGAATACCGCCTCCGACGAGGAATTCGGTTCCCAATCATTCCATGAACAGAGCTTATGGCTCCTTTACACTTCGATTTGAGTTCCCAATTCAAGAACGCGATTGGGGGGAATACTGAAGAAAGCGGTCGCAGGACGAGCATTTCTGGAAATGAAGCAAAAAAGCCATTTTCGCCAATAGGGCAGTCCGGGTTTAATCGAGACAATCAGACTTTCTCGTCCAAGGTAGAAGCTGGTCTCAGCCATATTGAAAGGAAAACCTTTGCCGGATGCATTCTCCAAGATTTCCGGAACATGAGGGCTCTCCATAAATCCATAGTGAGCTATTATCTGATAAAACCCGTTTTCCATATTCCTGATTTCCACCCGATTCTCCTTGGGAACCTCCGGGATGGTTTCCGATAAAACCACAAGGAAGACAACTCTTTCGTGTAAAACTTTGTTATGTGTGAAGTGATGCAGTAAAACCGGAGGTATAACGTTTTGATTCCAGGTCATGAAAATAGCAGTCCCCGGAACTCGCGTGACCGGTCTTCGAGCAACATCGTCGAGAAACATGGCAAGAGGAAGCAAAGATTTTTGTATGTCTTCACCGATGGATGCGCGACCTTGATACCAAGTCGTCATAAAAAAGTAAAAAAAACCTCCAATAACCAGAGGAACCCAGCCTCCATGAAAAATCTTCCCCAAGTTCGCTATCAAATAAGGAACATCAATGATAAGAAAAATCCCCGTCAAGATGAAGGCCTTCCAAAAGTCCCATTTCCAAATGTAACGCATGACTTGATACAACAAGATCGTGGTTACCAGCATGGTTCCCATGACGGCGATTCCATAAGCGGCAGCAAGGTTTGATGAGTTCTCGAATCTGATAACCAGTGCGCAGCAAGCCAGCATTAAAAGAGTGTTTACCTCAGGAACATAAATTTGGCCGTGGGTTTTGCTGGATGTATGTTTGACGGTTAAGCGGGGAAGATATCCTAATTGAATGGCTTGCTGAGCCAACGAAAAAGCTCCGGAAATAAGGGCTTGCGAAGCGATTATGGTGGCAATGGTTGAAAGAAAAACCATTGGGATAAGCAAAATATGCGGAACAAGGGCATAAAATGTGCTGTCCCGGAACGCTTCACCCTTGACAAGGAGAAGGGCACCCTGACCGAAATAATTCAGAATTACGCCGGGTAGAGCGACAAAATACCAGGCACAAACTATGGGCCAGCGTCCGAAGTGCCCCATGTCCGCGTAAAGAGCCTCGGCACCGGTAACGCAAAGAATGACGGCTCCGAGAACCGAAAATCCTTTCCAGCCGTTTCTGGAAAAATGATCGAAAATATGGCGGGGATCCAGGGCTTCAATAACTTGCGGTGCCTGGAAAATCCAATAGAGGCCTAAAAGACCGATAGTCAAAAACCAAAGGAACATGGTTGGGCCAAAAACACTTGCGACACTCCCGGTTCCCTTTTTCTGAACCAAAAAAAGTATGATCAAAACAAACAGTGTGAGCGGAACAATAAAAGGTTTAAAAACCGGGGTGGCTATCTCAAGACCTTCTATCGCGCTCAAAACCGAAATGGAAGGTGTAATCATCCCATCCGCCAACAAAAGCGCTGTTCCAAAAAGAGCCAGGCCGATTAAAACCTTGGGAAATGGGCGAGAGGCAGGGGATTGGGACTTCAAAAGAGCCAGCAACGCCATAATGCCTCCTTCCCCTTGATTGTCGGCTTTCATTACAAAGATGGAATATTTGACCACAACAACCATCATCAAAGTCCAAAAAACCAGGGAGAGGATTCCAAGTACATTTGGTAATGTCGGTTCCAAACCCGTGGTTGAAGAAAAACATTCTTTTATCGTATAAAGAGGGGATGTTCCGAGATCGCCGTAAACCACTCCTAGGGCTCCCATGGCGAGAAGAAGAACGTCCTTTTTTGAGTGGTTAGCACGGAAATTGTCGGAAGATCCCGGCGGCGTTGGGGAAACTGAGGAAGATTGTAAAACAGCTCCAGTCTGGGCTGAGCCAGTGGACATATATACTCCTTCAAGGCTTACGAGGTTAGCTGACGGGTTCGGAAAGAAGGATTTCCTATTCCGCTGCGGCGGAAATACACCCCGATGTTGGGTCCCCCGTTCTCGAAATTCGAGACTAAGCCGGTGAGGAGAACTCTTTTACCACAGAAATTCGAAAAGATCAATAAAGTTGTTATTTTTTTGGGGAGTAGCATAATCACATGAAAAATCGACAAATTCCATTCTGTTCACGGTGGATTACGCTTCGGCGACGGCTTGCTAATCCACCCTACAATCTACAATCGGCTCTTGGCAATGATTTCATCAATTTCATGTAATTGCCCTGGTTATTTTTGTTGTTTTTCCGTTATAGAGATCTATGGTAAGGTCCGAATCTTTATGATAAGATTCGGGGAGATGTTTACTAAGGCATTGTTAATCTTCTGAATATTTTTAAAATGATAAATTTTGATAATTATTTCAGATCGTAGGCAACGTTCAAGAAGCCTTATAGAAGTAAAATGCAAAATATTCATGGATCAAGATCGTGATAAAAAAAATAATAATCATCGGTAACGGAATCGCCGGAACCACCGCCGCGCTTACGCTTCGAGAATCGGGATTCAAGGGTGAAGTCACGCTTATAAGCGAGGAGCCGTATCCGCTTTATTACAGAACCAGACTTCCGGAGCTGATTTCAGAAAACGTCGATCTTGCCAAGCTGACCGTAACCGATCTCAAGAAACATGAAAACCTCGGAATATCATTAAAGCTTGGCGAGAGAGTATGCTCGATCGATCGAGAACGTGATATCGTACAAACCGGCGGGGGCGTGAAGTCGGATTTCGATGCGCTCGTATTGGCCACCGGCTCCGAGCCTTTCGTTCCGCCTCTACCCGGCGCCAAGGAATTGAAGGGCATATTCTGTCTGAAAAAATACGAAGATGCCCTCTCCATACGCGATTGGGCGAAGGGAAAAAAACACGCGGTTTGTTTGGGCGGCGGGCTTTTAGGGCTTGAATCGGCTTTCTACTTGAACCGATTGGGCCTCACAGTGGAGGTTGTCGAATTCATGAATCGGCTGCTTCCCAGGCAATTGGATGAAAACAGCGCCGCAATTTTACAGGCGGTACTGGAAAGTAAAGGAATAAAATTTCATCTCGGCATGAAAGCCAGGCAATTCCACGGCGACGGCATCATTCGTTCCCTTGAGATCGAAGGAAAAGGAGAGATGTCGACCGACATGTGTATTATTTCGGCAGGAGTCCGACCCAGAAGCGAGTTGATGAATTCCGCGGGTTTGAAATGCGAGCGTGGTTTGATCG
>Ga0074199_1002307_pt1 | contig 12073 bp, 10 predicted proteins | sample EPASupsiteSAE347_FD_64528 | JGI IMG/M metagenome (GOLD analysis project Ga0074199, IMG submission 64528) | Bioremediated contaminated groundwater from EPA Superfund site, New Mexico - Sample SAE3-47 | ecosystem: Environmental > Aquatic > Deep subsurface > Groundwater > Contaminated ...
CTTTGAACGACGGGATTTATTGGCCTTGCTCAAGCCGCCAGAGCCACAACTCGTTGAATGTAGGCAGTTTTCTCTTTTTTAAAAACTATAAGACAGCAATGGTTTTTTTTAACAACGACTTGTCAGGAGATTGCAATGGTTGACCTGCCCGGGGCGGCGGAACGGAACAAATGGTGGCGCAAACGGCCGATCGTCATTATATTAATATAAATATGTGGAGATGAAATTAAAGAACTCCCCCAGAGCAGGCATCTGAATATTTCCCATGAATCATAACACAACCTTCCGCCGCCTCACCGCATCCATCGTCTGCGCGGTTTTCCTGCTCGGCAATCTGCCCCTGGCGGGTTTCTCCCCGCCCCCGGCCCAGGCCTTCAGCGTTGGCGAGGAGCGGGAAGTCGGGGAAAAGCTCCTCTCCATTATTCGCAAGGAATTTACCCTTCTTGATGATCCCGACCTTACCGAATATGTAACCAATCTCGGGCGACAAACCCTGCTGCTCGCCGGACCACAGTTCTTTGATTATCATTTTTTCATCATCGACAACAAGGAATTCAATGCCTTCGCCGCCCCGTCCGGCCTGATTTTTTTCCACTCAGGCCTCATCGACCTGTGCGACACCGAAGGAGAACTGGTCAGCGTCCTTTCCCACGAAATCGGCCATGCCGCCAGCCGGCATATCGCGGATCGAATCAGCAAATCGGGCAAACTCAATGCCACCACCACGGCCCTGATGCTGGCAGGCCTGCTTCTCGGCCAGGGGGCCCTTTCCCAGGCCCTTGTTACCGGTTCCATGGCGGGCGGCCTTACCGCAAACCTCAAATTCAGCCGTGAGGATGAAGAAGAAGCTGACCGCTTGTCCTACAAATGGATGCAAGAAGAACAACGCGACCCGGCGGACATGGTGAATATGCTCAAAAAAATGCGCCGGGTCAGCCGCTATCACCGAAAACAGGTTCCCACCTATCTGCTCACCCATCCAGAACCGGAAAACAGAATCGGCTACATTGAAGACCTCATCCTACAGGATCCGGGGAAAAAAATCCAAACCCAGGATGAATTCGCCTACAAGAGGTTCAAATACCGGGTGCAGGCCCTCACCCGGGAAACGCAATCGATCCTGCCCATCTTGAAAAACAAGGCGGAGGAGCCGGGCACCCTGCAAAATGAGCCCATGGTTTTTTTCGGCCTGTCCCAAGCGTATCTGGCAAACCGCGATTACCAAAAGGCGGAAGAGGCTCTCCAAAAAGTGATCAGCCGTTACCCGGACAAACACATCCTCAAAACAGACCTCGGCATGATAAAGCTTGAGGCGGGAGAAAGCAAAAAAGCCCTGGAAATCTTCCAGGAAATAAACAAGCTGGCACCCAACGAGGCATACAACACCTATTGCCTGGCCAAAGCCCTGCAACAGAACGGAGAACCGGCACAGGCGGTTCTCATCTATGAAAGCCTGACCGCACGGTTGCCGACCTATGCAAAACTCTATCAAGAGATCGGCAAGATCAGAGCCTCCCTTGGCAACAAAGCCCTCGGACACTACAACCTCGCCCTGTATCAATATTATGAGGGATCAAGCCTCTCGGCTCGCTACCACATCACGGAAGCGCTTAAAGGCCTTCCCGAAAAGGATCCACTCTTCCCTAAAATACAAGAGCTTAAAAACAAGATCGTCCGGATCGACAAGATGTAAGAAGGGGAAAATGACCTGCGGGGCTTGGAAACGTCGCGACGAGATACTACTGTTTGCGGCTACGGAGCTTACGGATCGCCATCACCGCAAAATCGCGGAACAGCCGGGTTGCCTTGATCCGGTTTGAATCCAGCTTCGGTCGGCCCTTTTTACGATCCAGATAGATCAGGCCGATGGGCTTGTCGTCAAGGCAGATTGGAAAAAGATACACCGTCCGGTCTTTCACAAAGAATTTGAGACTCTCGGGAAAGGCATCAGGAGTGTTGGGAGGGATGGCCATATCCTTGCACGCCTTGAGAGACTTGGGGATGATGTACCCGCTCAGGGCGAGATCGTGTTCGAATCTGGCGATGCCCGCCGGATCTATATCGCCCAGGCCAAACCGGCCGACCAACACCCGCCGGGTGGGCTGCACGCTGATCACGGCGAGAAGCACCCGGTCAAAACCGATGCCCCGGTAAAGGCCTTCCAGCAGGTTGATATAGAAATCGTTGAGATTGAACGGCCCCATGAGCGTCTCGGTGATGTCATGGATAAAATCGTTGATCGATTTATCCGGACTGGTCGGCAGCTCATCCAGCTCCTGAATGCCTGTTTCTTCCAAGCCCCCCCCTTCTCCGGCAACGGGCTCCACCTCGGCTTCCACTTCCTCGCTTTTTGCCTTCTTCTTCCGCGCCGCCTTTGCAGGATCCTTTATCGCCTCCCCCAAGCCCCGGAGACGACTGCGCATCTTCAGCTTGGAAAGGCCATAGCGGATGGAATCGGAGATATCCTCCGAAGCGTCGACTGTCTTGTTGACCCGCTCCACGGCCTCTTCCGTGCTTACGGAGAGCATATCGCCATACTGACGAACGAGATCGCTTATATCCCTTTCATCACAGACATACTCGATGAGCCTGTTGGAGAAGTTCGCGACATTTTTCAGATAGCCCAGAGTATCGTATGTGTTCTGGGGTACCGGCGGATCGGGATTCATGGAAGCGCAGACCTTGTCGGACAAATTCCAGAAGGTTGCAACCTCAACCCCTATCTGGTCAAAGGTCAGCCCATCGAGAATCTGCCGGGTAGCGGCATCCTCGGACATGCCTCCCGCCACCTTTTCTTCGATCTCCCGGGAGATTTCCGGCATGTAGAGACAGACAATAATCCTCCCCAGATTATGGAGAAGCGCGCAAATAAATGCCTCTTCAGGCACAATGTTGAGATTTTTTTCAACAGCCAGATCACGGGCCTGCAGAGCGCTCAGAAAGGACCGGGTAAGCAGTTTACTGATCCCCTCTTTTTCAACCCCGTTTTTGACAAAATCCTCAAACAGGGCGATACCCGTGGCAAGGTCACGAACTGCGTCAAAGCCTATAATCGTAACCGCCTTGGAGATGGAATTGACCGGCCGGCCAAGAGAGTAGTAGGCGGAATTGACCACCTGCAACACTTTGTTGGTAAGGGAATAATCCTTCAGGATTACCTTGGAAAGCTCATACCCCGAACTCTGACTGCTATGGGTCAGGGAAATCAGCTCTTGAACATTATGGGACATGGCCGGGAGTTCGCCCATGTTCATTTTTGCAAAGATTTCAGCAAGTTTCCCGCTTGACGGCGGTGCAGTCTCAGTCATATTTTTCCGTAAGCACCCAAAGTTCGAACAACCCGCCCCCCAGCATTTACTGCCTCCAACTTACCATTATAATTATACAATATTTATAAAAAAAATCGAAAGCTGTAACGTTTTTTTATTACACGCTTATGTGATATATGATACGGTCATAACAGGCAAGCTAATTTCATGCAACTTTCTGATATAGTGTGACAAATAGTTTTATTGAGACGTTTCACCAAACACAGGCCGTATTGTTGTGTTATTTTTCCGCACATGCGGATTCAGACAAACGACTGATAATAATACGTAGCTGACGGGATAAGGACGATGATGCAGGACGGAACGATCAATCTTGAGGATTACACCAAATCCGATTGGACCATTGTGCTCAATGACCGGGTCATCACCCGCTTCACCACCCATGAAGGCAGCAAGCTTATTATCGGCCGCAGTCCGGATGCGGATGTTGTCATCGACAACACCGCCATCTCCAGACACCACTCATCCCTTGAACTTCGGGATGGCCGCCATTACCTGGCGGACTTGAAAAGCACCAACGGCACCACCGTGAATGGAAAAAAGATCGCCTCGAAGGTACCGATCACGGAGAAAGACGTTATTTTTATCGGAAAATTCCGGTTGATTCAATCCGCGGCAGACGACCAGCATGCTTCTTCATCCTACGCCACAGCCATGGATATCGACGACGAAGCAACTGTTTTTGTCAGCTCTCCGAAGCAACAGGCCACTGCTCAACCCAGCCAGACCGCCGCCCCTTCGCAAAACGAAATCTACCGGCTCGCTGTAATAGAAGGCGCCGCCGCGCCAGCCACACTCTCCCTTGACGGCAAGAGCAGTGTGAAAATCGGCAAGGACTCGTCCTGCGACATGATCATTGCCGGCTGGCTTGTCGGCAAGCCCCAGTGCTATGTGGTAAGCAAAAAAGATAAATATTACATAGTGCCCCAGCGATCATGGACAAACACCCGGCTCAACGATGTCATCATCAAAGAGGAACGCCTCTTGCGCAAAGGCGACATCATCCAGATCAAGAGTGTGAAAATCAGGTTCAGTTAATCTCCCGGATGCTTTCCAGACTCTTTGATCAAATAGGCAAGTGGAAAAAAGGCGCCTTTCCGGGTATCCCGGGCGAAGCACCCGCCCAATCCCGGCACTTCCCAGCTGCCGTCCATATCCCGGAGGTTCCTGTCTGGGCGCCCGGAGATACCATTCTTAACCGGTATCTTATCGAACAGGTCATGTCGGGCTCCATGGGGAATATTTACATTTCCGAACATCTCGGCTGGAAAATAAAGGTCGCCATCAAAGCACCCAGGCCGGAAGTTCTTGCGGACCGCGAGGGCATGCGCCGGATACTCAAGGAAGCCAACAGCTGGGTCCGGATGGGCATGCACCCAAACGTGGCCTCCTGTTTTTATGTTCTCGGCATCAACAAGATCCCCCACCTTTTCATTGAATTCATCGATGGCGGAAATCTTTCCGACTGGATCAAGGCCGGACGTTGCCGAAATCTTCGCACTGCCCTGTCCCTTGCCATCCAATTCTGTCACGGCATGGAATTTACCCATCAGCGTGGCATTATCCACCGCGATATCAAACCCCAGAATATCCTGATCACCAAAAACTCCCTGCTGAAAATAACCGACTTCGGCATCCTCCTGGCCCATGGAGAGACGGAAAATGGCGATGGCCAGATTCCTGGCGCCGACACCACGGATCATGAGGCAACCATCGGCTTCCGGGGAACCCTGGGCTACGCCTCCCCGGAACAACTGCGCAACGCCCACTCGGTTGACCTGCGGACTGATATTTTTTCCTTCGGCCTGTGCCTCTGGGTCATGCTCTGCGGCAAGAAGCCATTTATCAACAATGCCCTTGAACATAAAATACCCCCTCCGACTCCGGTGGCGCCGGATGTCAAATTCCCCGCTGTGCTCAAGGATATTTTACGCAAAAGCGTTGCCTACAATCCGGACGACCGGTATGCCAATTTCAGCGAAATGCGCGCGGCTCTCAACGAGGCATACACCGCCGCCTTCAACACCGCCTGCCCCTATGCGGAACTCAGCAATATCGACCTGAGGGCCGACAGCCTCAACAACCGGGCGGTCTCTCTTTTTGAGCTGGGGGAAACCAGCGAAGCTGCGGCCTGCCTGAGCAAAACCCTTGAAATCAACGAGATGCTCCCTGAAGCCGTGTACAACATGATCTTGCTCAACTGGCGCTCGGGGACAAAGCCCGCAAAAATTATCCGGCAGATAGAAACCGCCAAGAAACGCGGCGCCACAATGCCCTGGCTGGCCGAGATGGAAGCGGCGGTCAAACGCAGCATGGTGGCGGACAAGGTCGAGCTTGAAAAACAGCAGTTTCCCGAATTTCGTCTGTGCACTCCAAAAAACTCCCTGGAGATTTTCCGGGAAGGGCAGCTCCATCTCTCTGTGCAGCGCAACATCCTCGACCATCTGGAGAACAAACGCTACGGACCTTGCCACGATATATTGATGACCGCCTGGAAAAACAGCAGCTACAAAAAAGACAAAATCTTCAACATGGTCTACGACCGGCTGCTGCGGGTTGGAACAAAAAAGAGGGTGCTGGGGGTTCAACGGTTTCTAACCCTGAAAGGTGACGGAGGGCCGACAACACATCTCGCCCATATCCCGAACACGAAAAAATTTGTTGCCGCCGGCCCGGGAGGAAAAATAACCCTCCACGACCTGGGATCCGCCTCGCAGCAGGGCATTGTTTTGGGCGAAGGCGGCAGCACCATATCCGCGCTGGCGGTCTGCCCCATGGGCAAATATATCGCCGTTGGCGCCCAGGACGGAACCGTCTGCCTGTTTTCCACCAAGACCGGCGCCATGGAATCACGGGAACCTGCTCACAACGGCGCGGTGCACTCTTTGGCCTTCAATGAAAATGGCCGCCACCTGGCCTCCGGCGGGGCGGACGGCATCATGAAGATCCGCAAGCTTGGCACCGGCCCGGAAATGACCACCTCGATCAAGGAAGGCGGCGCTGTCCGCGCCATTACTTTCACTACCACCGGTTTGAATCTGGTCACCGGAAGCCAGGACGGCTCTGTCCGTATCTGGGACGCAAACGGCAAGGAATGCTCGCGAATCATCGAAGCCCATGCCATGCCGGTTATCGCCCTGGCAAATTCTCCCGATGGCCAGCGCTTCGTTTCGGCCGGCACCGACCGGCATTTAAAGGTATGGGAACACAATACCGGCCGCGGCCTCAAATCAATCACGGCCCATGACGAAACCATTTCCTCCGCCCTGTTTCTCCAGGACAACCAGACCCTGATCTCCGGCTGCGAGGATGACATCATCAAGCTCTGGGACAGCAACAGCGGTGAATGCCTTGCAATCCTTGACGGCAGGGGCGATGGCATATACAGCCTTGCCCACGGGCCAAAACCCCATACTTTTCTCGCAGGCAGAAAAGACGGGGCCATTGTTTTCTGGATGGTAATCTACCAGCTGCATTTTGAATAATTTCCCCGCTCGGGAAAACAACGGAACGCGCACGATGTTCGGTTTTTTAAAAAAAATCTGCAAAAGCAAGCCCAGAAGCATTTCATTTTATGGCCGCACGGACACCGGCATGGTCCGCGATCATAACGAAGACAGCTTTTGTTCCTTGCGCAACCGGCGTCTTTTCGTGGTGGCCGATGGCATGGGCGGGCATAATGCCGGCGAGGTCGCCAGCCGCCTGGCCATCGAATCCCTGCTCGAATTCCTCCCGGAGGAGAAAATCCGGGAGATCCGAGGCAACGACGAGGCGATCCACCAGAGTATGCTGGACGCCTTCAAGCATGCCAACCAAACAGTAATGGCCAAAGCCGCCGACAATGAAACCATGCAGGGCATGGGCTGCACCATGGTCGCCTGCCTGCTTGACGAAAACCGGCTCCACACCTGCCACGTCGGGGACGCTCGCTGCTATATCTCCGAAAAGGGCAGCCTGCAACAGATCACAACCGATCATACCTCCGTGACATACATCAACAGAACCGATGCCAACAACAACGAGATCCAGGTTCCCCGCAACGTTGTCACCAGGGCCATCGGCTTTCATTCCCATGAGGGGCCGGAATACCACAAAACCATCCTGCGGCCGGGAAACAGAATCCTGCTCTGTTCGGATGGGTTGTGGAACATGGTTGACCACACCCGGATTGAACAGATCCTTCTCAATGCCCCCACCCCGGAAAATGCCAGCGAAACCCTGGTCACGGCCGCCAATGAGCAGGGCGGACGCGACAACGTCACGGCCCTGGTAATCTTTTATTAAAGAGCGAGACAATGTCTGCCCGGCACAACGATCAGAACACCCTTGAAAACATCGCCGCCGACCTCAGAGCCCTTGCCGATGACCTTAGCCGGGGAAAGCTCCGGGTTGGCAGCCGCCTGGTCGCCGTAGGAGACCCTCTGTTCATAAAAACCAAACAGAAGATCTCCGGCGACACCGCGTATTGCACCCTTTCTTTTCAGGTGCCCCTCCGTGAGTTAGACAAGGAACCCATACCGGCCACCGACCAGAGGGATACCCCTGCAAAAAAACGAGGGGCCGGGAATGAGAGGGAGCTGCGGTTGAAGGGGAGACCGCCCGAGGGGAAAACAATAAAAAAAGAGATCAGCGCCCTCTGGAAAACCGTTTCCAGAAAATTGGAACAGGGGCACCCCCCTACCCCTGCCGAAGAGAAAGCCCTTGTTTCCGCCTTTGAAAAGTATACTGTCTTTACTGAATCACCCTGGCATGAGGAGTGGCTTGCCTGCTTCACGCTCCTGCGAGAGGCCTTGGCCTGCGCCCGAGGGGGAGATATGCGCACCGCCCGGGAACAGGCCGCGAAGGTAAACGAACTCACCAAGGCTTGCCACAAACAACATAAGTAGCCTGCGCCCATGACTCCCTTCGAGATTGTCAAACGGACTCCAAAGACCAATTGCGGGCAATGCGGTTATCCCACCTGCCTTGCTTTTTCGGCGGCTGTGGCGAAAAGCGGCGAGGCCTTTGACAAATGCCCCTATCTCGACACCACCGGACTCGATGTATTGCCAAAAAAGGGGCCCGCCTTGGAGGAGCTTTCCGGACAACGCGATCTGGCCCTTGTCGAGCACCTGAAAGACAAGATTTCCACCCTGGACTTTCCCCGTATTGCCGCCCCCTTGGGCGCCAGCCTCCGCGGTGACAACAACCAGACGCTCTCGTTCTCCTTTCTTGCCCAAGAGGTGCTGCTGGACAGACAAGGAATCCTCCTCAACGGCCGCACCCCGGAGGATCCCAGGGACCAGATCCTGATCTACAATTATATCCACTCCCAGGGCGGGGCCGCTCCCGCCCTGGATTGGATCGGCCTGGAAACCCTGCCGAACTCCATCTCCAAGGTAAGAACCCTTGCCACCTATTGCGAAAACAGATTGGCGGAACTCTTCGCCCCTCTTTCCACCGAGACAATCATGGCGGCCTGCCAGCAACTGGGAGGTGTTGCCCACCCGGCGCCCTCCGCCACGCTCGGATGCATCGTTCCGGTCCTGCCCAGGATTCCCCAGTATCTTGTCTACTGGGAAGCGGAACCCGAAGATGGATTTCCCGCCAAGGTCAAGATCCTTTTCGATCGCCAGGTTCTGCATTTTCTCGACCTGGAATCCCTGATCTTTTCGGCGGAACGGCTGGCAGACCGGATTGGAGTCCTCCTGGCATGAAAATCCGGAAGGGTTACGCCCTGCCATTCCGCGTGATCAGCTGATGACATTCCGTCAAATTCCTGGCATACTATTTTTCGTGAAATCGATTTTCCCATCCCCTCCGCCAGCCAGATAACGAGTCATGGCCCGAAAACCTGCCGCACATAGCGCCCCTCTGGCAGAACGGTTGCGTCCGCGGACAATAGATGATTTTGTCGGACAAAAACAGCTGTTGGGCGATGACAAGCTTCTCCGGCGGCTCATCCAACAGAAATATCTGCCCTCCCTGGTGCTTTGGGGGCCGCCCGGCACCGGCAAAACCACCCTGGCCCGGATCCTGGCCCAAACAACCGGCGCTGATTTTGCCTTCTTTTCCGCCGTGCTCTCCGGGGTCAAGGAGATCCGGGAGATAGTGGCCCAGGCCCAGGCGGCCAAGGAAGAGCGCAATGCCGCCACCATTGTTTTCGTGGACGAGATCCATCGCTTCAACAAAAGCCAGCAGGACGCCTTTCTCCCCCATGTGGAAAGCGGCCTGTTGACCCTCATCGGCGCAACCACCGAAAACCCATCTTTTCATGTCATCGCGCCCCTTCTCTCCCGCTGCCGGGTTCTGGTCCTTGAGCCGTTGGGGCCGGAAGATCTGCAGACCATTCTCCAGCGGGCCATCACGGACACGGAGCAGGGGCTTGGCTCCTGGCAGATTGCCCTGGCGCCCGAGGCTGCCGCCCATCTGGCCAGGATTGCCGACGGCGATGCCCGCAGCCTGCTGAACAGCCTGGAAATCGCCGCCAATCTCGCCGAACCCGACGCCACGGGCACCCGGCGGATCACCCTGGCCACGGTGGAAGAGGCCATCCAGCGCAAAAGCCTCCGCTATGACGCCGACGGCGAGGAGCATTACAATCTGATTTCGGCCCTGCACAAAAGCCTGCGGGACAGCGATCCGGACGGCGCCCTGTACTGGCTGTGCCGGATGCTCGCCGCCGGAGAGGAACCCCTGTACGTGGTTCGCCGCATGATCCGTTTCGCCTCGGAGGATGTCGGCAATGCGGACCCGCAGGCCCTCACGGTTGCCATCAACGCCAGAAACGCGTATCAGACCTTGGGCACCCCGGAAGGCGAACTGGCCCTGGCCCAGGCTGTCACCTATCTTGCCACCGCCCCCAAGAGCAACGCCGTCTATGCCGCCTACAACGCGGTGATGCACGACATCCGGCGCACGGGCACCCTGCCGGTGCCGCTCCATCTCCGCAACGCGCCAACCTCGCTGATGAAGGATCTCGGCTACGGCCAGGGCTACCAGTATGCCCACGACGATCCCCATGCCCTGGTGGACCAGCATCACCTGCCAGACCAACTTGAAGGAAAAACCTATTATCAGCCCGCCAACCGGGGGTATGAAGCAATCATCCGGGACCGTTTGGGAAAATGGCGGCAGCTGCTGCGGGATCGAAAAAAACAACCCGCCTGATTTGCTTTCAGGCAACAACTGGATCTGGAGCAACGACCACGATGAACAAACCGACCACCTTTTTGCTGCTTTGCCTTCTCGCCCTGCTCGGCATAACCGTATCCGCCTCAGGGGCTGCGCCAAAACAAGCGGAGCCCCTCAACCGTCAGGCAGAGGCACGGCACGACCTGACCATCTTCTTTGCCAATGATGTGCGGGGAGAAACAGAACCCTGCGGCTGAAAAAGCAACCAGTTGGGCGGTCTGCCCAAAAAAGCGCAGCAGCTTGAAGCCGTGCGGGGGAAAAAATCCGCGGTACTACCCCTTGACGGCGGAGCCCTGCTTTTCAAGGATGAAAAATTCCCCCCGGATCAGCGCGAACAGCTCATTGTGACGGCACAGGGAATTGTCTCGGCATACAACAAGATGTCCTTTGCCGGGGTTGGCGTGGCCCGCCAAGATCTCGCCGCAGGCCTTCCCTTCCTGCTCGGAGCCCAGAAGAAAGCGAATTTCCCTTGGTTGAGCGCCAACCTGCTCAGCCGTACCGAACGCAAGCCCTGGCTCAAGCCGCACACCCTGCTCACGGCGGGGGGGACGCGCATCGCGGTCATCGGCCTCACCGACCAAGAGGCCAATGCACTCCTTACGGAGAAGGACAACGCGGTCATTGCCACCTGGGAAGAGGTGTTGCCCAAGGAACTCGCCCAGCTGCGGGGCAGGGCCGGGATGACCATTCTGCTTTCCAGCTATCCTCCCGCGATAAACAGAAAGATCGCCGAGGCCCATCCGGAGATCCACCTGATTCTTCAGGGGGGAAACACTCAGGGCAACACCCCCCCGGAACGGGTCAACAACACCCTGATCACCCAGGTGGAAGCCCAGGGCAAATCAGTGGGCATCCTGGAGGTGCATTGGAACGCGCAGAGCAAGAGATGGGAAGAGACGGGCTCGGAAACTCTGCTGACAGACAAGAAAAACGAGATGGACCGGTTGGGATGGCAGATCAACCGCTACCGCAGGCAAGGCGAGCCAACACAGGCATTCAAGGAGCAACCCCAGGTTCTTGAGGCCTATAACGACATGCTTGCAAGACGGAAAACGCTGGAAGAGGAGGTTGTCCGTCTTACCGCCGAGCAGAACGCACGGGATGCGAACCGTTCACGGTTTTCTTCGTACAGCTTCCATTTTGAGGCAATGCGCAAGGATCTTCCGGACAATCCGGCCGTCCGGGCCATTGTCGATGCAACCACCAGCGAGGTGAACCGGATCGGCAAGGCTGCGGTAAAGGCGAGAATCTCAGACAGTACCGGCCGGAAACAGGAAGGAACTCCGGAAAAATACGCCGGCAGCGCCGCCTGCACCAGCTGCCATGCCCCGCAGTTCGCGAAATGGCGCGGCACCCAGCATGCCACGGCCTACGACACCCTGGAGGCAAAGGAACAGCAGTTCAATGTCCAGTGCCTGCCCTGCCACATCACCGGTCCCGCCGCCCAGACCGGACAGGAAATGCTCGCCCTTGCCCACGACCTGCGCCAGGTCGGCTGCGAATCCTGCCATGGCCCGGCCCAAGCGCACACCCTGTAGCCAACGGCGGCCAAAGCCGGTCAGCCGACCATG
>Ga0074199_1002308_pt1 | contig 12072 bp, 8 predicted proteins | sample EPASupsiteSAE347_FD_64528 | JGI IMG/M metagenome (GOLD analysis project Ga0074199, IMG submission 64528) | Bioremediated contaminated groundwater from EPA Superfund site, New Mexico - Sample SAE3-47 | ecosystem: Environmental > Aquatic > Deep subsurface > Groundwater > Contaminated ...
GTAATGGTTGGCGATAATCTATGAAAAAAAGAACCCGACTTTTTATCTATTTTTTCCTGGGATTGTTTTTATCGATTGGATTTGTATCCTGGTTCCTGGTTGGAAGTGATTATGGAAGCGGTTTTCTTATCAACAGCTCAGTCTCAACGTTGGCAAAAGATTTGGACATCGAACTGCGAGTGGCTGATTTCAGTGGTAATTTTCTGAATGCTCTCCGCCTGGAAAATCTTTGGGGCCGACAAATAAGTTCCAAACTGACTTTTTCAGCGGATAAATTATCATTGGAGTTTTCTTTTTCCCGTATATTTTCGAGTGGTCTGTATTTGAGCAAAATCGAATGTCCTATAATCAGAATTTGGGGGCCTCCGAATCCCAACTGGCTCTCCACAATCCCTGATCTACCCGCGCTGGGTTGTTTTGCCGCTCCGAATATGAAAATTCAAATCGGCGAATTAAGAGTGAAAAAGATCGAATGGAGCCCCGTCGCCTCCGGCCCAGTGAATATCACAATCAGCGATTTGGCGCTGGCTCCTGCGTCAACCGCAAACAACATTCAAACCATATCTTGCGGACTAAATCTGGAATTCAGAGGAAAATCGCTCTGCAAGGGGAAATTTAACGGAACGACCAATTTAAGCTCGCTTTGGATTCAGGGATACCTGGAGATCGAAATCCTGGGACGAAAGCTGGCCAGCGAAATCAAGACAGAAATAAAGAAGACAGGCATAACCGCCAACGGAAACATACATCCTTCGAGCATACAACTTGCGTCATTTTCCGACTGGCTGTCGCCGCTCTGGCGAGAGCAATATCCGGCGGCCGTTAGAGGCAATATTTCATTGCAAGGATCATGGTTCTACGACACCACGGTCGGTTTTTTGGGAAACTTACAGGGTGAAATGAAAGAGTGTCGTTTGGAAATTCCCGTTTTATTCATGACCATTCTCGATATCAACGGGAAATGGTCCTTTTCGGAAGGATTTTTCAAATTCAGCGACGAAGGCTCAAATCTCATGCAAGCCCCGGCAATTATCAGCGGCGGTTTTCAGCACGCATCAGGCAAACCGCTCGCCTGGAATCTGGACGTTGCGGTTCCGCTCTTTCATATAGAAGAAACGCTTGCCAGTCTCCCGTGGGCATTGCGGTACAGCTTGGGTTTTTCCGATATTTCAGGCCCCGCAAGTTTCATTTTTCAAATCAGAGGAAATCAACCGACATATTACGGAAATATCAGCTTTTCCTCGATTAAAACGTCAAAACCCGGGGCAAACGCACTTTGTCACGGACGAATGGAATTTCGCCGATTTACGGCCGGTCAAGCCGAGTGGTCTTCGGAAATAAAATGGGAAAGCCCCATATCGGTTCCGAGAGTTTGCGAAAGAATAATTTGGGGATCGCTGCCTCTTTCCACGCGATTGCAACCGCCTGTTTCTTTGGACGCCACATTTAAAGGTCCGACAACAAATCATCTCGACTTTCAAGGGGAATTGAAATCCAACATGGGGAATTTCAGACTTTCAGGTCTCTGGACCGAGGGTGAATGGCGGGAATTTTCGGTCACGGCTTCTTCCCCCGGCAACTTACCCGGCGGGGTAACCAAACCGATAACTCAGGCTTATCTCACCGGTTTAACTCCCGGAGATTTATCTTTGTTGTTCGGGAAATAAGCTTGAGGAAGAATCGTTTCCTCAGGAAGTTGTTGATAGAAAGTAGTTTTCTCATACTCGCGATCGATGTTCATGCGCGAAGATCGGATCTGAATCACGACCCCCGGATGAAAAATCCGGGCGGATATATTTGATTTCGTTTCTTCCAGTAATATCAGGGCCAAATCAGCCTTCTTTAATTCAAGCTTCAGAACCTGTTCTTTCAGATTTTTGACCTTATTTCTAAGGTTATCATTCAGCGGGATGCGCTTTTCTTCGGGAATCAACGAGCCCTTCTTTATCAAAAAAATCAAGTTTTTTTCCGCCTCCGAAAGCTGTCTCTTAAGATCTTTGAGGATTTTAATAATGAGATTAAGTTTGCCTATCACCGAATGAGAAACGCCGCAGGAAATAATCGTCTCCATTCCCATGACATTTCCGGCTTCTCCCGCAACCACCGACTTGAATGCGGAAGCGCTTCCGCCAACGATGTTCTTGTCGATATTCAAAGCTCCGTTGGCGGACAGCAAACAATTCATGGCTGATTTGAGAAAAATATCGCCTTGAGCGGTCACACGCGCATTTTCAGCATAGAGAGCTTGTATATTTCCGAACGATCGAATCTCGCAGGAATTTTCATCGGGAATACGTTCCCCCAAAATTCCTTTTTCAACGACCAAATCACCTCCGACGGTGACTTTCGCCCCCGGTTCGATCATTCCACCGACAGTGAGATTTCCGGTGACGATGATGGAAAAACCGGTCAATATCGAACCTCTGACGACAACGGAACCTTTAAAATTAATATTGCCGGTTGAATAATCGACGTCTCCCATTACAACCAACACGGGAGTAACGCTTATATTGATCGAGCTGAATCCTATATCCGCCATGACCTGACCCGAACATGAAGCTTTAATTATAGAGTCACCGTCGGATTCTTCCACGTATACGTTCTTTCCGCAGATGACGCGAATATCCTTCCCCGAGCGAGGTTTAATTTCTTCTCCCGTTACAGTCGTTCCGGGAATTCCGGGTGTGGATGGATGTTTGACAAGAATCATCTCATCAGGCGCAACGCTTTTAAACAAATCACGAATTTTGAAATCAACCGTGCCGTCGGGTTTTATCAAAAATTCACGACTTGGCCGCGGGACCAAGAATGTGACTTCCGCATTCTTCCCTTCTCGCGCGGGTGTTCCCTGCGCAACAAGTTTTCCCGGAAAACTCAACCGACGCGAAATAAGCTGTTGAAGCTCTCTCGTCAGGAACTCCTTATTGAAAGTTCCCGGAAACCTTTCAACGACCATTTTTCGGAGAGTCGCCAAAACAGTCTCCCCATCGCAAGGATCAGGGTATTCATCAATCGCCAGATAGGCCTCGGTCTGATCGCGATTAAATGTTATCGAAAAACGCAGGCCCAGGAGACGAAGTTCATCATTATTCTTATCGCTCCCGGGCCCGCTTGATTGACTCATTTTCAGCCTGCCTGGCGCTGGTTAAGTATTCCGACTCTCCGCTCAATTTCGGAAATCTTCACACCCTGAACTTCAAGAAATCTTTCGAACCATGTGGTATCGATCGCGTATGATTTCAGCTCCGTGCGAAACTCTATCACAAGATATTCCAACTCGACAAGATCCGCGACTTTGAGTTTCGGTTTCTGCGGAACATTCTGGAACAACTTCAAATTACTCAGAGCGGATCGGACGGCCATCGCTGCTTCGTATCGCGACACTCTGGCGGTATCATGAAATGGGAAATTGGCCAACAAACCCTTTTGAGTTATGCGTTTAATGGCTTTAAAAATCCAATGAGTTTCAGGAAGATAAGCAAACGACTGATTGCTTGAATCGTTGCGAACCGATGCACCGGGAGATCTGGGTTTGGCCTTGCTGTCAACCAAGGGTATATAGAAAGCCGCATCAGCTTCACATGTACTGCTTCTTGGTCTGTATTGGCGTTTCAGTTCCGCTTGAGTGGAAAACTGCCACGAACATTTTGAAGCCAACTGTTCTCCGGCTGCGCTTCTGATTTTATCGCTGACGAGTACCTTATACTGCACTTCCGCATCGAGCGGTTCGGCGGGAATAAAAAGCGCGCGTTTGTTTCCGGCATCATATGAAACTCTTCCCTCGACTCTCTCCTGCTTGCCAAAAACCGAGATGTTGATGTTATTTACGGTTGAAGGATTGGCCGGTTCGTTGAAATAAATCATGATCCGCGACTTTCTCGCCACTTGTTCGGAGTTCGCCGCCGGAATAATTCCGGCAACCTTGAAAGTCGATAATCGTTCTTTCTGACCGCGAGCTTTACTCGATCTCTTGGGGACATCCCGAGAAGCAAGCGGCTCTTCTTCCTGCGGCTCCTCATAATTCGAAGCGGATTCGTCATCCAACACTTCCAATTCCCTTGATTCTTGAACCGGTTGAGCTTGTATTCTTCTTTGCGATTTCACGGGAGCCTGGCGTTTTTGCACTCTGGACACGGCAAAGACTTCCGGCACCTCTGGACTTTCGACCGGTGATCTGGTGGAAAATGTAGCGCTGATTCCCTTCTGCAAGGGTTGCCCGGCCAAGTCGCTAACACCCTGAGTTACTATTACTCGATACGTCCGCTGCAAATCAAGAACTCCAACCGGAGTCAAAACCGCTTGTTTCCTCCCCGAATAATACTTGATTTTAGCGGGAATAGGCCCGAAATCATCTTCGACTCGAAATGTAAACTCGTTAAGAGTCTCCGGACGAATTTCTTCATTAAAAGCCACGGCAATCGGCTGACTCAAATTAGTCGTGACATCCCCATTTTGCGGTGACATCGCAACCAGACGAAGCGGATTCGTGGATCTTACGACTTGCCGTTGAACGCCCGCATCTGCCTCAAAAGGATTCAGGGGTTGAGCCGATCGCCCATATGCCGAAGCGGGAGCGGAAACCGGAGCCGATAGCGTAACGTTGGCAGGCGGATCGAGCGGCGTTTCCCCGAGGTTCGGTTCCATTTCGATTGAAGGATGAGCATTTGAATCCCCGACTCTGAATTGGATCAAAACATTCTTGTTCATCTTCGTTCCGGAAGCACTCGTCAACGACTGGTTTATCGCGATATTGTAATCGACTCCCTGTCGCAACTGCGTTCTCGGACCCAAAGTCAGAGTTTTCATATCACGCGACAACCGATAGTCGATCCCCATCGGATCTTTTCCCGCGAGAAGCTTAACCGGAGCACCACGCAAAGAGCCTATATCGATCGGTTCCGTAAAAGATATGTCAAGCGGGGTTTTCGGGGAAATTGAACCGCCGCCCATACTGGCATTGCTTATCATGAATTTTCCACCGGTCGGAGCATTCTGCACTATCGGCATCGGAGTCGAAACCGTCGGAACACCGGGATTGCCAACCCTACCTATCGTCTGAAAACTCCAGGTTTTTTCTTTTGAAGCACCGTTCCCGTCGATATAACTTAGTTGCGCGGTATAAGTCTGGCCTTCCTTCAACGGTGATTTCGACTTGAACATCACCTGTTTGGCCGCAGGATTGTAGAATAATTCCCCATCTATCGGCTGGCCGTTTAGAAAAACATTAAAATTGATGGATTGATAAATCGATTGCGCTATCGTTCCGCCAAATTCTACGGTTAATGCGGAATTTACAGCTACGTCGGAAGCCATATCAGGCGGGAAAGTTTTCGAAACCTGGATTTGTGAAGCGTTTCCTCCCGCTGAGGGAAACCCCATGGTCGCGTACGCTGACGAAAAGGCTCCAAAGAAGATGAGGAAAAAACCCAGGGTGACCGCACAAATTCGTCGGTTCATTGTTACCTCCTGAAGGACCCAATTATCCAGTATCAAACATCGGCATAATTGGATTTCGAAATTAGCCCTATTGAGTCGGTTCAAGAGTTCCACTTAGAGCCTGTTGGAAAATAACCGGATCATCCGGTTGTTTTCTTACAGGCTCTTATGCCGGAAATCCTAGAAATTAGTTACATTTATTTGCCGACAAGGCCTTGCTCAAAAAGAATATTTTTTCCCCAAGTGCGATTTGGCGGTGACTAATTGATGTGAAATCAAGCAGCTCGTTTTTGAGATAAATTTGAAGGGAGATCTCCAATGAATATTATTACTCATCCGTATGGCCTAAAGAAAATGAATCCTCTCGATTTTATTCCGGCTCAAGAAAGAAAAAGCATTACTGCATTGATTCGGGAAATCGACTCGGAAAAAGAGCATTTCATCGAAAATTGGGACGGCTGCCGCCGCGTCAAAATTCACCCTGCTCCCGATTCAAATCGCCGACGACGCGTTCGAAAAATGAAATATGGAAAGTCGATCGATATATAATCGATAAAAAATTACAATCACTTGGAGATTATCAGCAAGCAACCGTCAGGAGGCAAAAATGAACCGGGAAAATTACTCTCGAATGATTTCAATTCGTTCATCCAATAATCTTTTCTTTTCGTCTTCCCCGCGAAAGATTCATAATCCGCAAAGTAATCTTTGAAAGATATTTCCTTATTCGCTATTTTTCTTCGGCAGACAAACGATAATCGTAGTTTCACGGCCATTCTTTCCAATTGTTCTTGCGTCAAAAGCGAATAGTGCTCCAACCCAGATTCACGTTGAACGCCAAGATAAAAGTCGTGAGCCATGGTTGCATATTTTTTTGTCTCATTATCGTCACCGATCGGTTCTTCAACCAAGACGGTTTTCCGGGCTACCCTTATCATTTCATCCATTACGGCTTCATAATTTCTTATATGGTGCAAAGATGCACGCTCGCAAACAACTTCCATTGAGGAATCGGCAAAAGCCAGTTTTGCCGCATTCATCGCCAGAAATTGTGTTTTTTCAGGGTCAAAATCGTTTTTGACTCTTTTCATCACACCGGATTGAAGATCAATCGCGATGATTTGCTTACAAAAAGGAAGCATTTTCAGAGTATAATTTCCACAACCGCATCCGACATCCAAAACGATTTCCGGTCGACGATCAGAAAGTTCTTTTACTATCATTCAACCTTTCTCCGATAATTTTCGAGCACAAAAGCATAAAAAATCAAGGCCTTATCGTTGCGGCAAACTCATTTGGAATGCGAAGATCGACCGTATTTGGCGTGAGAAATCGCGAATTCATCCGCCGCCATTGCCGCGATCAGCGAAATCTCACCGGCCAAAACCGCAGCCGCCATTATTTCCGCCATCTTTTTTGCTTTTCTCGGACCGTCACATTCCATTATCTGCAGACAAACCTGCTGAGTCGGCAAACGTGTTCCGCCGCCGACGGTTCCGATCATGATTCCAGGCATGGTTACCGAAATCGCGAGATTGTTTTCCCGCTGTTCGATTTGAGTGACTCCGGTTGCGGATTCGGCAACACAAGCCGGATTTTGCCCGGCTGCAATGAAAATAGCGGCTAAGACGTTTGCAAAATGAGCTTGTGAGCCGAACGAATGCGAATGTAATGCTGTCATCATCGACATCTCGGAAAGTTTACGCATACGCTCACAGGTTGTATGCAAATACTTTTCCACTATTTCACCCGGAATCTCGACTTCGGCGATTACCCGTTTTCCTCGATTTCTCGTAAAGCTCACACCGTTGATTTTCTTATCACCCGATAGATTTGATTCCAGAAAACAATCATCAATCCGTCCTTTATAATTCACTCTGATAAATTCGATGGCTTTATGAGTCGCGATCGTAGTCATGTTTTGCCCCGAAGCGTCGCCGGTGGCATAGACAAATCTAAGGCAAAGGTTCGTCCCCATGGGAAACGGTTCGATGGCTTCAAGCTTCCCATGCCTGGTTGTTGATTCAGCAGCGGTTTTCAAATTTTCAAAATTGATATGCACCCAGTTTAAGAATTCAGCCAAATCAACGATGGAAGAAAACATGAAAATCGGCGCTCTAACAAGGCTGTCCGCCAACAATTTTGCTCGGGCGCCACCCGACATCGCAATAACTTGGCACCCGCGCGCAACCGAGGAAACCAGCGCTCCCTCGGTCGTCGCCAAGGGAAGATAGAATTCACCGACGGCATAATCTCCGGTGACTTTCAACGGCCCAACCAATCCAAGCGGAATTTGACCGTAACCGAAAAATCCTTCGATATTTCCGGCCAAACTTCTCGCGTCTTCGGGTTTTGGTAGAGCTTTGATCGAACCGGCAATTTTGTTTTGAAGAAACTTTTGGCGTTGCTTAACCGCTTCCGGGCTGAAATCAAGCAACGGCGGAAGAATGCTCGTCGCTCCGGTCGCGATATCTTTCCCCTCGGCATCCTTGAATTCCTCTGTTCTAATCATTGCCTGAAAGAGAGCTCCGAAATCTCTAATATCTTCGCTTCTCAGATTTTTCAAGGGAACTTCGAACAATTCTTCGAGATGCGCAAGAAGAGCGATTATTCCGAGCGAGTCGAGTTGAATAAATTCAGTTAAACGTTTTTCCCGCACGATCAATTCTTTTGAACAGTTGAGAAAAAAGGCAACTGCTGTCTGAAACTTGTCGAAAAGGTGCTTTTCAAGATCCGGGGAAAGCGGTTGATGTTCCTCAGGTCTCGGAACAGATCCGTCAAAAGGCGTTGCTTTCTCGCAAGGGAATGCCAATAATAAGATTTCACTCAATCTATTACGTTGAACTTTCTGACTTGCTGAGCGCGGCAGCGAAAAATCGATGAGGTGTACCTTACGAAATCTCTCCCATTCGGGCCAGTCTCGGGTTATCCTTGATATTTCCTCATCAATGTAACCTTTGATGTTTCCCACATTCTTTCCGGAAAGAAAATCTTGTTTGGGTTTGACGATTAAAGCCGGATACTCCCGCTGGTCTTCTTTCATACCCATTACAGTATATTCCTCGGCAAAAGGAAGAGTGCCCAAACGTAATTCCAGTTCGTCGGGATAAACATTGACCCCACCCGGAGGTACGATGACATCTTTAATTCTTCCGCGAATGAATAAATAACCTTCCGAATCGATTTCGCCGACATCTCCGGTTTTTAAATATTTGCCGTCAAAAATATCGGAGCTGAGTTCAGGGCTCCCGTAAATTCCAGATAATAATGTAGAACTGGAAATCAATATTTCCCCCACGCCGTTTTTGGGATTGATGATCTTAACATCTACGTCTTTGGGACAACGACCCACGGATTCGGGAGGACCGTCAAGGCAAGCAACAATACCACCGGCCGTCTCAGTCATGCCATAGCCCTGAAGAGCCACAATGCCTCGCTTGCGTAAGAATTTTATTGTTTCAGAGCCGCATGAAGCGCCTCCTATGAACATTTTTATTCCCGGAAGCTGGATATTTGTTCCGCGCATAGCTCCGGCAAAAATTTCAGCCAATCGGGGAACGGCTAAAATATAGGTAACCCGATACTTCATTATTATCTGAAGGATTTCAATCGGATTAAACGATGCACCCAGTATGACTTTGGCACCACAGGCTAATGGAGCCAAACCGGCATCCATCAAACCGAATACATGAGTGAAGGGAAGGATCGTCAGGAGCACGTCTTTCGGACCGATGCCGCCGATGGTAATTCCAAGCCTCACCGAATCGGCGAGCGCCCTGTGAGTCAGCATCGCGCCTTTAGGTTTTCCGGTTGTTCCGGATGTATAGATGATCGCCGCTATGTCGGAGGGTTGAGGTGGAGAAGGTTGTTGCGCTAAAGAAACGGTTTGTTCTTTCTCCAGTACAAGATCGAAATGGAAGTTAACCAAGTTGCACGATACGTTGTTCCTTGTAAAAAGGTCGCGCAATCGATCTTGATATTTTTTGGTTACGATAACAGCTTTGGGATTACAATTCTCTATTATGGCCAACAACTTCTTGTCGGCTACGTTACCGTCAACAGGCACTGCCACCGCACCATAGCCGGTTATTCCCAAAAACACCGGAAGCCATTTGAAGTGGTTCTCTCCGATGATCAGTATTCGATCTCTCTTTTGAACGCCGATGCTTACGAAGATCTTGTAAACTTCATCAATGATTTCCTTAAGTTCGCCGTACGTCATATCCACCCACTGATTTTGTCCGATATCGCAAGACATAGCGACTTTAGCGGAATCGAATGGAATTTTGGCGACTCTCAGAGTATCCTGAAACATATTATTCTCCTTAGAACAAGGGTTTTAACGGATTAAACGCGATATTCCACGATCAGAGTGCGGCTCTCGAAAATCTTTGTAGCCGCCAATACTCAGCGCATAAATAAGAAAATCAAGATCGAATTCGCTTCTTATTTGCCCAAGAAGTAAATAATGAAGATGGAAATTCGGAAAGAACCGATTCCCCCGAGATCTTTTCATTGGAGTCTAATCAATTTATACAGGGAATGCAACTCAATTTCAAACCTACCAACGTCGAGGTAAAACCGATTTAATTCCGGTAAAGCTTAATATCAATCGCCCTTATTTTATCGGAACGTAACGAATCAAAATTCGTAACCGGCGCGAAGAGAAAAATCTTTTCCCAGCTCCGAATTGTCGCCGCCGGTAATAAAGGCAAAGCGAAGTTCGTAGAAACCCCATTCGACCTTGCGATGAAGTTTGCTTTCAAGATTTTGTATCGACGAGCGCCCTTCATCAAACCTGGTATCCGTCAATCCAATACTTATCTTCGTCCGCGGAGAAACCACACGTTCGGCGGTTCCGGAAAGGGTTCTTGCGGAAGAGGCGTTTCCGGTTTCCAATAAATACCCGAAGTTCAGGCTATCCTTGCGTTTGTTTCGTCCGCCCCAAAAAACATTGCCTTCGTAGTAAACATTCTTGGGAATCTTTCCGTCTCCGTAAAAGAATTTGCTGCCTGCACCGGACTCGAAATACAACTCGCCGACTTCAAGTCCTATCGTATTGCGCAACACCCCGGAATCGGTTTTATCATTCATATTTAGCCTGTAATCGCTGGTAATATCGCATTTCGAACCGTCATAATATTGCAGGCTGATTCGATAGGTATCGGTAGCACCGCTCGAACGATATTCCCCCAGAACTTTCAGCGATTCAATTTCATAACCAAGCAAAGTCGATGAATAACGATCCTTCAAATCCTGCAAACCTTGAAAAGCCAGAAAAGCCGAGTCGTTAAGACGGTATTGAATTCTGCCTTCCATATATCCCGGATTTCCATGGCTTGTATTATCGTCAATCATCGGCATACGGCCCATTTCCAGGCTAGTCGTGAGTCTTCGACCAAAGGGATAAAACCATGAAGCACCATCTATCGGGCGAAATTTTTCATTGCCCGTCCAAATTCTCCCGACCTTGAAAACCAGCGGGGAAGTCATGTTCTGCCCTCGAAAGGATGCTTGATAAAATTGAAATTTCTTTTCGGCGGTTCCCATGAGATCCTTAAAAATTACATGTCGAAATTCGAATTCGGAAGCCAAATAGGGAGTATAGTGGTTGTAAATGATGCTTTGCGAAGATCGCTCTCGATATGGACCGAAAGGTGAGGTGGTATTTTTTTCCTCGCGCTGCAATTGTGAAATCGCCTTGATTTGCGCCATCGCGCGATGCCCGCAACAGAAGAATATTATCCCGATCAATAGCGGAATTACCGCGATCGAAATTCGCGACTTTCGTTGCCTCAATATTATTCTTGTTCTCTTCAAATAAGGACCGGTGCTTAAGATCGGCGGGGATTTCAAATAAATCCGAAACAGCAAAGATCTCCCCCGAATCGAGGGCTCTCTTATACATCGGAAATGCTGAGAAAATACCGAATACCCAAACAAAGACTCTTCGGCACTCAGTTATCGAAGCGATATGGCAATTCCTGAAATCACCGACTTAATTTCTTAAGTCCTCAAAAATCCTGTAAACAGCTCTGTCTGAAGCAAAAAAGGTTGCTAATAGTCACCCAGAATAAGATCACCGACTCATAGATTGGAAAGATCTTTGCTGCAACCTTTCTGAGAATAAAATTAGTTTCCAATATTGCCCAGAATTTAAAGACTCGCCATTTACAGCTCCAATTCTCTCGGGCATGCTGATTGAGAGATTTTCCACTCTCTTTCCACACATGAACATGCTTCCTGTGAATCCGACGATTCTCTTCCAGTGTTTCGCGATTCGGCATCGGGGGCTTCTCCTTTTTAAAAAAATTCAGATGCCCTATTCTCCCGGATTTTTCTCCCCGCTGGAAGATGCGTTTGTTTAGACGCTTACGTCAAACTGTGGGAGCACAAAGTTGTTCTTGACTGAGGTCCGCTTTCCCTCAAAAAGATCTCCACCGCAATAGAAAGAAAGAGTAGGTGTAACGAAACGCGTGTGTAATCCACACAGACCTGACAAAAATAAGAGAATGAAAGAGGCAAAGGGCCATTCCAAGCGGGAGGCCCTGGCAGGCCATGTCCGGCTCTTGATTTTTCCATCAAGTCGGCATAAGGTAAAAGCATGACCTGTCCATACAATCGGCCAATTTTTCC
>Ga0074199_1002310_pt1 | contig 12065 bp, 7 predicted proteins | sample EPASupsiteSAE347_FD_64528 | JGI IMG/M metagenome (GOLD analysis project Ga0074199, IMG submission 64528) | Bioremediated contaminated groundwater from EPA Superfund site, New Mexico - Sample SAE3-47 | ecosystem: Environmental > Aquatic > Deep subsurface > Groundwater > Contaminated ...
ATTTTTACAAAATTTTTATATTTTAGCTCAGGTATTTGGCTTGGATTTTTACTTTATTTTGAGATAATTGTTTGAATTATTTTTCTTTATAATTTTGTATTTAAAAAATATAGTTTTGATTATAAAATTTCTATTTATTTAGCCTTAATTTTAGGGGTTATTTTTGTGGGCTATTGAGTTTGTTGTGCCTTTAGTCCGATTGTCAAAAATATCGAAATTAAAATAAAAAACTTGCCAGAAAACTGGAATTGAAAGAAAGTCGTAATGATAAGTGATGTTCATTTATGACACATTTATAGCGCTGATTTTATGACAAAAATAGTCTCTCAAATCAATTGACTCAATCCAGAAGCAGTTTTTATTGTGTGAGATTTATTTGATGGAATGGATTGAAATCTAAACGAGCTTATTAATCCGTTAAATGAACTAAAATCGAAAAAATGAAATTTTTATGTAACTGGAAATCATGAGACTTACCTTTGAGTAGAGAAAATCGAGTCTCTATTAACTAAAGCCTGAATAAAAATTTTAAATGACGAAGCTATAAATATTGACTGAATTAGCTTAATTGGGCTAAGTTATCCAGAAAGATGAGAATTTAAAGATTTCAAAACTGTCTTTGATAAGCTAAATTTAGATAAAACTTCTCCTAAAATCTTACTTTACCACAGCCCAGTTCATCTAGACCAAGCAGAAAATGCGCAAATTGATTTACAACTTTCTGGACACACTCACAAATGACAAATGTTTCCATTTAATTTTATAACTCAAATTGTCTACGCCGGCCACGACTACTGACTCACAAACTTCCAAAATCTCCAAATCTACACCTCCAACGGAGTCTGAACCTGGTGACCAACCCTCAGGACTTTTAACAGATGAGAAATTGTGAGTATTGTTTTGAGGAAAATGTAGATTAAAATTACAATATTTCACATTTTTGAATTAAAAAATTAATTACTAAAGCATTTGTAAAAATTAAATTAATATGCTAATATACTAATATTAATATAGATTTATTAAATATTATTATAAATATGGATATCGAAAAACCCCTAGAAAGTAAATCACGTAGAAATTTTTTAAAAAAATCAGTTACAAATGTTGCAACATTAACAGCCGCTTCTGTAGGTGGTATTATTGCAGCAAATCCATTTCCATCAATTTGTTTATGATGAGTTCTTTCTGGTATAATTAATGATAATTCTGGACCAGAAGAAAATTCACGTGCCTATACTAACAATGAGCATATTATAGATAGTACTATTTACAGAAATTTATGAGTTATTCATACTGAAGAAAAATTTAAAAAAAACAAAAAAAATATTATTAATGCTATCGAATTATCTGACATTATTCTTCTAGAAGCAGGACCAGAAGATGGTTATTTTGATAAAATCGCAAAGATTTGTAAAGAAAAAAATAAAACAGTATATTATATTGATAATCATGGTTTTATAAATATATTAGCTTCTTCATTATGTATGTGAATAGGAAATGCACTTTGAATAGAAAATATTTTGAGTCATAAAGAGCTTCAATCACTAGAATGACTTAAAAAACAAACCAGACGTAATTTTTTAGCAGTTATTCTTTGATTAAATACAGTTGTTCTTACTTATCCTCTTTTATATTGAGCAAGAAAAAAGTTACCATATGAATGACAATACGATATATCTTATATTGTTGATGGTAGAACGGTCTTTATGCTATGAAATATATTTGATTTAATAAAACAGTACAAATGAAAGAGATTTTTATCTATTACAGGAGATGTTCATGCTAAATGATTTGAATATTATATTGAAAATCAAGACGCTTTTAACTTACGTAAAAAAATATATTCAAATACTTACTGATTATTTTCTTCCAATAAACAAAAAAAAGCAGAATAATAAAAATTATTATTACAATATTTCACATTTTTGGATATACTAAAAATATCTTATTAAAAATTACTCGAAAATATGATTTCAAAATTAGTGAAAATGAAGGAGGCACAAACCAGATGAATTAAATCAAAGGTTAGGTTTAATTGAAAATTTGAGGATGAATTTGATAAAACTATAGATTTGGTTGAGGATTTTCTTGAAAAAGAACTTGAAAAACATTTCAAACTTGATTCTATAATTTCCTGAAATAATAATTTAAAAATTAGAATAAATGACGAGCAACAATGAATTCAAAGAATTGTTAATTGTGTTTTTAGGTATGACAAAAATGACATAAAATTCTGATATACTCATATTGAACTAGCTTCATCTGAGTTATCAAAAAAATCAAAACTCCATTATGTCTGAAAATTTTCGATAGTAGATAGAGAAAAAATCAAAGAAAAAATTTTAAAAGATTTAATAGCGTGATTGAAGGAAATTTATTAATAAAATTTTTTAAAATCGACAAAACAACTTTTTTGAATATACTGTGGCTTCTTATAAAAAAGAATATATTTTTTCACCCAAATAAATGATGTTATTTACAGACCTTAATTTAATAAGTCCTATTTTAAAAGCCCTTGAAAAGGAGTGATACAAAAATCCTACACCAATCCAAGAAAAGGCAATTCCCTATATTCTCGAATGAAGAGACGTTATAGGTGGTGCTCAAACCTGAACCTGAAAAACTGCTGCTTTTGCTATTCCAACGCTTCAAATCCTAGCTTCTGTAAAAGAAGTTTCAAATGTGCCAAGAGTAATTAAATCTCTTATCTTGACTCCAACTCGTGAGCTTGCTATTCAGATAGAAGAAAGTTTCACTGCTTATGGGAAAAATCTATTACTTCGTCATGCGGTGGTTTTTTGATGAGTTTCACAATATGCTCAAACTCAAAAATTAAAAAAATGAATTGATATTTTGGTGGCGACTCCAGGAAGACTTTTAGATCTTATGAATCAATGATTTATAAATTTAAAATATGTGGAAATATTTATCTTAGATGAAGCTGATAGAATGCTAAATATGTGATTTATAAATGATGTTAAAAAAGTCCTAGCTAAACTTCCAGCAAAAAAACAAACCCTATTTTTCTCGGCTACAATGCCAAAAGAAATTCTAGCACTTGCTAATTCAATTCTTGTTAATCCTGTGAAAATCGAAGTTACTCCAGTTTCATCAACTGCTGATACTGTAAAACAAGCAATTTATTTCGTGAAAAAAAATGACAAAAAACTTCTTCTAGCTCATTTATTAAAAAACCCTGCAATAGTTTCAGTTTTAGTTTTTTCTCGCACAAAACATTGAGCAGATAGAATTGTAAAAGATTTAGATAAAGTTTGAATTACATCTGAGGCCATTCATTGAAATAAATCACAAAATGCTCGCCAAAGAGCACTGAGTAATTTTAAAACCGGAAAAACAAGAGTACTAGTTGCCACAGATATCGCAGCTCGCGGAATAGATGTTGATGACCTATCTCATGTAATTAATTTTGACCTTCCAAATGAAAGTGAGACTTATGTACACCGTATTTGAAGAACCGGAAGAGCTTGATTAAATGGTATAGCGCTATCTTTTTGTGACCAAGAAGAAGTGGAATATTTACAAGATATCGAAAAGTTAATTTGAAGAAAGCTTGATGTTGTAGAAAATCATCCATTTGCAATAACCGTATCTCAAACCAAACAAAATACCCCAAAAAAACCAGCACCAAGATGACGTTTTTCTTGAGAAAGAAAGAGAAGTTTTAGAAGATAATTAAAACTCAAAAAAAACAGTTATTTTTCAAAATAACTGTTTTTTTAATTTATAAAATTTATTTATTCAAACTCCTCTCCCAGCTAAATAATTGTTTACTTATGCTCTCAATTTGTTCATTTATATCGACAAATTTTCTGAGATTTATAATTTTAATATCTTTGCAAAGTCTAATATTAAGTCTTAGAATCTCAATATCTTTTCTGGCTTTTTTAATATTTTCTTGTCTATTTTCTAGGCTTATATTCGCCATATATACATTTTTTATTATTTCTTGAAGTTCTATTTTTATATTACTTCATAGATCATATTTATATTCTCTTGGAAATTCTTTTATTGTGCTAAATAATAGTATTAGCAAGTCATAACTCGTCTTGTAAACGGGTAAATTTTGGTAATTTGCCATAATTTATTTTTATTTTGTTAAATTTTAAATTGGTAAAAATAAAGCCTGATAGTTTTTTATCAAGCTTTAAAAGTATTTTTTGTCTTATTTTAAAAGATGGAGTATGTCGCGTAAATCCAAGATATGAGTTAATTGGAGATAGAAGTTCGGATCTGAGACCGGTCTCCAAAAAAGAGACCGGTCTCGAAGCAAAGGACTTATTTATTTTATCTATTTTTTTGTAGAAATTTCAAAATGTTCTTTTTCTTGTGTAATTTCTGTATGGCTTTATTATATTTCAAAGGAATGAAACTCATTTGGTATAATGTTGTAAATAAATCTTGTCTGGATGAAGTGTGAGTCATAAATTTTGTTTTAAATAATGAGATATTTTAGGGATAATTTTAGTTAGTCTGTCTTTATTTGAATCAATTAATATAAAATCATCTACATATCTGCCATAGTATTTTATTTTCAAATCTTTTTTAATATATTTATCAAGAGAATCAAGATATACATTCGAGAAAAGTTGGCTTGTAAGATTACCAATTGGCAATCAACATCAGTTTTTGGCAAAAAATAGACTTTTATTTTTGGGAAGTCCTATATAATCCTCTCTTTTCCCTTTAAAAATAGCATTTTTTATATTGTCATGAAATACTACTTTTTGTATAAGATTTAGTAAAAAATCTATATTTCAATTTTGTCATTCCGGATTTAGTCCGGAATCTATAAATGGATTATCATTTAATAGATCCCCGTGTCAAGCACGAGGATGACAATAATGATTTATTAAAATACCCTTAATCTTCTCAAATAAAATATATTTATTAATATTCATGAAATATCCTGAAATATCAAGCTTGAGAATATATGCATCTATAGTATAATTGTCACTACAACTTCTTATAAATTTACTAATTCTCTTTATTCAAAAACTTGTTCATTTTCCGGTTCTACAACTATAACTGTCAAATATAAAATACCTGTCAAATATATCATAAACATAATTGTAAATTAGATGATGAACGACTCTATCACGGAAATCTCCAGCAAATATTTCGCGTTTTACTGGATAATTATTTATAAAGTAAATGCAGGGTGATATCTCATATTTATCACTGATTAAATCCTCATACAAATCAAATATATTTTGCTCTAAATTCACCTCAAAACTGAGCTGATTTATTGTCTTTCTTTTGTTTCTTCTGGCATCATAATATGCGAGAAATAGGTCATGTAATAACTCTTTATTTTCCATATTTTTGTTTTTATTTTATAAAATTTGATTTTGGTTTTCTTTTTATATAATAGTTTCGCTTCTTATTTTTTTAGGAAGTAATCTATTTTTTATTTCTTAACCCATATTCATATGAATATTCGTATGGTACTATCCTTTTGGATAGTAAAGTTAGAATTTAGTATTAAATTCTAACTAAAGAAAAAGAGCAGTACTAGCTGCTCTTTTTCAATCTATTTTATTTCTTATTTCCCCGTATAGTAGGAAACGAAAGTATTATATAAAATATTGTAATAATTGCAAGTTTTTTTTGTAAGTTTAATTTTACCCCATCTAACTTCCCCTAAAATAGGGGAAGAAATTGTGGGGTTGTAATCCTTAATACAACGAACAGAGAAACCGTTGGTAGACTTATCCCGATAATTGCGGTTGACTCAAGCATTATTCCGGTTCAAGTTCCTACCACGAGCGTTAGTAGTATCATACTCCGTAGAAGTCCACAAGTTGGCGTTGTTACCACGATTGTTGAAAGTACCACTATTCCGGTTACCTGCTGTATGGGTAATCACTTACTTTGTATTAGAGTCCAAGTGAGGACAAAAACATCTTTAACTACTAGAAAAATAAATTTTCCAGTGGATTACTAGGATTAATTGGCACGCTTGATATTCCCTTGAGAATACCAATTCTGGCCAGCACTTCTAAAATTCAAATTTTTTCAAAGAGACAAAGAGTCAAAGAATCGAATACTAAATTTAAATTTTTTAAATCAGTCAAACTTTGGTTATAGAATTAATCCTTAATACAACGAACAGAGAAACCGTAGGTAGACTTAGCCCGAGAATAGCGGTAGACTCAAGCATTATCCCGGATCAAGTACCTACCACGAGCGCTAGTAGTATCATACTCCGTAGAAGTCCACAAGACGGCGTTGAGACCACGAAAGTAGAAAGTACCACTATTCCGGCTACCTGCTAGGGGTAATTTAAGAGCTTGTATAATATTATTAGCTGTGGTTTTTGATTGGTATCCAGACCATCCAAGTCCACTACAAAGCCGTCAATCTGTAGCGTTACGACAATTTGTTCATCAATTTAGAGTAGTTTCAAGTTGTTCAAATTCTGTATCAGAGGGTAAGTGCCACCCTGTAGGACAAGCGCTTGGTGCGTTAGCCCATAGATATAATTTTCACCAGATATTATCTACTCATACTGAAGAATTGTAAGCATTTTCTTTTGTAGTATCTCAATAACAGGTGATTCATCATAAATTACTTCAAGCATAATTCCGACAATAATTATTTGCATTATATGTTAGTCAAGTTCATAAAACAGAATTACATCAAGCCCAGATTTTTCATCAAATAGTTATATCATTTTGTCCACAAGAGGTTCATGGTATATCTTTCCATTGTGGCAATGGTGTTACAGTCAAAGTCTTCGCTACATTGTCTCCACAAGCTCATCAGACTGGAGTTATATCTGTAGTTCAAGCAGATAGTGTTGTGATAGTTGTTCAGACAATGGTAGCAACTGCAGTATTAGAACTTGTATAGCTTGTTGGTGGAGTACTACAGTTGTTGGTTATATTTACATTAGTTGCTTGAATTACAGATGTAGCAGATAGTGAGAATGTTCAAGTTGCTCCGTCTACAGTACAACCTGTGTAAGTGTAAGTTCCACTTAGAACTCAATTATTACAAGTTCTTTGTTCACTTGTACAGGTATTTCAGAATGCAACGGAAGTTGTAAGATATGCTGTAACAGAAGTAGAATGTGGAACTGGAGTTGAGTTAAATGTACAATCAAGGTATGTTGGAGTTGTATTGGTTGTAGTTGTTCAGAGGATTGTTTGTGTTACTAGAGATAAATCATATCATAGAGCTGATAGGGCTACAGTGTAAGTTGATATATTATCTTTTGTTATTGGTGTAATATTTATTCAAGTTAAAGTAGCTGCGGTTCAAGTTAATTGTAGGAGTATTTGATTTGGTGCTTGAGTTCATTGGATAGAATCTTTTATTTGATAAGGCAGATTTGATGACTTGTTTATTGAATATAAATTGGTTGAACTTAATAGATTTCAAGATGAATAAATTAAGCTTGGTATATTAGCTATCCGGGTTTCGGTTGTTCAAGAGTTATATTTTATTAGTCATTTGTAATTTCAAAGAACTCTTGCTTGGTAAGTTAGTGAGTCGGCATAAACTCTCATTTCATTTTCTTGGAAAGAAAGAGAATTTTCTAGGGTTGTAGCTATTTGGTATTGTTTGTAGTCAGATGTTGTTCAATATATGTAGAAATTATCTGAGAGTGGGTCTTTTGGAGTTTTAGATATTTTAGCAAGAGATGAGATTTGGTCTCTTATGGTTCATAAGTAGGCAACTTCTGTTGTTCATATTATTCAGGTTCAGGTTATATTTTCTGGTGTTGGGTATTTACCAGATTGGACTTGGTAGAGTTCTATTCATTTACTTAGACTTGCAGTATCAGATATTCTTGATCAGTCTCTGGCTTTAGATGAGAATCATCAGAAACTCAAGAAAGCAATAGTTCAGAGAATTGCAAGGATTGAGATTACTACGATGAGTTCTACTAATGTAAATCAGAAATTCCCCCTCAGTCCCCCTCATTTGAGGGGGAGACGAAAGTATTGAGCAGGGGGAATTTTGGTTTTATTTAAAGTATTCATAAAATATAAAGGTTAAAATATTAAAAGTAAAAACTTGTTGGTTTTTGCCTTGTAATTTTCTAATTCTTTATATAATAACTTAGCTTCTTATTTTTTTAAGAAGTTACTTTTATTATTTCTTAATCCAATATTCTTATGAATATTCACATAGTGGTATCCTTATGGATTGCCAAGTTAGAGCTTATTATTAAGTTTTAACTAAAGAAAAAGAGCAGGTGGAACTGCTCTTTTTCAATACTTTTATTATTTCTTGTCTCCCCACATAGCAGGAAACAAGAACATTATATACAAAAAATAATAAAATCAAATTTTTTTGTATATGAAATTTAAAATAATCGAAAAAGATTATATAAAGAATTAGAAAATTTTAAAGAGCAAGAACGAAAAAACCTCTTAATTTTTCGACTTTGCCGAAAAATTAAGAGGTTTTAATTATGTAGTGTCTGCACAAAAAACTAGGTTTGTGGTTTGTTGTTAATAGATTATATGTTTGAATTTTTGTGTCAAGCATAATTTAAATTTATTAGAATTTTTAAGTAAATAGATCCTTCGACAAGCTCAGGATGACACGGGGGATTTTTATGAGGGTATTATATTGTATTATTTAGTGGAGTCAAATTTTTATTTGAGGAAATTTTTTATTTTTTTCTATATCTCCTCAAGTTCTAAATTATCAACCTTTTTTCTAATTTCTCATAAGATAAATTCTGAATAATTAAAGGCTGTATTTTTTTGTATTACAATATTTAGATCATAAAAGAAAAACGTAAGAATTGAAGATAGAAAATTTATAAATTTTATTTTTTCTTTATCTGAGGTGAGCGATAAAAATCTATTTGAAATTATCGTTGATGGGTCATTAGATACTACTTTATAAATATCTTCAATCCACTCATTAATTCTATTTCTTAGGATTTTATCCAGATTTTCTTCACTAAATTCTATTAACTCATTTGTCTTTTGATAATCAAAAGTTAATTTATTATTGGTTTCATTTGTAGATATGAGTCATTCTTTTCCAGAATAATTATTTCTAATAATTTCAACTGCTGGCTCATATACTAGAGATAATCCTCAAAGAATAAAATTTGAAGGTGTTCCAATTTCAAGAAGTTCAACAATAAATGGCAATAAAATATCATATTTTTTATCTTCTAGAATTTTAGAAATAATCAAAAATAAAAAATCCTCGTCTTTTTTAGCTTTTTTTTCATCTTTTTGGGTCCTCCCAATTCCGGCTAGTCATTTTTTATAACTATCCTTTTTCTCTTTTTGCTGTTCCGAGGTTTCTCGAGTTTGAGCCGAAACCTCTCAAGAATCCAAATCATCTAAACTATCTAATCACATAAAAATAAAGGTTAAAAATATAAGTAAAAGATTCTTCGACCTCGCTCAGAATGACGAAGTTTTAAGGTTATTTTTTATAAATTGGAAATTTGATGCATAATTCTCTTATCTTTTGCTTAAGTGAAGCCAATTTGGCTTCGTTGTCTTTATTTGAAATTGCTTCAAAAATAAGTCAGGCTATAGTCTTCATTTCTTCCTCTTTCATTCATCTTGTGGTAATTGCTGCGGTTCAAACTCTGATTCCAGATGGATCTAAGGGTTTTCTTGGATCGTATGGAATCATGTTTTTATTTACACTTATTCATATTTTTTCTAGAGTAATTTCGGCTTCTTTACCAGTAACTTCAAAACTTCCAAAAACGTCAACTAACATTAGATGGTTATCTGTTCCTCCAGATACTATTCTAAATCCAACTTCCTGTAGGGATTTTGCTAAAACTCGTGCATTGTCCACAACTTGTCTAGAATATGTTTTGAAATTATCTTCAAGTGCCTCTTTAAAGGCTACTGCTTTTGCAGCAATAAGATTTTCGTGGGGTCATCATTGAACGCCCGGGAAAACTGCTCTAGCAAGGGCTGGTCAAAATTGTTCTTTTGACATAATAATTGCTCCTCTTGGTCATCTTAATGTCTTGTGTGTCGTAGTTGTAACTATGTCACAATATGGAATTGGATTTTCTAAAACTCATCATGCTATTAATCCGGCAATATGTGATATATCTGCCATTAATACAGCTCATACCCTATCTGCAATCTTGCGAAATCTCGCCCAATCTAAATCTCTTGAGTAAGCACTAAATCCAGCAATAATCATTTTTGGTTTATTAACAAGTGCTAATCTTTCCACTTCGTCCATATTAATAAGTTCTGTGTCTTTATCGAGAGAATAACCAATAATATTATATAATAGTCAGCTAAAATTAAGTGGATGTCCATGACTTAGATGTCATCATTGATCTAAATTAAGCCCAAGTACGGTGTCTCCTGGTTTTAAAACAGCAATATATACGGCCAAATTAGCTGGTGAACCAGAAAGTGGTTGTACATTTACATACTGCGCTCCAAATAATTTTTTAGCCCTTTCTATGGCTAAATTCTCTATTTTATCAATATTTGCTTGTCCAGCATAATATCTTTTACCTGGATATCCTTCACTATATTTATTAGTCAAAATACTACCAGATGTCTCCATTACAGCCTCGCTAACATAATTTTCTGAAGCTATTAGTTCAAGTTCATATTCTTGGCGATTTTGTTCGTCCTCTATATATCCAAATAATTCCCTGTCTTCCTTTTCTAAATAAGTCATATTTTTAAATTTATAAAATAATTATTTTGCTTTGTTTGTGGCTCAAGTAAGTGAGGCTCCAGAATTTGTAATATCTCAAAGTTTTTTTGCTTCTTCTTCTTTTTTGAGATTATTATAAAACCCTATAGTAGCTTTAATATCTTTGGTTTCAAGTAATTTAGACATTATTTTTTTTGCTTCTTCTAGTTGTCTATCAAAATTTTTCTCATAATCTTCTTTAATAAATTTTACTTCTATATCTGGATTTATTCCTATTCAATCAATTCAATGATCTAGTGGTGTAAACCATTTTGCTATTGTAATTTTCATTTCTGAACCGTCAGACAATATAAAAGGCTCTTGAACTGATCATTTACCATAAGTTTTTTCTCAGACAATTAATGCAATATTATAATCTTTTAAAGCTCCTGCTGTAATTTCTGATGCCGATGCTGAATTTCCATTTACAAGTATTATAATTGGAACTTTAGGATTTGTATTTCCATAAGAAAAATAAGACTTATTATTAAGTGGATTTTTTTCTTTTGTCGTTACAAGCACTTTTTCTTTTTCTACAAAATTTGATAAAATTGAAACGGCAGTTTCTAGGTATCCTCCGCCATTATCTCTTAGATCAATTATTAGAGAGTTTATTTTTTTTGAATTTAGTTCATCTAGCGCCTTTTTGAATTCGTCTCAAGTTTTTTCTCAAAAAATAGAAAGCATTATATATCAGGTGTTTTTGTCTATTATTTTTGAGTCAACAGATGGAATATTTATTCTTTTTCTTATAACCTCTTTTTTAATAATTTCTTTCTCACCTGGTCTAATAATATCAAGTGAAACCGTGGTTCCAGCTGGTCATTTAATTTTATTTACAGCATCAAATAGGCTAAGATTTTTTAATTCAGTGTCGTTTGCTTTAATAATAATATCTCCAGATAAAATTCCAGCCTCCTTTGCTGGAGCTCAGGCAATTAATCTTTCTACAACTACCCCAAAATCACTTTTTTGGATTACGGCTCAAATTCCTTCAAAATCTCAACTTAGGGTTTCATTGAATTTTTTTGTCTCATCAAGATTAAAATATTCCGAGTGTTTATCACCGAGAGATGTTACTAATCATTTAATCATTCAAGAAATTAGATCAGATTTTGGAGTATTTGAAAAAGAATAATAATTTTTTGAAATAATATCATAGGCCTCATTTAAAAGTTCTGGTTTAATACCATTTTCTTTTAATATTTGAGTTAATCCTGTATCAATTTTAGAAGGTTCTTTTTTTTCTAAATATGTATTTAAAATATAATTAAAATATTCTCATTTTCCTGATATAAATCAGCACAAGAAAGAAAATAAAATTAAAAAAATAACAATTGCAAATTGTTTTGTAAAAGTTTTTGTCATTAATTGTTTTTTGT
>Ga0074199_1002311_pt1 | contig 12054 bp, 4 predicted proteins | sample EPASupsiteSAE347_FD_64528 | JGI IMG/M metagenome (GOLD analysis project Ga0074199, IMG submission 64528) | Bioremediated contaminated groundwater from EPA Superfund site, New Mexico - Sample SAE3-47 | ecosystem: Environmental > Aquatic > Deep subsurface > Groundwater > Contaminated ...
TTTAGGGGATCTGCGGAAAGAAAATTGGCTTCCTGATAGGATTTTGTTGCAGCTTCATACATAATTGTATATCCTCCTTTTCGATACATGTTTCAAAAGACGGAAGTCGTCTTGATATTATGCTACATTGACATCCAGCCCTTGCTGGCCGCAGTAAGCTGTCCCGCAAGCCAGTTGCTCTGGCTCTGAATCTTCTGCAGAGCAAGCTCCATCATCACAAAACGGTTTATCATTTGTTCCTGTTTACGGCCCAAACGCGCCTCCATCTCTTCAATCTGCGTCTGGAATCCATTGATGCTATTCTGCAGGGATTGCTGTTTGTATCCCACATATCCTTCCGAAGAATCGGTAATGTTGAACAGCGCCCGGTCGTACAATTGGGCAACTCCTAATGTTAACTTCACCGTATCTTCTTCAAGAGTCGTTGTTCCCGTATATTTTATTACCAGACCGTCGATGTTTGCTTCCCCGCTGTCTCCCGTCAGAGTCTGTCCCGATCCTGTCGCCGCTTCCCCATTGATGGTTCCCGCCACATCCTTGCCGTTATCGACTGTCTGGTCACCGCCGGTCCACAGGAGATTGTTCTGCTGTTGAATGGTGAAACTGTTACCCGTTCCGTAGCTGTCATGGGACATGACCAAATGATTCCCCGTGTCAGCGGAGGCTGTTATCCCCATGGCATAACGTCCGTTCTGACCGCCGGTATTGGTGGTCAGAACGGATCCGAAATCAAGATCGTGGGCTTGGGTGTAGTCGAACGACAGGGCAACGCTGCTGCTTCCCGACGTCTTATCGGTGATCACGATTCTTCCGGCAGTGTTGATTGCCGCCGTGACCTGACTGCTGAAGGCCGTCTCGATTGCGGTCAGCAATCCCTGAATAGTATCGCTGGCCACATTGGAAATCTGATAAGAGCCGCTGATGCTGGTTCCATTGCGGGCGGTCCCGGAAAATGAAATAATATCGTCTTTTGCCAGATTGGCGGACAAGCCGGCGCTGTCGAAGACGGTGTTCCAATTCGTAGAGGCTGTAATCTCAGCTACCTGTCCGGAATCGGCGTAAAGCTGTTCGGCTCCGGCCAAAGTCTGCGTATAGACAGTAGAGAGTTCACTGTTGAGGGCATTGACGATCTGGGTCATGGTCATCGAACTTGTCAGGCTGACAGTGGCGGTGCTCGTTCCTTCGGTAATCGTCAACACCTCGGCGCCGCTCAGGCTGGTGTTGTCCGACGCCGCCGAGGTGCTTTTTGTCGCTGCTTCGGTAATAATGACTGCATACTCGCCCTGTTTTGTCTCGTTACTGTGGGAGATATAGGACAATGTACCCACACTGGTTGTCCCGTTGGCGGAGAAAAGCTTCTGTAAATCGTTGAAATTAGTTGTCAGGTAACCGCGTAGCTTGCTCTCGTCAACGGAGAGAGTCCCTTCCTGGTCCACGCTGATGCCTACCAAACCCATGGTTGCATAATCGGAGGAGACGCCCCAGACGCTCCCGGTCAGGATCGAGGTAAGATCAGATTTAATTGACGACAGGGTACCATCGCCGAAGAGGATGCCCCCTGTTTCCTGCTTAGTTTCATCGTAGGAGCCCTGTGTGTGAATATAAGAGGAGATATTATTGTAACTAGCGACGAAAGCACTGATATTCGACATCAAGGTGTCTGTGTCGCGGTCGATGTTGAGCGTGATGGTTGTTCCCTCATCAGCCTTGAGCAGATCGAGGGTAACGCCGGTCAGGATGTCGTCGATCGTATTCTCGGAACGTGTGACCGTCACGCCGTCAACCGTGAGGGAGGCGTCCTCCCCGGCAACGATCTCCCGCTTACGGACCGATACTGCGCTCCCCATGTTGCCGTCGGCGTCAAATTTAAGGGTATCGTCGGCCGATCCTCCGGAATTTTTAATTCCGATCTTGAATGCGAGGGGACTCGCCCCAGGGGTGTTGTCCACCACACTCAGTTTACCTTCCCCTGTGATGGATGCCGTGACATCGCCGAAGAGGGATTCGATCTTGCTGAGGAGATCGCCAACGGTGGTAGCGTCGGACAGGACCAGTGAATCGTCGGATATTGGATTCCCGTTCGTATCGGTTCCTTCGAGGTGCACATAGTCCGTTATCGCGTATCCCGTATAACCGTCGATATCCTTGATGAGCGTGTCCGCGGTGATTACCGAGCCGGTGGAGGTGTTGGCCACGTCTCCCGCGACCCCGTAGACATCCGAGACGCCTCCTTTGAGCATCCCCAGTGTTTCCAAGATATTGTTTTCATCGGTATAAGTATTGGCGGCGCCGGACACCATGAGGCGGTAGTAGGTTTTGCTGTCCTCCGTTTCCGTGGTGATGGTTGCCGTCAAACCGGCAGCGGTGAATTTTGTCTGCAGGGTGCTCAGGCTGTCGGTGCTGAAATCAATAGCGCCAACGGCTTGGCCGTTGATAACGATATCTCCGGCACCGGATGTCTGGGTGCTATTCAAACTGAGGAGGGACTGAATGGAACCCGTAGTGCTTGTGAAGCGATCCGTCCGGTCCCCGCCGGCCAGATGGTTTTTTGCCGTGCGACTGGTGTCGGCAAAGCCGAAATTATTCAGAATATCCGTTACGCCGCCGTTCTGGAGGTTGATCCCCGTGGCACCCGTCGAGTCGCTGTTGAGAATGAGCCGGTTGTCACCCGTTCCGTAGCTGATGATCGAAGCCGTCACGCCGGTCGGAATGGTGCCGGAGTTGCCGTTATTAATTTTTTCTTTCACCGCGGTCAGGCTATCCGTGGCGGCGATGTTGATCACGGTGCCGTTGATGAGCAAATCTCCGGCGTAACCGGAACCAAGGGCGCTGGTTATGCTCGAAAAGGAGGCCGACGAGAGTTTCTGGGCGGCGGCCATGTTAGTGATCTTCAGATTGTATGAACCAACGGAGGCGCTCGATGAGGTCGTGACCGCAAGCAGGTCGGAGGCACCGACGGTGCTGCTGTTGCTGGTCATGTCCGCCTTGTACACATTGAAATCATCGGCATCCTTGAGTTTGCCGGCGGCGGTTTTCAAGGCAAGGAGCTTGGTGTTGACGGACTGCCACTCCGTTAGTTTAGCTGAATAGGCCGTTTTTTTACTGGAGATTAGATCAACGTTTTTGTGATCGACGGCGATGAGCTGAGTTACCATAGATTGCCAGTCGATGCCGCTGGAAAGACCGCTGATCAGATTAGTGCTCGTGGCCATAATGTTTTACCTCTGTTAGCGGGAATAAGAATGCTGCCGTCTTTAATAAACACATCGGCATTTTTTTCCTGTTTCTTTAAGATTATCCTTTACCTGCAAAGGATCTGCCAAAAAAAAGGCCCCGCAGCCGAAGATGCGGAGCCTTTATGTTTATAGGGTTTAAAGGATGGTTATTTGAACAGCGACAGGACGCCCTGAGGAGCCATATTAGCCTGAGCAAGCATAGACGTACCGGCCTGGAGGAGAATCTGGTTCTTCGTAAAGGACGTCATTTCAGCCGCCATGTCCACGTCCCGGATAACCGAATCCGCAGCGGTGACATTCTCCATTGTCGTTGCCAGGTTGGCGCTTGCATAGGAAAGCCTGTTTTGCGCCGCACCGACACCACCTCGCTTGGTGTTCAGAGCGCTAATAGCCGAATCGATATTGGTAAGAGCCGACTGGGCCTTTGCCGAAGTGTCAATCATGTCGGCCACAAGGCTGGCGTTCAAAGATGCGGCCTTGATGCTCGACAGGGTAACTCCGATCCTGTCTTCGATGGCTACATTCTTCGCTCCCACCTGGAAGTCAGCCGCGGTGCCGGCGGCGGCGATGATCGTACCTGCGCTTGTCGTCGCAGCGAAGTCATCATTTAATGTCAGTTTCAATCCCATAGCATTGAAAGAGACATCTACCGTACTGTTGGAGGAAGCGCCTGCAACTCCGTACATCGTCTGGGAGACCTGTTGTCCGGAGCCCAGGGTAGCGGAAACGGTGATGTCATACGATCCATCAGCCTGGGTGACAGCCGCCATGGTGTAAGTTATTTCGCTCTCAAGCCCGGATACTGAATCCAACCCTTCAGCGAGATCAAATGTACCAGTCCCGGAATCCGATACGCCGAAGGTGCCATTAACCAGTTTCGTCCCTGCGTAAGCCGTCGAATTGGCAATACGGTCGATTTCGAGGAGCAGCTGGTTGGATTCCGCGTTGATTTTGCTAATGTTACTGGCGGCATTGGCCGATGAGGCCTGAGTGGCCAGTTCCTTCAGTCTGGTGAGCATATCTCCGACCTGGGCCATGGCGCCTTCTGCGGTCTGTAACAGGGCGTTACCCTCGGTTACGTTCCTGCTTGCTACCTTATATGCCGCCAGATCAGCGCGGAGACCCTGGGAAATGGAAAGACCCGCGGCGTCATCCTTGGCGGAGTTGACGCGGTAACCAGAGGAAAGTCTCTCCAGAGATTTGCTCATTGCGGTATCGCTGATCCCGAGATTTCTCTGAGCATTCATTGCCGCTATGTTATTCTGAATTCTAAAACCCATTTTTTTATCCTCCCTGATAGTTAATGATTTGGCATCCTTGCCAATACAAAAAATGATTAGTTGATTAGTTGACTATTTGACCTGACCGCGCCCTACCTTACCTCTTTATCATCCCCCTTTCTTTTGAGGCTTTAATTTTCGATTTTGATAATCTTATCGGCAGGAGGGAAAAAAGACTTGAGAAGAATAATTCCTTTTTTCTTTTTCGCCAATTTCTTTTTATCAACCCCTGCCGCCTTCCTGCTCGGAAGACTCATCGTGTACCTTTAATCCTGAGTGTTAGAAATGAGCCTTTGTATAGAGACTAGCAAGCGTTATGCCATTGATGAGTAATGCTGGTGAATATCATAAACCGTTATATTTAAAGATAAATTAATATCGTCCGCCAGTATTGGGATGGTTTCCGAGGGAGAGAATTTCTTTAGAGTGCATCGGGCAGGAAAATATTTCCCACCCTGATGACTCTTTTGAGCTGCCTGAAGATGCGATCGATGAGGTACAAAATATATTGACTCAATGGTTGCGCCCTGGCAGCAAGGAGATTGTATCGGCTACCTGGTCGGAAAGGGCTTGATCGTGAATCAGGGCCATTTTAATTTCTTGCAAGACATCTGTTAGGTCTTCGACACTACGAAGCGTTCTGTCCCTGTTCAGATGCAGTTCTTTGAGGAGCAGATCACACCAATGGACGAATTCGGCGATTCGGTCTTGTCTCAGTTCGATTTCACATAAATATAATAGGGATTTGGGCATGTCCCTTCCCAGGTTGGAAACACGCTCGAAAAATAACCTTGCGTTATCGAATTGACCAAGCTGCAGGGCTATTTCGCCGAGATTGAGCCACGGCGCAGATTCCTGGGGATTGACTTCTATGGCCTTACTGAAGGCCTCCATCGCACGGTCGAGAGAGTTTTGCCGCCTATGGAGGAGGCCGAAATTGCATAAAGCAGAGTAGCTCTGATTATCTATTTTCAACAGGGCGTCAAGAGCCCGTTTGGCCGTTGACAGGTCATCTTGGGCCAGGGACAGGGTGGCGAGACGGTCCAGAACCATAACATCCTGACTGCCGAGCTCAAAAACCCGCGACAAAAAGTGCTTTTCGTCTTTATCATTTGCTGCCTTGCTGCACCATTTCGCCAGCATATACCAAACCGACGGCTCTTCGGGAGCTTCCTCCCGGGCAAGATCAAGATATTTGCGGGATAAGCTGAGGTCGCCGGAACGATCCATATGGAATGTACCGATATTCCGCCAAGCCTGCCATTTATCCTCAGACATGGCGTGAGCGTTCTTATAATGTTTAAACATACTCCCGTCGTTTTTCTGGGCATGGTAAGCATGGCCGACAAGGATATTGATAGTGCCTCCCTCTCTTATGGTCGCATTTAGGATTATGTCTGCTTTCTCGAGGTTGTTTTCATAGTAATCGCGGAGTTCCAAGAAGCGAAGACCGAAATGGATGACGTCCTCCCATTGTTTTTCCTCGGCAGAGATCATGGTCATCATATATAATGAATCGAGATGGTCGGGATATTTTTTCAGGCACCGTAAAGAATAATCCCGAGCATTTATTAAATCTCGCAGACAAAAAAAGGCTCTTGCCGCATTATGATATGTCGATAGATAGATGCCATCTTCAGAACCCTGGCTCTCGGCAAGGCGGAGGGCAAGGGTAGATTCCTCTGCGGATTCTTTATGCATCCCCCGGGAAAGATAGGAAGTCGCCAGATAATGATGAGGCCTGGGATCGTCAGGCTTTTCAATTACTTGTTTTTTCAGTAACTCTACGGTTCTCAAGAATTTTTCATTCGCTTTCTTCTCCTCGACATTATATCCATAGTGCATCATTTCAATCTTGGACATTATTCGTTGCTTCACCCCGGTTACCCGGTTGTGCACACTGCCTTCATAGTGAATGACGCCATTGTTCCTAAGTATTCTTTCGGAATTATGCCTGGAGGTCTTTTTACCTCCACTATAGAGGCTGATTACATTGGCACATATCGCGTCTGCCGACCCGGCTTCCCGAATGGCCTGCCTGAGGAGTGTCCCTGAGCCTGGAACCAACTCCTCGTCGGCATCGATGGTAAGTATCCAGTCACCGGTTGCATAACTCATGGCCTGGTTTCGCGCCTCACTGAAGCTGTGATTCCAGGGGTGAAAATGGACCTTTTCCGTATATTGCCTCGCGATGTCAACCGTTCCATCGGTTGATCCCGTATCCACGACGATGATCTCATCTACAAAATCCTTTATACTTTCAAGACACGCACCCAGGAAGACCTCCTCATTTTTAACGATCATACAACAACTGATAGTCGGCTCTTTCTGATCCTTTGCGGTCACATTTGATATGTTCGCCAACAAGTTATTGACCGTTTCATCCTGGGGATTTAGATCTCGGGCCTTCTCAAGATATACAAGGGATTTGGCCATAAAATGTTTATTGTAACAATAGATACCTATAGCTCTCATAGCTACAAAGGGTTCCGGTGCTGACTTGATTGCCTTTTCGAATGATTTTTGTGAATTTGCCTCCTGTCCCAGTTCAAAAGAGGCGATACCCATAAGGACGTGTATATTCCACTCTTCGTTCAGAGAGCAGGTCATGAGCGTGCCAAAATGAGAAGGATCGGCATTCAGCACATCCAAAAGCCGCAGATAGCGATCGGCATGGTAAATTAAATCATTCCAGCGCTTCTGGTCGAAACAGATCACGATCATCATAAAGTGTGAATCGATATGGTCGGGATATATATTCAGCGCCTTCATGGCAACTTCCCTGGCCGTCTTAAGATTGCCGGACCGGTAATAGGCAAGGGAGAGATTGTAGCGGGTCCAGAGAAACATGACGTCGCGGTTGTTCTTGATATCAGCCAGGTTGATGGCCTTCAGGCCGTGTTCGATTGTTTCCTGGTCCATTTTCCGACTCAGGTATGAACAACTGAGGTAATGATGGGTGGCAGGGTTATCAGGATTATCCTCAAGGTCTTTTCTTAGGAGCGATACGGTACGCTCAAACTTTTTTCCGGTATCACTCTCCATGATATCGTAGCCGTAGTGGAGTAACCTGATCGGATAGATCTTTGACGAGGTCATGCCGACGAGACGGTTATGAACACGGCCTTCATAATGAATGGTGCCATTATTTCGGAATATGCGTTCTACATTGTGAACGCCTTTGCTCCGTCCCTTCCGTGCGGTGCTGACGATACGGATGATGATGGCATCGATACTTTCGTCTTTCACGGCCTTACGGACATGTGGAATATCCTCTTTGAAAAGCTCCTCGTCAGCATCTATCTGGAATATCCATTCCCCTTCGGCATATTTCAAATAGTGATTTCTGGCTTCGCTGAAACTGTCGTTCCATGGATGGAAATAGATTTTGTCGGTATATTTTCCGGCGATTTCCACCGTTTTGTCCGTCGAACCCGTATCGACAAAGATGATCTCATCTGCAATCGGCCTGACACTGCTCAGGCATTGATCAATATATTTTTCTTCATTTTTTGCGATCATGCAGACCGAGATCAGAGGTTTGCCACATGGCTTTGCGGCGGTAACTGCCGGTTTATTCTTTTTTTTCTTCATTAGTTACACTCCTGGGACTTCGGATAGACAAATTATAAATTCAAACAAGAATATTACGTTCGCCATAACATTGTTATTTTTCACTGGAAAGATCTCATCCGCTCCATTTTCTTCTTGATTTCAACTACCAAGTCATGCGCTCCGGTATGGGATGAATCAGACATCAAGGTTCTGCGGCAATATTCGGAAGCCTGCACCAGATCATCTTCGGAAAAGCACCAGCGAGCCATCCTGTACTGGGCTTCCGCCCATACGGGTGCAAGATCAGCGGCTGTACCGAAGCCGATACCGGCTTGCGCTTTTTCGCCCCGGATATCATAGATCCGCCCCAGACCGAGGGCAGCGGGACTGCAAAAGGGGTTGGATCGGAGGGCCTCGCTATACCAGTGCATTGCCTCTTCATAGACACCGTGAGATTCGAGTAATTCAGCCATTGACACGGCAGCAGGGGCATATGCGGGCCAATTCTTCAGCAGCAAAGCCAAGCCCTGAAGGGCCGCCATGGGATCACGATCCTGCAATGCCTTTGCCTTAAGCCAAGAAGCGCGAAGAGAATGGGGATTGCGCATGATGGCTTTGTCAAACCATTGTGCCGCATCCGGGTTGCCTTTACGAAAGGAACAATAGCCGAGCCAAAACCACGGCAGTGAAAAATCAGGGGATTCTTCTGCTGCTAGGTTGTATGTTTTCATAGCGTCTTCATAAATCCCTGCAACTTCATGATTGATACCTTCCAAAATCAGATTCTCAACATGGGATGTAGCTATTTCGAAGTAATCAGCGTCTTCACAGATACGTACCATAGGAATATGGGGATGTTGATGGATTTTATTATTAATACTCTGAATAAGACTTGCATAGAAAGTCAAGCGATTATCCACATGCTTTTCCTCCATGCGACATTGATTAACATAAGCATATGCTGAACTGCTGATACGATTCCGAAGATCGACGTCACATGCAAGGGTCGATATGATTGAAAAGAGTTGCTCAGGAGAATCATATAGGAATCCCGTTTCTCCATGTTCCACTGAAGCATTGTAAGGAGTGAGAGAACTGAGCACCGGGACGACGCCCCGGGACGCATATTCAAGATATTTTACATCCGATCTGCAGCGGTTGTAAGGATTGTCCTGCAAAGGCGCAATGCCGATATCAAGCTTTTGTAAAAAGCGGAGATAATCATCCAATGTTCCCGGCGGTGAGCAAATGATACGGCCGGGCGGCAAGACGTCGGACAAAATGCGATAGGTCGTTTCGTCGCCCATATAGGCAAAATCCAGATGGGAACATACACGCATGGTCTGTGCAATGACATCCCTTATCGCTTCAATGTCTCTTCTGTGACCGGAAGATCCGGCCCATCCCAAAATAACACGGTCAGAGGCCTGTCGTTCACATATGCCCAATGTGGCCATTTGGTTTTCAAAGATAACCATCCGCGAATTGATGAATCCGAATTGATGAGCAAGTCCCGGTCCTGTTACCTGCACGGCATCGGCCATCCTCATGTATTGAAAAGCCAGAGCGAGATTGACGGGATCAGAAAACCATCCCCTGACACCAATCCCTTCATGCAATGCCAGAATATTGTCGGAAAGTTCATAAATGGTCGGGCGTCCCTGACGCTTTCGTTCTTCTAATATGGGCAGCAGGTCATGTTCGTTGAGGAGATGCAGGATAAGAATATCTGCTAAAATGCAAAGTTTCTCAAACCAGGGAGAAAGGGTGCTGACCGTAATGACGGTGGCCTCTCCGGTTTTCCCCAAGGCTACGGATGGTTGTTCCACCCGGTAAATGTAGTCGCCAACCTTGCGGGTCTGCATGGCGACGGCATTGACAACGGTCAGCCGGCGGCCAACGGCTGTTTCAAAGCGATGGGCTGGCTGCTTGCTGCTTGCATTTCCCGATGGATCGATTTCCCGTCTCGTTCGTCTATTTATGTGATCCTTCAAATCCTTGTTTTTGATATGCATCTTTCAAATATGTCCGATGATGGCGTCTTTTGTCTACTTGATACATTTTAATCGTCCGCCGGGGTTGCAGGTGAACAGTAATTATCTGTCTATTGCATCATCAACAAAAAAGTAATGATGTTTGTAATGCAAAGAAAGAGCCATGAGTATAGAGGAAAGTCATCTGAGTTCAGTTAGAAAGACCGGTATTGCTTTTCGCCCCTAATGGATAGACCGATTTGAATCATATCACTTTGCTATCTGTGAAAATATTTGTCAAAAATTCACTGCGTAAATTCAACTTAATAAACACTGATTAATATTATTTGGCACGCATATGGCTTGCTACTTTATCAAAAGTAATGAAAGGAAAAGAATGAATATCCAAGAGACGATGAGAAATGCTGAATTGTTGGTCCATGAAAATAACTTACAAGAAGCAGAGGAGCAATTTCAACTTGTCATTCAAAATGACCCTGAAAACAAAAAAGCATTTAACAATTTGGGGTTTATTGCATTTTCCAAAAAGGATACCGAAAAAGCAATTTCGCTTTTTAAGCAGGCGCTCAAAATCGATCCTTTATACATCGACGCTATAATAAATTTATGTAACATACTGTACTTAGAAGAAAAATATCCTGAGGCTCTTATGATTTTAAATATGGCGACTGAGAAGAATCCTGAAAATATTGAACTTACTAAAATGATTGAAGATATAACTGTAGCTAATATGAACGCACAAAGAATCGGAGAAAAAGAAAGCATGATTTGCGGTCACACAAAGGATAATTTTAAAAACGAATCAACAATAAAACAAACGCTAAAGGTTATTCATCTTCCCCTAATCATCGCCAATAATGCCATAGCATTATCAAAGTATTTAAATCGACTCGGTGTTGATTCAAAGGTCATATCGTACTTTCGTACTTGCCTGAATTACGAAGGTGATATTAATCTTAACCTAGATGGGCTCAATGGTATGGACAGAAATAAAAAAGTTAAAGAATTCGTGGATTATTTCTTTGAAAATGAAGCGTATAAGTATGACATATTTCATTTTCATTTTTTTGATAGTTTATCAACGGGAACATCCTTTGGGGGATGGAAATCACATTCGGAACGTGAAGATTACTGGGATCTGCAGAAACTAAAAGAAATGGGAAAGAAGATTGTCGTTAGCGGCTGGGGGAGCGATGTCAGAAACAACTCCAAGGTTTTGTATTATCAATTGAAATATGAAGACCAATCAATAGAGATCCCTTATCCGCCGCTGAACCGAAAAGATCAATATCTTAAAATATGGAAATTTGCTCAGCTGGCCGATGTGCTTGTGCATGGTGATAGCGAAACAGTTAAGCATACACCCTATGGAATAATGATCCCCATCGGTATCGACTTGGAACCCTTCGATCTTTTAATGGCGGGGAATCGAGCAACCGAAAAATATAAATCAATTTTATTAAATCAATCTAATCAATTTTACAATGACACTAGTCATAAGGAAGCCGTATTAAAGAGAATTAATGGTCGCTATGGTGAAAAGATAAAAATTATAAAAATTCATGATCTTTCCTATCAAGAAGCGATCAAGAGATATGTGGGTGATGGTGCAGCTGTTGACGATATTGCCACATTTTCCTTTGGGTTGTTTACTTTAGAGGCCATGTATCTGGGAAGGACGGTTTTTACAACGTTGCGTAAAGAAGAATATTTCGGAGAAGACCAGAAATTAAAGGCACCAATAGTATCAGTAAACGACGAACAAGATTTCTATGACAAATTAGTTGGCTTTATAGATGAAGATGTAGTTGATCACAGCGATGAATATAAGGGATTTATCTTTAGCAATTTTTCAGCCTTAGTTTCGGCTCAAAAATACAAGGATTTATATGAACGCCTTCTCTCTGGTGAAAATATGGAACAATATATTAGTCAAGAATGGTATAAAGAATTTAGTATGTTACTTTCTAAACAGAGAATTGATAAGAG
>Ga0074199_1002315_pt1 | contig 12023 bp, 6 predicted proteins | sample EPASupsiteSAE347_FD_64528 | JGI IMG/M metagenome (GOLD analysis project Ga0074199, IMG submission 64528) | Bioremediated contaminated groundwater from EPA Superfund site, New Mexico - Sample SAE3-47 | ecosystem: Environmental > Aquatic > Deep subsurface > Groundwater > Contaminated ...
ATATTCACGGTCGGAAAGTTTTTCGTGGACGGGCTTGGAGGCGTCCTCACCCAGGTAATCGGTAAGTTTTTCCGCAAGGGACGAGCTGATATATTTGCTTCCCTGGGATATCTTGCGAATAGCGGCGATGAGTTCATTAGGGGCGCTGGCCTTGGTCATGTAACCCGAAGCTCCCGCCCGGAGGGCCCGGATGGCGTATTGCTCTTCGGGGTAAATGCTCAGGATCATCACCGGGAGCTTGGGTTTTTCCACCTTCAGGTCTTTGAGGACTTCCAGCCCGTTCCTTCCCGGCATGGAGATGTCGAGGAGGACGATGTCGTAATCCTTTTTCCTGATCAGATTCAGGACCTCCTGGCCGTTCTCCGCTTCATCGGCGACGGTCATATCCTGGGTGTCGGAAATGACCTGCTTGAATCCGGCCCGAACGATGGGATGGTCATCGGCGATTAGAATCCTGATCTTTTTCATCATGCGTCTCCTTTCTTGAGCAGGGGGATGGCGACGCTGACCGTCGTTCCTTCCCCGGGTTTCCCTTTGATGGTCACTTCTCCTCCCCAGTATTCCGCCCGTTCTCGGATACCCAGGAGCCCGAAAGAATTTGGTTTGGTCATTTGCTCTCTGGTGATGCCCTTGCCGTTGTCTTTGACTGTAAGCTGGATCTTCCTGCCCGTTGCCTTCAGGGACGCGCTGACCCGGGACGCCTCGGCGTGGCGGGAGATGTTGGTCAGGGTTTCCTGAAAGATCCTAAACAGGGACGTCGTCAGATCGGGATCGAGGACGATGTCCTCCGGGGCAAAACTTACCTGGCAGCGGATGCCCGTGCGCTTTTCAAATTCCTGCGCCTGCCAGCCGATGGCGGCCGTCAGCCCCAGATGGTCCAGCATTCCCGGCCTCAAGGCCATGTAAATCCGTTTGAGGGTTTCCATGGTCATGTCGATAAGGCTGGAGAGGGACCGGGTACGCTCGATGAGCGAGGTAAGCTCCGGGGGAATCTTTTTTTCCAGGAGAATGATCTCCGTGTTGAGGGCGGTGAGGAGCTGGCCGAGTTCATCGTGGAGTTCCCGGGCGATGCGGGTCCGCTCCTTTTCCCGGACGGATTGGAGATGGGCCGTGAGATTCCGTAATTGTATCCGCGAGTTTTCCAGTTCCGCAGCGGCAAATTTTCGATCCGTGATGTCTTCGTAGGTGATAACGATATTTTTTTCCCGCAGGCTGTCCCCGATCCGGGCGGCGGTGACCATACAGTCGATGCTCCGGCCGTCCTTCCGGCGGCAGGGGAATTCGAGGGAGACGGTCCGTTTCCTCTCCAGGGCGCTGTAAAGGGCCTTGGCCATCTCTTCGTAGTCCTTGTCGGTCCGGTAGAGGACCCGGGTGCTCATACCGATAAGGTCCCATGCCTTCCAGCCGAAAACGGTCTGGACGCCGTCGTTGGCAAAGATGATCCGCCGGTCCTGCAGGCCGATGACGGCATGGGGGATGGCCTCCAGAATCGAGGCTTCCAGGGCCTCCAGGTCTTCGAGCTTTTCCCGGGAACTTATCTGTTCGGTGATGTCCATGGAGTTGCCGAGAACGGCCATTTCCCCCCGGAAGGGGATCATCGTGACCGTTTCCATGATCCAGCGGGTATCGCCGTTTTTGGTGATGATCCGGAATTCGTGGGGGGCCTTTCGTTTCCCCGCGAGCATGTTCTTGGCATTTTTACGGACCGTCGCCCGGTCTTCGGGGTGGACGAGACTCATGGAGTCCATCCCGACCAGTTCTTCTTCCCCGTAGCCGGCATAGGCGGCGGCGTGATGGTTGACGAACTGGAAGGCCCCGTTCTGGACCACGTATACCCCGGCCTGGGAGCTTTTGGCCAGGGTCTTGTAGACATCTTCGGCCTGTTTGCGGTCCGTGATGTCCTCGTAGGTGATGACGATCTGTTTGTCCGTCAGGATCTCGCCGATGCGGGAGGCGTTGATCATGCAGACGATGTCTTTGCCGTCTTTGCGGCGGCAGGGAAATTCCAGGGAGACGGTCTGCTCGTGTTCGAGGGCGGCATAGAGCTTTGCGGCGATTTCCTTGAAGTCCCCCTCGGAGCGGTAGAGGCGCCGTGTCCGCTGACCGATCAGTTCGTCGGCCTTCCAGCCGAAAACGGTCTGGACGCCGTCGTTGGCAAAGATGATTCGCCGGTTTTTCAGACCGATAACGGCATGGGGGATGGCGACGAGGATGGACGCCTCGAGGGCCTCGAGTTCGGCGAGCTTGTTCCGGGCATTGATCTGCTCGGTGATGTCCATGGAGTTGCCGAGGACGGCCCGCTTGCCCTGGTAGTGGATGGTGGTAACCGTTTCGGTGATCCAGCGGATACTGCCGTTTTTGGCGATAGTCCTGAAGACGTAAGGGGAGAAGCGGATTCCCTTGAGCATGTCGATAGAGCAGGTCCTGACGATGTGCCGGTCTTCGGGATGGACGATGGACATGGAGGTCATGCCGAGGAGCTCTTCCCGGGCGTAGCCCCAGTAATTGGAGGTGTGTTGATTGACGAACTTGAAAATGCCGTCCTGGACCACATAGATGCCCATGAGGGAACTGTTTTCGATGGTCCGGAAGAGGCCTTCTTCAAAGAGACGGTCCGTTTCGAGTTTCTTGATCTCTTCAACGGTCTTGCGAATCTCCCGAACCTCCTTCAACACGGGGGTCAGGTCTTGAAACTCAGGGGTTTTCATTCTTCCTTATTAGCAGAACGTCAGGCTGTTTTCAACATGAACATCTAAGTCCGTCCTTCCATAAGTTCTTATTGCTGCCGCCGTAATTAAGCTATTGAGAAACATTTGACACGGTAAATGTGATTCTATATGAGTAAGGTACTTATTGAAATTATTTATAAAGAGAAGCAGTTTTGTTAAAAGAACATGAAACAGAGTCCTTCTGGGGCGGGGTGATCAAGTCCATGGGGCTGGTCTTCGGCGACATCGGCACCAGTCCCATTTATACCCTCACCGTTGTCTTTGCCCTTACCAACCCCACCCATGATAACGTTCTGGGCATCTTATCGTTAGTGGTCTGGACCATGACGATCCTGGTCACCGTTGAATACGCCTGGCTGGCGACAAGCCTGTCCCGCAAGGGCCAGGGGGGCGAGATCGTGTTGCGGGAAATACTTCTGTCCCACCTGAAATCGGCACGGGCTGTCGGTTTTGCGGGGTTTCTGGCGTTTATCGGCGTGTCGCTTCTGTTAGGAGACGGCGTCATCACCCCGGCCATTTCCATCCTCTCTGCCGTTGAAGGGTTGCTGATCATCCCCGGTCTGGAAGGCTTGCATCAGAAGACCATCGTGATTATCGCCGCCGTCATCACCATCAGCCTCTTCGTCGTCCAATCCCGGGGATCGGACCGCATTGCCAGGGCCTTCGGCCCGATCATGATGGTCTGGTTCGCTGTTCTCGCCCTGTCCGGTCTTGCTTCCCTGCTGACCATGCCGGACATTCTCAAGGCCGTCAATCCCTGGTACGCCGTCAAATTTTTCCAGCACCACGGTTTCGCCGCTTTCTTCGTCCTTTCGGAGGTAATCCTGTGCTCGACGGGGGGCGAGGCCCTGTACGCCGACATGGGACATCTGGGGAGGAAGCCCATCCTCCGGGCCTGGTATTTTGTGTTCGTCGCCCTGATCATCAACTACATGGGGCAGGGCGTCTTCGCCTTTCAGCACCCCGAGGCGAAAAACTTCCTCTTCGGCATGGTTCAAAGTCAGGCCCATTTCCTGTATGTACCCTTTCTCCTGCTGGCGATCGTCGCTACGATCATCGCTTCCCAGGCCATCATCAGCGGCGTCTTTTCCATCATCTATCAGGGTATCACCACGCGGTTGATGCCCCTGATGAAGATCGACTATACCTCCCGGCAGCTCCAATCCCAGATCTACATCGGCGCCGTCAACTGGACCCTCATGGTCAGCGTCATCTTCATCATGATCATCTTCCAGAAGTCCTCCAACCTGGCGGCGGCCTACGGGCTGGCCGTCACCGGTTCCATGACGATCACGAGCCTCATGATGATCATGGTTTTTTATCATACGACCAGATGGAAGATGCCCATCGCCCTGGCCGTCTGCATCATCGACTTTATTTACCTGTCCTCCACGTTTACCAAACTGCCCCACGGCGCCTACTGGTCACTGCTCATTGCCTCTATTCCTTTCCTGGTCATGATCATCTATACGAAGGGGCAAAAGATGCTCTTCCGGCGCTTGATGCCCCTGGATATGGAAACCTTTCTCATCAGTTACGAACAGATCTATGGGAAAGGGAGAAACATCGCCGGCACGGCTCTCTTCTTTACCCGCCAGGGGATGGTCATCCCTCCCTATATCGTCCACTGCATCCTCGGGAGCAGCATCATCTATGAAAACAACATTTTCATATCCATAACGAGGACCGATGAACCCTTCGGCGTCGAAGCCAGATATGTGCAGAATTATGCTCCCGGGCTCCATATCTTTGAAATTGCAGCCGGTTACATGACCGTTGTAGACATCGAAAAACTGTTGAAGGAAAACGATATAAAGGAAAAGATCATCTTCTACGGCGTCGAGGATATCGCCACCAAGAACCCGCTCTGGCAGGTTTTCAGCGTGATCAAGAAGCTGTCGCCGAATTTTGTCCAGTTTCACAAGCTTCCTTCCCGCAAGCTTCACGGCGTGGTGACCCGGGTGGAGATGTAAATGAGCGCTCCGCTCTTAGTCAGATTATTGACAATTCGTCCGGCAAACCACCATATATTGACAAATCCTTTCCTCAAGTTTACTATTGGTTTCGTTTACTATATGAAATGACTAAACATTATGTTCTTGTGCTTCATGGCATAATTTCTGCATTTCCATCTTTGGTCGACAAGGGAGCCCCAATCATATCAACCCAAGGATAGCGCAAGGAGGAACAGCCCATGAAGTACGAGATTCAGAAAGGAGACCCGATTGCCCAGGTAACCAAGCTGCTCGGCGTCAGTTGGAATGAATTTCGTAAATTGAATCCCCATGCCGTCGCAAAATCCAAGGATACGGGGAAATGGTATGTTAAAGAGGGCGTAACCGTCGAAGGCCCCGGTTCCTTCCAGTCCAAATTGAAGGAAGCTCAGGGGGAACGGAATGTCAATCCGTCTCTGCAAAAAAATACCGAGAACAAACAGTGGCTTGAATACACCGTCAAACCCGGGGACACGCTCTGGAGGCTGTCCCGGGAAAAATTTCGCATACCTGTGGATACGATCATTAAGGACAATGGGATGTTGAATCCCCGGACCCTGCTCGTCGGCCAAAAGCTGCGCATCCGGGCGGAAGGGGGGGCGGTAGCGGAGAAAAAGGAGGCCGTTGTCGCCAGTTGGTATGGAGAGCAATACCATGGCAAGCTGATGTCCAACGGCAAGCCTTTCGATATGCATAAAGACACCATTGCTCATCGTGATTTACCCATGGGAACCCGTGTCCGGATAGAGAATCCTGCGACGGGTAAAGTTGTCGAGGCGATGGTGACGGATCGGGGACCATTCGTCAGCGGGCGTGACATCGACTTATCCTATGGCCTTGCCAAGAAGCTTTCCGTGGTGGACAAAGGGGTAAGCAAGCTTTTGATGAAGAAGCTATAAATTTCTCGCCATTGTCAAAGGGCCATCCAATTTATTCCCGATCAATCCGCGTCCACAGATCCTTTATTAGCCGAAAAGACAATGTCCATTTTCTCTCCAATCTCTTTGAATGCAATTACCGCGGCACGCTATCTGAACACGCCTCTACCGGCACCCGGAAGCTCTTTCCCACATAATCGGGATCGTTTGCGATGCCGTATGAGAATCGTGCGTAAAGCTTGAGAAGTGTTTTAATGTCAAAGTGCTTCAACGACTTTAGGGTTCCCTTCCAGGTGTACTCCTTGGAAGGGTCCGGTCCGATAATCGAGGTGTTCGAGTAATATATTCCTGCATTTGCAGCCATTACGCATGTCATTCCGTCCAGACTCACCTTGTTGCAGATGGTTTTGTCATAGGTGGGGTTCAGTATGACTACCTCCGGAGTCGCTAGTGATAGCGCTAATGTACCTGAAAAGTTTGTCGGATTGCCAATTGCTCGTAGTGTTATTACGGCAGGGCTCTTCGTTGCACAGTCCCCTACCAACCGGCCATTGCTAAGAAATACCTTGCCGATATAGCCATTATCGAGACCCGAATCCACCGCCTGGATACGGTCCATTCTTGAGCGTAGCGGCAGGTCGATCCGTTGTTTTGTGGTCAGGGGAATGGCGTTCACCGCTACGTTCCTTCCTGTTGCTGCGACGATTGTGACATGCTGCAAGCCGCCGGTTGCTGCAGCGGTGTCTTTTATGTCGCCGCCGGTTGCGCCCACGGTTATATAGGGGAAATCATGTCGCTCAATCTGACCGTAGTGAAAGTGCCCTGCAATAACCGCCACCATGGGATAATCACGAAGCATATTATGCACTCGCTCCCAGTCACTCCAGTTGTACCAAAGGGGCTGGTGTACGAAGACGATCACCCCCCTTGTGCCGGGGATCATGGAAGCAAGGTCTTTCTTCAGCCAATCGAACTGGTTGTCGGAAATGCCGGAGAAAAATACGTTTCCCCAGCGAGGGTCAGTACGTAGGTGCTCCAGGGCATACAAGGAAACAAAGTGATAGCCCCTGACATCAAAACTATAATAAAAATTATCCTTAACAAGCGGGTTAAGCATGGCATACAGCGACCTGAATAGCAGTTCGTTGCGGCGGTCCGGTGAATCCGGACGCCAACTCTCCGGGTTGACGTCATGGTCCCCAGGAGTCAGATACCATTTAGACTTTAATCCACCCAGAATTCCAGTTGCCTGTTCAAAATGAAAGCGCACACTTTCAGGAGGATTGTTGCTTTCCACAAGATCGCCGACGTGAATGACCACATCCGGATTCTGTGCATTGAGAGCATCAACACCCGACTGTAGCAGTCTGTATGAAGCGATAACATCGCTGGCTCCTGTCTGGTCGCCGATAATGCCGATGGTAATATCGGCGGCGGATGCAGGGACACAGACAGTAATGGAGATCAACACTGTAGTTAGTACGACCGCAGCATGTCTGCAAAAACCCACATAACAGTTTCGAAACCTCATCTGCTCCTCCTTATGAATCGAGCGTTAATTTCTTTTTAGAACCACACCTCGGCTCCACGTGCACCGATTTTTTGCCGGCGCACGGGAATCATCCCCAGGGATCAACGAAGTTAATGGTTCTTCCGCGGGATTGTCGTTTCCCACTTTTTCTCCCGGACCAGCTCTTTGGCTTCGAAGAGTTGCCGGATTGTGGTCAGGTAGAAGTTCCGCGCGTCCGAGGCCATGCGGAATTTCACGTTGAGACGAAGCTCCCGCCCGGGAGGCCGGATGGTGTAATTTGTCAACGCTTCATAAGTCGCATGAGCCGGATCATTATCGTTCACCTTCCAGGTGTTCTTCTCCTGCATGTGGTACTTGGTGTTCCGGATAGTCATCCGCTGGTTGATGCCGCAGGAATAAACAGCCGCGCCGGTTTTCTGGTTGTAGTCGATTTTCGAGCTTTTTCCTTCGTTCTCTTCGGCGTACGATGCGTCGGGGGGCCACTCCTCCTTTTCGGGCTTGGGGAGATCGCAGGTTTGGATCAGGGTGTTTTTGGCGACAACGGGGAGATCGATCCTCGTGTCGGGCCCCGGATAGAGCTTCGTAGCCCCTTTGTAGGGAGTCGGCCAGGCCATGGGGAATTGGGCGTTGCCGATGGAAAGGCGGATCTTGTGCTTCGGTCGGAACCGCCAGGTCGTAAAGTGAATCTCGGCGGCAAGTCTGGTCTTTTCGCCCGGAACCAGGGGCGACTGCTTCAGACGCGATTCCCGGTCGGCGGGGTTGATGAGGGTGCCGCTTACCAGGGACACCGTTCCGTCCGGCCAGACGTCCTCCAGACGAACCGACCATTGATACAAGGGGGCGTCCGCCGACACGGTCAGGTTGACCCTGGGCAGGCCCATGATTTCTACGGCCTCCTTCAGCGGTTCGGAATCGAAGACCATGCTGCTTTCATCGTCAAAGGACATGTCGCCGCTCGTCTCTCCCCACCATCCGTGAATGCTCGTTCCGGCGCCGGCCTTGTAGACGAGGGTGTAAGGTTTGGCGTTGCCCGGGGCGGAAGCGGTGAGCTTCCGGCCTTCCCCCGGATAGAAACGCCGCTCTTTGACGCCTCCGAGGGGCCAATTACCGCACCGCCACTCTCCCGGGGTGGTCGTGATTTCTTCGGAAGGGGGAACGCCGTCCCGCATAAAGACCATGAAGCGGGGTTCGTCCATGATGCCGTTGTCCATCCCCTTCAGCCAATGGTCCCACCAGCGCAGGGCCTTCTTTCTCCACTCGTAGTTGGGCCCCGGCGTCCCGTTATGCGGCCATTCGTGTTTCCAGGGTCCCATATCCGCTTTGATCTGTTTGTTCGGTGAGTTCAGCAACCGCACGACGGTGTCGCGGTACCCGTCAAGGAGCCCGCCGATGATATAGACCGGGAGGTCCACGCTGGGGTGGAACCGTGCGGACTCCTTACGCCAGAAGGGGCCGTCGGCAAGGTTTCCCTTCCATTTGATATGCCAGGGCGGCTGATCGAAGCGGTTGGCGAAAAACTCCGGGGTAAGGGCATACCTTTCCGTGTCCGGGAGGGCGTTATAGGTGTCGATCATCGCTTCCCATACATCGGTATGCATGACGCCGTCGATGAAATGGACGTCCTGATAGTAGAGGTCATCCGAGGCGTGGGCGATCAGGATGGCCTTGAGGGCGGGCGGTTTGCGCCTGGCGACCATGAGGGAGTTGAAGGCCCCCCAGGAGAGTCCGTACATCCCCACCTTGCCGTTGGACCACTCTTCCCGGGAGAATTGATTGATGATTTCCACACTGTCGGACAGCTCCTGCTCGGAATACTCCGCCTCCGGAATCACCCCGCCGCTGCCGCCGGTGCCGCGGAGATCCACTTTTGCGACCACGTATCCGTGCCGGGCAAAATAGGCGCCCACGGGATAGTCCCAGGACAGATAACAGAGGTCTTCCTTCCGGTACCCGTTCAACTCGAAGAAGACCGGGAATTTTTCGCCCGCCTTTTTTGCCTTGGGCAGCCAGTAGGAAACCGCCAGTTTGACGCCGTCCGGCATGGTGAGGGTCTCCCTCTCCACCGTGAATTCATACCTGGAAGGAGAGGAAACCTCGGCATTGTCCCCGTTTTCACCCTCCGTCTCCGATTGCGGGGCCGCCATGACGGGGCCAACCCGGGGGAACAGGAGAACGATGCCGAATAAGGAAAGGGTGAGAAGTATCAAGAGGTGTTTCTTCATATCCGCTCCTCTATTTCCGGAAACAATTATCCACGACCGCCTCTTCATTCCCAATCTGTCGCAAGGGAAAACACACCGGAAAATTATAGGGAATACGGAGGGTTGTGTCAAGGAAAAGAAGCAACAGCATCTGAAGGGGGAGATTTGTCATGCTTGCCGCTATGATCGGAAGCGTCAATATATGGCATTGAAAAATATTATTTATTCCGATATGAGGTTTAAATAAAGTGGAGATCTTTCCATGACAACAAAGACGATTCTCGTGATCGAAGACAACGAAATGAACATGAAGCTCATGAGGGCCGTTCTCCGACTCGGTCCGTACCGGATGGTGGAGGCGGTCGACGCGGAAACGGGTCTGGAGCTGATCCGAAAAGAGCGTCCGGACCTGGTTTTGATGGATATCCAGTTGCCCGGGATGGACGGATTGAGCGCAACCCGCATCATCAAAGCGGATCCGGAATTAAAGGGGATTCCCGTTATTGCGATCACCGGCTTTGCCATGGATGGGGATAAGGAAAATGCCAAAGAAATCGGATTAGCAGCCTATATCGTCAAACCTTTCAATGTCAAAGCGCTTTTGGAGACGATTGCCTTCATCATCGGCGATAGTCGGTCCGATCATTGATTGGACGGATGGAGCCCGTAACCGCCTAGTCGTCTAAACCCGTTCGACCGGTCCTGAAGAGAACAGGCGTCGGATGACGTGGCGGCTTCCGTTAGAAAGGACATCTCTCGGATTATATGGATTTGCATGCGGCTACGGCCAGGGAAATCAGTTGCCGGGTTACGCGCACCTTGATCATGTACGTCCGGGAAATGAATGGATCCCTCGACAACCTTCTGGACAACCTGGCGCTGGACGAAGATTATCTCACCGACCCGAACAACTGGATATCCCACGAATTCCTCCATATCCTCTATGAGCGGATGATCGCCATCCTCAGGGACGACAACGCCGTGTACAACATGGGCCTGGCCTCGAAAAAATTTGAGTCCCTGGGACTTTTGGACTGGATAGCCCGTCTCCTGGGAAATCCGAAACTGATCTACCTGCAAGCCCCCTGGTACAACCGTCTCCTCAAGGCCAACGGCGACGTCTACATCCATGAATCCGGAGATTCCTGGGTGATTCTCGAAGACCGGTACCACACAGCCGCCCAGAAAACCCGCTACGACTGCGATTACACCCGGGCGATCATTGCCGGCATTCCGACCATATTCGACATGCCTATGGCCCGGGTGGAGGAACTCGAGTGCCAGGTGGCGCCGGAGGTGTATGGTCGGAGGATCTGGCCGGATGCGCCCGTCCGCGCCGGCCGGGGGTGCCTCTACCGGATTGAGTGGGATGCCTGGACGAAGCCGCCGCTCTGGAAACGGCTCTTTCAGCGGTACAGTATTTACCGCAAGGCCATCAACGACCTTCAGGAAACCAACCGGGTGGTTCAGGAAAAGTATGAAGAAGCCAAGAAACTGGCCCTTGAACTGGAGAGGGCGAACCAGCGGCTCATCGAATCGAAGGGGCAGTTGGAAGAATTCATGGGTGAGCTGAAGGCCTCGGAACTTCGCTACCGCCTCCTGGCGGACAATGTGAGCGATATAATCTGGACGTTCAGCCTGGAAACCATGCGGTTCACCTATGTCAGTCCCTCGGTTCAGGCCCAGCGGGGTTACTCGGTGGAGGAGGCACTGGCCATGTCTCTCGAAGAGACTCTCCCCCCCGAATCCCTGGAAAAAGCGATGAAGGTGCTGACGGAGGCCCTGGTCAGAGAAGAGGAGGGAAAGGGCAAGTCGAATACGGCGGAGACATTTGAAATCCAGCAGCGTTGCAAGGACGGATCCCTGGCCTGGGTCGAGATCAAGGCCTCTCTCCTGAGAGACGAAGGGGGCAAGGCCGTGGGTGTTCTGGGGGTCACCCGGGATATCTCGGAGCGGAAGCGCGCCGATATGCTCTACCAGGCAAACGTCGCCGCCGAAGCCGCCAATGCCGCAAAGAGCAAATTCCTGTCCCATATGAGCCATGAACTCCGGACGCCCCTCAACCACATCATGGGATTCACCGAATTGATTTTAGATAAAAGCTTCGGTGATCTGAATGAGATCCAGGAGGAGTATCTCGCCGACGTTTATAAAAGCAGCGAACACCTCCTCTCCCTGGTGAACGAGATCTTGGACATATCGAAAATCGAGGCGGGGAAACTCGAACTGAGTCCCTCCGAATTCAACCTGAAGCGACTGCTGGAAAGCAGTCTGTCCATCATCGCGGACAAGGCCCGGCAGCGCCGGATAACCCTGACGGCCGGCATTGATGACATCCCCGAAACCATCACCGCCGATGAACTCCGGGTCAAACAGGTACTCTACAACCTGCTCTCCAATGCGGTGAAGTTTACCGAAGACGGCGGCAGCGTTTCCTTAAGTGCCCGCGTCAGGTCAGGAACGGCGGAGATGCCGGCGGCAGGTGAACCCATGGGACGGGAAGTTGAAATCAGTGTGGCCGACAACGGCATCGGAATTCCCCGGGAGGACGCCGAAAAGATCTTTGAGCCCTTTAGCCGGCGGGAGAATCAGTTGAACAGCAGGTATCCGGGAACCGGCCTGGGCCTGGGGCTCTCAAAGCATTTTGTCGAGATGCACGGCGGCAGGATATGGGTAGAAAGCGGGGGGCC
>Ga0074199_1002316_pt1 | contig 12022 bp, 12 predicted proteins | sample EPASupsiteSAE347_FD_64528 | JGI IMG/M metagenome (GOLD analysis project Ga0074199, IMG submission 64528) | Bioremediated contaminated groundwater from EPA Superfund site, New Mexico - Sample SAE3-47 | ecosystem: Environmental > Aquatic > Deep subsurface > Groundwater > Contaminated ...
GCCGTCTCCAGCCGCATCGGTCTCTACGGATTCCGCAGCATTGAAAAAGGGGCGGGCGAACTGGCCTTTTGCCTGGCCGAGATGGCCGCCGAGATCGGGCCCTTGCTTGAATTCGTGGTGCGGGATGGGAACGTTGCCGCCAACCGCGAACGGGTGCGAAAGCTCAAGGAGGAAGCCGGCATGTTCCTTTTGGTCGGGCTTGGGGCGGTTTACGAATCGGCCGGCGGAAGCGTAGACCGCCTGTTTGAAGCCATGAAATGGAGCCAGATTTACGACCGCTTGGAAGACGCCGTGTCTTGCCTGGAACACACCGCTAACGTGATTGAAAGGATGATCCTGAAAAAGGTGTGATTACCCGCCCCCAAGGACCTTGTAGAGCGTTACCAGGTTGGCAAGCCGGGCGAGGCGGATGGCGATCAGTCCCTGTTGCGCGTCATAGAGCGAGCGTTGTGAGTCCAAAACGGCCAGGTAACGGTCAAGCCCGTTGCGGTAGCGCGAATCGGAGAGCCGATAGCTTGCGGCGGTGGAATTCACAAGCGATTCCTGCGCCTCCATTTGGTTCAACAGGGTCCCCCGTTGGGCGAGGGCGTCAGCCACCTCCCTGAAGGCCGCCTGAATGGCCTTTTCGTATTGCGCCACATAAATATCGCGGTCAGCTTTTGCCATGCCCAGATTGGCAAGGTTTCTTCCGGTATCAAAGATCGGCAATGTAATTTGCGGCGTAACCGCCCAGACCCACGATCCGCCCTTGAAGAGTCCGGATAATTGGTCGTCCATTGTGCCGTAACTGCCGGTCAAAATAATGGATGGGAAAAACGCCGCCCTGGCCGCGCCGATGTTGGCGTTGGCGGCCTTGAGCTGGTTTTCGGCCTGCATAATATCGGGCCGGCGCTGCAGGACTGCGGATGGTATTCCGGCGCTGATATCCTTGAGCATGACAATCGTTCCCAACTCGTGGGGCAGGAGTTCTTCCGGCACCTGCGTCCCGGCGAGCAGGTTAAGCGCGTTCTCATCCACCGCCGCCAGACCGGTGTATTTTTCTATATCCACGCGCGCCGAATCCACGCGGGTCTGTGCCTGATGCAGGTCCAATGCGGATGAATCGCCAATTTCAAAACGCCGCTGGGTCAACTCGCAAGTTGCCTCCTGGCTGTCAAGAGTATCCAGGGCAAGACGCAATCGTTCGCGGTCGGCGGCAAGGTTCAGGTAAGCGCCGGCAATTTCTGCCATCAGGGATATCTGCACACTGCGCCGCGCCTGTTCGGTGGCAAGGTACTGCTCCAGCGCGCGCGCCTTGAGACTGCGGACCCGCCCGAAAAAGTCCAGTTCATAAGAACAGAACCCGACGTTAACGGTATAATAATGTATCTTGACCTTATCATCAAAATTAGCCGCCTTGGCATATATCTGCTGCTTGGTTTCATAGCCCGTGACATTGACCGTTGGCAGGAGATCGGCGCGTTGAATGCGATAGATCGCCCTTGTTTTTTCAACCGTCAAGGCCGCCACCCGCAGGTCGCGATTGTTGGCAAACGCCAGCTCAATGATTTTTTGAAGTTTACCGTCAATGTAAAAGTCGCGCCAGTGAATGTCGGCGGCCGCATTTGTCACCGCGCCATTCGTTGCGCTTGCGGCTTGATTGCCCGGCCAGGCGGCCGGGACAGGCGCTTGCGGTCTAACGTATTTCGGGGCCATCGTGCAGCCGAACGAAAAGACAAGAATTACCGCCAGCAGCGTGAAATTTTTATTCACGATCATTTTCTCCTGACCGGGCCACACTTTCCGAACCAGACTTAGAGAGTTAGTCTGAATTTGTTATTGATCATAAATCATGATTCCTCGTTTGTCCATCCCCAACAAAATGAGGGCTTAATTGTTCAAAGACGATGGCGGAAGTTTTGAAGGCGCAAATAAATAGGCGAAGGAAACGACTTTGACAGAGTTTTGATAATGGATATGATTTGGATCAGTCGTTTTCCTGAATACCACAATGCGTGAATTTTGTAAATATATCGGATGGCTTGGCGCTGTCGCGGCCGTTGTTCTGAGCGGCGGGTGCGCGAGCATCCGTCCGCCGGCGGGCGTAAAGCCGGTTGAAAAAAAGATGCTGATCACCGCCTACTGCAAATGCCAGCAATGCTGCGGCTGGGAACGCACCTGGTTCGGCGGTCCGGTTTATTCCGGCGGCCAGCAGAAGGGCAAACCTAAAAAGGTCGGGATCACCGCCAGCGGCTCCAGGGCAAAAAAAGGAACAATCGCCGCCGATTTATCCCTGTATCCTTACAATACGATCATGTATATTCCGGACTATGGCTATGGCCGGGTTGAAGATTGCGGAAGCGGCGTGAAAGGCAACCATATTGAATTGTTTTTCGGTTCCCATAAAAAGGCGCTCCAATGGGGAAAACAGACCAAAAATGTCAAAATTTGGCGGCCATGATTAAACCCGTTATTGATTGACTTGCAGGGGAAACCTCGGTATCTATAAATACCATTCTATGATCAATGTCCAGCATCTGAATAAAGTCTACCGGCTCTATCACCGTCCTTCCGACCGGTTCCGGGCCGTTCTGCATCCGCTGAAAAAATCTCATCAGGATTTTTACGCTCTTCAGGATATTTCCCTGCGGGTCGGCCGCGGCGAAACGCTCGGCGTCATTGGCCGCAACGGCTCGGGAAAGTCAACCCTCCTTAAAATCATCGCCGGCATATTGACGCCCACCGCGGGAGAGGTCAATGTGCGCGGCCGTGTGGCGGCCTTGCTTGAGCTGGGGGCTGGGTTCAACCCCCTCATGACCGGGATGGAAAACATTTATTTCAGCGGCACAATCATGGGCTATAGCCGGCGCGAGATTGACAAAAAGCTGGATGAAATGGTGGATTTCGCCGGGATCGGCGATTATCTTGACCAGCCGGTGCGCACCTATTCCAGCGGCATGTTCGTCCGCCTGGCCTTTGCCGTCGCCATCAGCGTGGATCCGGATATTCTGCTCGTTGATGAAGCGCTCGCCGTGGGCGACATGAATTTTCAGGCCAGGTGTTTCCGCAAGCTGGCCGGTTTCAGGGAAAGCGGCAAGACCGTGATTTTTGTGACCCATGCCCTGGATACGCTCATCCGCTATTGCGACCGGGCGATAGTCCTTGAAAAAGGCCGGCTGGCAACGGAGGCCGAGCCGAAGAAAGCGGTGGATGCCTATAAGCAGATTATGGCGGGCTGTGTGTCTTCCGACGCTGATGTGCCGGGCCAGGCCGATGCGGACATCCTTTCTTACGGAAATCAAAAGGCGCAGATTGTGGATTGCGGCCTGTCCGACGAGGCCGGCCGTCCGGCGCGCCTGCTTGAAAACGGAAAACCTTTCACGATCAGGATGAAAGTGAAATTTCAGGAGGATATCGCCAATCCGATTTTTGCCTTTACGATCAAGGACTTGAAAGGACTGGAAATAACCGGCACAAATACGGAATTCAAAAAACTTTCCCCCCGCTCGTTTCGCAAGGGCGAGGCCGTGGAGGTGAAATTTGACCAGGTCCTCAATATGCAGTCCGGAAAATACGCGCTTTCGCTGGGCTGTGTCGGCCGCGATGAAAGCGGGCTGGCGGTCTATCATCGGCTTTATGACGCGGTCTTGTTTGAAGTTTCTTCTTCCATGCCCATGGTGGGATTGTATGATCTGGAGAGCCGGATAACGGTTGGTTCGGTTAATAACGGGCGCGCGACCACGCCTTTGGCGTGGCAGGCAAGCTCGCCACGCTCCAAGCGTGGCGCGGCCCCTACAAATAGAAAATCGTAGGGGCTTCGCTTGCGAAGTCCGTGTGCATTAGGAATAATTTATCCTGATAAGATAAGTTGAATATAATATGGCCAGATTAATCACAGAACATCATAACGGCGACGACCGCTATTCGGACGGCGCGGCTGAAGATGATTTGCTGGCCTTGTTCAAGGCAGGCGGCGATGTTTCTGACGTCCTGCGCGAAGACAAGCGCTGGCCGATCCTCTATCACCTTTCCCCCGAGCGCCGCAATCTTCTGGAATGGTTCCCGTTCAAAAAGGACGGCCATTTGCTGGAAATCGGCGCCGGATGCGGCGCCCTGACCGGATTATTTGCCGAGAAGACCGCGCGGGTGACCGCGGTTGAGCTTTCCGCCAGGCGCAGTCAGATCATTTACGAGCGCTGCCGCCAACATGAAAATCTGGAGGTTATCGCCGGAAATATTTGCGACCTGAAATTCAACAGCCGGTTTGATTATATTACCCTGATCGGCGTGCTGGAATATGCCCGCTCATTCGTCAAGGCCGAAGCTCCGGCCCGGAAACTGCTGGAAATTTGCCGCGCGCTCTTAAAGCCGGACGGTGTTTTTTTTACGGCGGTTGAAAATAAATTCGGGCTGAAATATTTTGCCGGCGCGCGCGAAGACCATTCCGGCCGTTCCTTTGAGAGCATTGAAGGTTACCGCGCCGATGCGCCGGCGGAAACCTGGTCGCACGATGAGCTTTCCGCCCTGCTGGTTCAGGCCGGATTTGCCGGCCCGCGCTTTTATTATCCCTGTCCGGACTATAAACTGCCCGAGGAAATTTTCAGCGATGATTGCCTGCCGGAGGCCAATCATATCTTTCATGATGCGCCGAATTATGACCGCGATCGTTACCGGATTTTCAGCGAGAAACTGGCCCTAATCAATCTCGTTGAAAACCGGAAATTTGATTTCTTTGCCAATTCGTTTCTTGTCCTGGCCGCGGTGAAGAAATGAAGAATGCAGAATGAAGAAAAAATCTTGTGTTTTCACAATGCTTGGTCATAGCCAAGCTGAACGTAGAATGTAGCGCGCCACTGAGTGGCGCGGATTAAAGCCGCCGCATATCGTGCGGTGCTACAGTCAGAAGGGCGAGAAATAATCTGGAAACAAAATAGGGTAGGGAGATGATAAGATATGAACATAAATAAATTTATCGCCGGAGCGATCCGGCAGTCCATTAATGTGAAAACGGATATTCTGGCCGACCGGGCGTTTATTGCGCTTGTCGCGCGGGTGGCCGCCGCGGCTGTTCAAGTTTATCGCTCCGGCCGTAAAATCATGCTGGCCGGCAATGGCGGCAGCGCCGCTGATGCCCAGCACCTGGCCGGGGAGCTGGTCAACCGGTTCCGTTTTGACCGGCCGGCCCTGGCCGGCATTGCCCTTTCAACCGATACTTCCGTGCTGACCTGCATTGCCAACGACTCGTCTTTTGACAATGTTTTTGCGCGGCAGATTGAGGCATTGGGCGTCAAGGGCGATATGTTTATCGGCATTTCAACTTCGGGTTCCTCGGTCAATATATTAAGGGCGCTGGAGCAATGCCGGAAAAGGAAGATCATCAGTGTCGGTTTGACGGGCAGAAACAGCGCCAAAATGGAAAAATTATGCGATTACTGTCTGGCCGTTCCTTCGCAGGATACGCCCCGCATTCAGGAGTCTCATATCATGCTCGGCCATATTATCTGCGATATTATTGAAAAAGCCCTGTTCGGGACTCGAAAAATGTAGCCGCCTCACTCTGTTGAGGCGCGATTGTCTGGAGCGCGCCGGGCGAACAGCAAACGGGTCATGGCTTTTTTCAGTTCATCAATCCCGTCGCCATTGAGCGCGCTGATGGGGATTGGTTTTGCGCGCGTGCGTTTGACAAATTCTTTGAGCAGTTTCGCGCTTTCCGGCACGTCCATCTTGTTCGCCGCGATCAGCGCCGGCCGTTCCAGAAGTTCCTGCTTGTAACGGCCGAGTTCGTCGCGCAGGGTCAGAAAGTCGTCGGCCGGATGGCGCCCATCGGTTCCGGCCATATCCACGATAAAAACCAGCGCGCGCGTGCGCTCCACGTGCCGGAGAAAATCATGCCCCAACCCGGCCCCCTGGTGGGCATTTTTTATGAGCCCGGGAATATCCACCACTTTAAATTCATTTTCGCTGAAAGGAGCATCCTTCACCGTGCCGATGACCGGATAAAGAGTGGTGAAGGGGTAGGGGGCGACTTTGGGATGGGCATGGCTGATGGCGCGGATCAGCGTTGATTTGCCGGCATTGGGAAATCCGATTAAACCGATGTCGGCCACGATTTTCAGATCCAATTTTAATTTCCGTATTTCGCCTGCTTCGCCGGGGGTGTGTTCCTCGGGCGCGCGGTGGGTGCTGGTCAACCAATGGCAGTTTCCCATTCCGCCTTTGCCGCCATGGGCAATAACGGTTTGATCGCCGTCAAACGTCAGGTCGGAAAGAATTTCCCCGGTTTCCAGGTCGGAGACGACCGTTCCGCAGGGCACGGGGAGCACGAGGTCGGCGCCGTTTTTACCGTGCATTTTTTTGCCGCGGCCGGGACCGCCGTCCGGCGCGCGGTGTTCGGGCCGGTAGTAGAAGGCGAGCAATGAATCAACATTTTTGTCGGCCCGGAGGATTATGTTTGCGCCGCGGCCGCCGTCGCCGCCGTCGGGGCCGCCTCTTGGAACGTATTTTTCCCGGCGGAAACTGCGGCAGCCGTTGCCGCCCTTGCCGGCGGAAAGTTTTACCTTGGCCGTTTCAATGAAGCGGTGGCCTTTCACTTGGCAGGGGCTGTTTCTTCAACTCTGACGAGCTTGCTGTTCCTGACGAACCGCACAATGCCGGGTTTGAGCGCGAAGAGGGTGTCATCGCGTCCGCGCTTGACATTGGTGCCGGGCAGTAATTTCGTGCCGCGCTGGCGGGTGATAATGGAGCCGGCTTTGACGACTTGTCCGTCAAAACATTTTATGCCGAGCCGCTTGCCGCAGCTGTCGCGCCCGTTAACCGCATGACTTCCGCTTTTTTCCGCCATAGTAATTTCCTTTTAAGCAAGACGCCAGACATCAGAATCATCTGCTGTCCATAGTCTATGGTCTGATTTCCTTGATCTTCAAAACGGTCAGTTCCTGCCGGTGCCCGATTTTTCGGTGGTATCCTTTCCGGCGTTTCATTTTGAAGGATATGACCTTTGGCCCGCGGATATGCTTGACCACCAGGGCCTTGACCGAGGCGTTTTCAATATAAGGCTTGCCGACCGTCAAATTAGTTCCGTTGGAAACCGCCAGCACAGGTTTCAAGTCAATTTCAGAGCCGGCCTCGGCGCGCAGGCGTTCAACCTCCAAAACATTTTCCTGGCAGACCAGGTGCTGTTTGCCACCGGTCTCAATTACCGCATAAGCGTTCATAATAACCTTTGTCAAAGTTGATTTAATTCAAACCGCATGAGACCCAATAAGATATTAAATATGATTCTCAAGTCAAATGAAAAAACGATCTTTTTTGTCGCCCCTGCCGGAGAAATGCTCTGACTTGCCGGAGAGGAGGAATGGAATCCATGGCGCCCGGACGCGTCGCGCAAATGGCCGCGGCCGCGCAGGCCTGCCGCAGGCATTCGGCCGGACTTTTTTCCATTACCCTGCCGGCCACATAATAACCGATAAAGGTGTCGCCGGCCGCCGTGGTATCCACCGGCTTAATTCTGAAAGATGATTGTTTGATGGTCCGGCCTCCCGGCAATCTGGCGATGGCGCCTTTCTTGCCCAAAGTAAGGACGATTTCGGCCTTCGGATATTTGTCTGCCAGGCGTTCCATGATGCCTTCCGGGGCGACTCTGCCGGCCAGCGCCGATCCTTCTATCTCGTTCAGAATCAGCATGTTTACTTTGTGAAGGGGATATTCTGCAATTTGCCGTTCCACAGGCGAGGGATTCAGACATATCCGCATCTTTTTCTTATATGCCGCATTAATGAGATAGACAATTTCATTAATCTCGTTTTGCAGCAGCAAGACATCACCCGCAGAGAAATGGTAGAGAACGTCATCAATTTCCGTCCGTGTTATCCGGTGGTTGGCGCCCGGGTGGAGAAAAATGGCGTTTTCGCCGTTTCGGTCAATTTGAATCACCGCGTGGCCGGTTTTTTCTTCCGCCACCCGGATAAAACGGGTATTGACCCCGAACCCGGCGGTTTTTTTCACCAGCCATCGGCCGTCCAGGCCGACTTTGCCGGCGTGATATATTTTCGCCCCGGCCTGCGCTATGGCCGCGGATTGATTTGCTCCTTTTCCGCCGGCATGTTCCCGGAATGAACGGCTGGCAATGGTTTCGCCCGCTTTGACAATATGTTGGACCCGATAAACCAGATCAATATTCAGCGATCCGTAATTAAGTATTTTCATCAGCACGTTGACTCAGCGGATAACGGCCGAATTCCGCAACCGCCTGTTCAAAAGCCTTGTAATTATTTTCCGGCCAGGGAACGCCGTGATCGGGACGGCAGAAATATCCGCCGTTTTGTCCGAGCTGCCGGATGCGTTCCACCACTTGCCGCCGGATGGTTTCCGGAGTCCCATGCACAATAACATTCGCGTCCAATCCGCCCAGCAGGGTCATGCGGCCCTGGGTGATCCGCCGGACAGTTGCCAGGTCATTCGCGCTTGCTTGGACCGGATTAAGCACGTCAACTCCCAAGTTCATAAAAGTTTTTAACATGGGGACAATATACCCGCAACTGTGAAAATTAACCAGAACTTTGCGGCTTTTGTAAAGTTGAAACAGGCGCCGGTATTCCGGCAGGAGGAACTCGTCAATGGTTTCCGGCGAGAACAGAAGGCCACGCTGGGTCCCCAGATCGTCCGACATGCCTACCATCTCCACCCCGATGTCAAGATAATGCCGCGCGATGCCTAATTGAAAATCCATGATGTGGTGGAGGAGTTCCTTGACGGCGTTCGGCTCCGTATAAAAATAACACATGATGTTTTCCATCCCAACCAGCATGTAACTTTTTTCCCACAAAGTGTCGCGGTGGCTGCCCTCAAGAAACGCTTCGTTCCGGTTCCATCCTGCCGCCATGGCGGTGATCCTGCCGCAAATGCGTTCATCATCCGGATCCGGCCAATGATAGCTCTTCATGGCCGTTACCAGATCGGCCAGCGGATGTTGGCGCGGGAACCCCATCACGCCTTCCTGTTCCTTGTGCCATTCAGTTCCCCAGATATCCGTCCACTTTTCTCCCGCCAGTAGATGATGGCCGCCGCCATAGTAACCTTCATGACCACTGCCGGTATAGCGCACGCTATGGAACGGATATCCCGTGGCGACATGTTCCGGATGATCAAACCGCATGATTCTCAGCGCATTTTCCTTGGCATTCATCCAAATACCCTTTCCGCTTGTTGCGTGAATCGTTTTACAAGATTGTCAATTTTGAATTTTGGTTTTCCGATCAGATAGGAGTGAACCGTGTTATGGAACGGCTCATGCCAATGGCTGGCAATAGCCTTCGCGCCGGCCGCGACGCCGACAATGCTTCCGGCCGTGGCCGCGGTGCAATCGTTGTCAAGTCCCATGGCCACTGTTTCGCCGATGACTCTGGTAAAATCCGTTCCGCCGATGGTAATGCCCCAGATTGTCAGGCAGGCATTATTGATGGTATGGACGATGTGCATGCCGGCAAAACGGCGGTCAACGGCTTCGCGGGCCTGGCGGTAATTTTTAATGCGGGGAGCCTGCTGAAAAGTCCAGCGCACCGCCCTGGCCAGGGCACAGTTCCTGGGAATTTCCGTCAGCCCGATTTTCAGCGCTTCCACCGGATCATTCACCGCAAAGGCGGCGGCAATTGCCGCCGCAAAAAACATTTCGCCATAAATGCCGTTCCTTCTGTGGCTCAGATACGCGTCGCGCCAGGCCATTTCAGCGGCGAATTCCGGCCAGCCGGGCGCCATGTATCCCCACGGATCAGCGCGGATGTCTGCCCCGATCCATTCACAGAACGGGTTGTTCCTGGCGCCCGCTTTTGCGGCTGGGATGCCGGCCTTAAGATTGTCAAGGGCGATTTTCTCGGCGGTGCATGCCATCGGCAGATATTTTTCCCAGGCTTTTCCGTTCTGTTCCACTGTGAAGTTCGGCCCGAATTCTTCCAGGACCAGGAGCCCAAGCAGTGTGTAGGCAGTATCGTCGTCCACCGGCACGCCGTTCATTTTGCCGGCTGTATAGTCCTGGCAACGGCTGGTATTGTAGCGTTTTGAAAAAGGATCCGGCACGCGCTTCCAATATTCCCGCAGTGGAAATTTCTGGCCGTTTTCTTTGGCGAGATTTTGCATGCGGTCTATTGCCCAGCCTTCCACCGGCGCGCCCAGAGTGCATCCGGCAAAGCGGCCGAGCAGGGCGCCTGTTATCATTCCGCGATAAGCGGCGGCATCAAACCGCCTCCACATCCGCCGCGGTCCCGCCGGCCTCAGCCGCCGGATGGCGGACAGGTCATTTGGTTCCTGCCGGGACTGTTTTCGGTCAATGGGCAATTGCCGCATCCTGGTCAGCATGGATTTCAGGCTGCGTTCGGTTCCGGCCAGCAGGGTGGGGATGCCCCTGGCGCCGTATTCATGTTTCAGTTGGGAATAGAATCCGAGTTGCTCGACAAGTCTTTCGCAATTTGAAACTTTGGGATAGGGCATGATTTTATCTCCTCTTTAAGATTATAACGGTGCGTGGATTAGAATTTTTTCTTTTTTTGGCTTTAAATATAGGCGGTTTTATTTATTATATCTAACGAGAAAAATCCAAAATATATGCAAAAACTACCAAAAAAGCGTTACCGCCTGGAGTATGCGCCCATACCTTTGCCGGATGACTTCCCGATCACCGGCGGCGGCATATTTCAGCAGCATGACAAACCGATCACCTGGCTGCACATTCATGACTGCCTGGAATTGGGATACTGTCATCACGGGGCCGGCATTTTCGTCATAGAAAACAAGGTGTTTCCGTTTAAAACCGGCGACGTCGCGGTGATCAATCATCGCGAAATGCACCTGGCGCAAAGCGCCAGTGGGACCTTCAGCGAATGGTCCTTTATTAATCTGGACCCCTTAAAACTGATTGGCCCGGTGGCGGATGATTCCGGTCTATTGAACACGGCCGCTTTGTGCGGTCCTTTGTTCAGGAATATTCTCTCCGGCGGAGAACATGCGGATATTGCGGCACTTATGCGGGAACTGGTAAGCGAAATGATCGGACGGAAGCCAGGCTATCGTTCCTGTGTGCGCGGCCTGGTCTGGGCGCTGCTGGCCCGCCTTCGCCGCCTGCCTGGCGGCCAGGACGCAAAGATTATAAAAGGCGGCCGGCGAAATATTGACCGCATGGCGCCTGCCCTGCATTACATGGCGGCGCATTACATGGAGCCGGTGCGCATGGCGGCTCTGGCCAAGGCCTGTTTTATGAGCCTGACCAATTTCCGGCGGCTGTTCAATCAAACCATTCAGAAAACGCCGTTTGAATATCTGACTCACATGCGCATCCAGATGGCGACGGTTTTGCTGGCAGATACGGATAAGACCATCCTTGAGATTTCGCTGGAAACCGGATATGCCACGCTTTCCAGTTTCAATCGCCAGTTTAAAACCGTGATGGGTATGCCGCCGCGCGTCTGGCGGAGTCAAATAGCGCATTCTCCATCCAATCGGACTTGAACAGGCGCTTCAATTGTTTTTGTTATGATTTTTTACGCGGCGGCAGGCGCCAAAGATTGTTATCCTGGATTCCCACTGCGGCGAGCAGTTCGGCGGCCTCCGTGAATTGGCAATGGGCATAGACGCTGTGGCAATCCGAGCCGATTGAAAGGGCAACTCCGCGCTCATACAGATACGCCAGGTAATCCAGATATTCCCGCTTAAAGCGGCCGGGATAGCTTGGATTAAACAATATACCGCCGATGTTGATCTCAACCACTTTGCCGTGCGCAAGCACGGTTCCGGCAAACTCGTCATGCATGCTTTCCGGGATGGCCTTGAAAGAATCAAACCAGGGCTCGGTCTGGTATAAGCCCTCCGCGCTGCGCCAATGCCCTTTCCACCACCAGGGATGGGCGATGATGGTTACCAATGGATGCGCGGCCAGAAACATATTTTGACGGTGGTAATCGCGGATAATGGCCTCCCGCTCAAACGGCACATACATCGGCCAGTGGGCCGACCCGATCACGTATTCCACGCCGTATAAGCGGAGGTCATCGGCCGT
>Ga0074199_1002318_pt1 | contig 12018 bp, 7 predicted proteins | sample EPASupsiteSAE347_FD_64528 | JGI IMG/M metagenome (GOLD analysis project Ga0074199, IMG submission 64528) | Bioremediated contaminated groundwater from EPA Superfund site, New Mexico - Sample SAE3-47 | ecosystem: Environmental > Aquatic > Deep subsurface > Groundwater > Contaminated ...
ATTCAAGGTGCCTTTGAAGGGCATCCATTCATCCCGGGAGAACTTTGATTGTGGTATGAATTCATAATGATTTAGTTGGTGGGGCTGAATAGTTACAAAAATTTTAACACGAGGGCGGCGTCCCCACCTCTTCCCACTCCCCGTCCTTCATCAGCCACTCGTTCATATCCGCGGCTGCGATCTTGCCCTCGCCCATGGCGCTGATCACCGTGGCTCCGCCGCTGGTGATATCTCCACCCGCCCAGACTCCTTTCATGGTTGTTCTGCCCCGCTCATCCACCACAAGCGTGCCCCATTTGGTGGTCTTAAGCTGTGGCGTGCTGGAGGCGATGAGGGGATTGGGCACTGTGCCTACGGCGATGACCACCGTATCCACATCGACGATGTGCTCCGAGCCCTTCTTCACCCGCGGGCTGCGCCTTCCCGAGGCATCGGGCTCTCCCAGCTCCATCTGCACCACTTCCATGGCTCTGACCATTCCCCTTTCGTCTCCCAAAAAGCGAGTGGGATTGGTGAGGAAGTCGAAGATCACATCCTCTTCCATGGCGTTCTCCACCTCTTCCAGACGGGCGGGCATCTCCTCGCGAGAGCGACGGTAGATGACATGCACCTCATCCGCTCCCAGGCGCTTGGCAGAGCGGGCCGCATCCATGGCCACGTTTCCGCCCCCTACCACTGCCACCTTCTTGCCCTTTTTAATAGGCGTATCGTACTCCGGAAATTTGTAGGCCTTCATCAGGTTGACCCGGGTCAGGTACTCGTTGGCAGAATAGACGCCGCTCAGGTTCTCTCCGGGGACATTGAGGAAACGCGGCGCACCTGCGCCAATTCCCAGGAATACACCGTCATAGTCCCCATTGAGCAGGCCCTCGACCTGTACCTGTCTGCCCACAACAGAGTCCAGCTCTAAAACCACTCCCAATGATTTCACATATTCAATCTCCGCCCTTACAATTCCCTTGGGCAGACGAAACTCGGGAATGCCGTAAACCAGGACGCCGCCGCCATCATGCAGCGCTTCGAAGATGGTAACCTTGTGGCCGAACTTGGCCATATCAGCGGCCACCGTAAGTCCTGCCGGGCCGCAGCCCACCACCGCAACCCGCTTCCCAGTGGTCGCCGCGATCTCGCACTTGGGTCGTTGCGACTGGCATAGCTCCCAATCGGCCACATAGCGCTCCAGTCGGCCAATGGCGATGGGTGCACCCTTCTTGGCCAGGATGCATTTGCTCTCGCACTGCACCTCTTGTGGACAGACCCGGCCGCATATTCCAGGCAGGCTGTTCTTTCTCTTGAGGGCGATTGCCGCCTCCGGCATGTCCCCATCCCGCAGGGCACAGATGAAGTTGGGTATCAACACACCCACCGGACAGCCTTCCATGCACTTGGGCTTCTTACACTGGAGACATCTACCTGCTTCTTCTGCTGCTTGCTCAGGACTGTAGCCCAGGGCAACCTCCTGAAAATTGCTCTTCCTCTTTTCGGGAGATTGCTTGGGCATCTCCACCCGGTTTAAATTAATCTTGCTGGACATCTTTTCTACACCGCGCCTCTGAAGGCTAAGATCTCTTCTGGCAGATCATCCTTATGCTTGTGGATACGGACCCTCTTCTTGCCTGGTGGAGGACCCGAGACTTTTATCATATCTAATTCAGTAGATTCTAGCTAGCCTCGGCCTCTGAATATTAATAAGATTTTCCTTTAAGAGCAACCTTCTAATACAATTAATCACCACCATTGGCCGGCGCGGTTGGACCATGTCGGCAATTAAACTCATAATAGATGATCAAATGGTAGAGGTCCCACAGGGATCTACCATTCTGGACGCTGCCCGTAAGGCAGGATCTTATGTACCAGCACTTTGCGACCACCCGGACCTGAAGCCCATCGGCTCTTGCAAGCTGTGCATTGTCTCGGTAAAAGGCCTGGATCGTTATCCTACTGCCTGCAATACCCTGGCAGAAGAGGGAATGGTGGTGCAGACCAAGACTGATGAGCTTCAGGAGATGAGACGAAATACCCTGGAGATGCTTCTGGCTCTCACCAATCATCCCACCAGCTGCCTTTTTTGCGATAGGAAAAATGAATGCGGCGATCTGCGCGAATGCCTGCGCAAATTCCCGGTGACTGTGGGCTGCAAATATTGCCCCAAGAATGAAGAATGCGAACTGCAGGAGGCGGTGCGGTTCGTAGGGCTGGAAAAAATCAGATACAATATCTCTTTTAAGAATATGCCGGTCCTAAGAGAGCCCTTCTTCGATCGCAATTACAGCCTTTGCATCATGTGCAGCCGCTGCGTGCGAACCTGTCAGGAGGTGCGCGGCGTGGGTGTGCTGTCCGAAAATCCCGATTTTCATCGCAATCATTGGATAGGGCCGCAGTCGTTGCAGGACGCGGACTGCAAGTTTTGCGGTGCATGTGTGGATGTCTGTCCCACCGGTGCCCTCTATGCCCGATCTGATAAATGGATGCGGCCTGAGAAGACTGTGGCCACCATCTGCCCCTACTGTGGCGTAGGTTGCCGACTGGAGCTTAGAGTCAAAGAAGACAGAATCATATCTATCCATCCGAACCGAGAAAGCCCGGTAAATCGAGGGCAGGCATGCGTTAAAGGCCGTTTCGGCCTGGAAGAGATTGTCCATCACCCCGACCGTTTGACCACACCCCTGATCAGACGCAATGGCAGACTTGAAGAAGCAAGCTGGGAAGAGGCACTAAATCTGGTCGCCGAGAGATTTGCTGAGATTAAAAATAAATACGGTCCCAATTCACTAGGAGCACTCTCCTCTTCCCGATGCACCAATGAGGAGAACTACTTAGTTGCGAAACTCGCCCGGGCCGTCTTCGGCACCAACAATGTGGACAGCTGCGCCCGAGTCTGCCATGCCCCATCGGTCACCGGCCTTGCTGCCTGCTTTGGCAGCGGAGCTGCTACCAATTCTTTTGACCAGATCGAAGACGCCGATGTTATTTTCATTATCGGTTCCAATACCACTGAGGCTCATCCCATTGTCAGTCTGAAGATGATCAAGGCAGTCTCCAAGGGCGCAAAGATCATCGTGGCCGACCCCCGTAAGATCGAGCTGGTCGACCTGGCATCTATCTGGCTTAACCTCAAGCCGGGAACAAATATCGCCCTGCTGAATGCAATGATGAATGTCATTCTGAGAGAGGGGCTGGAAGATCGTGACTTTATCGCAGAGCGGACTGAGGGCTTCGAGGAATTTCGCAAGGTGGTTATGGAATATCCGCCGCAGCGCTCTGCCCAGATAACCGGAGTCTGCGAGGAAGATATCATTGAGGCCGCCCGACTCTATGCCAAGGCAAAGAAGGCAATGATTGTCTATAGCCTGGGAATTACCGAGCATATCACTGGAACTGCCAATGTCATGTCCCTGGGAAATCTGGCAATGCTCACCGGTAATGTGGGACGGGAGTCGACCGGGGTAATGCCCCTGCGCGGGCAGAATAACGTTCAGGGGGCCTGCGATATGGGGGCTCTTCCCAATGTTCATGTGGGCTATCAGCCGGTAGTGGACGGCAATATTCAGTCCAAATTCGAGCAAGCCTGGAAGGTCAAATTGCCGGCGACTCCCGGTCAGACCTCAACTCAGATGTTGGATTGTGCAACAGATGGCAAAATCAAGGGGCTTTATATTTTGGGAGAAGACCCTGCCCAGACCGATCCTGACACCAATAAAGTCCGCTCTTCTCTTGAGGCTCTGGACTTTCTGGTTGTCCAGGAGATATTTCCCACGGAGACAACCAAATATGCGGACGTTATCCTGCCTGCGGCCAGCTTTGCAGAGTGCGACGGAACCTTTACCAATGGCGAGAGGCGCATTCAAAGGGTGAATAAAGCCATACCGCCAATTTGCGGCTTGGAGAACTGGCAGGCTATCTGTCTTATCGCCCAAAAGATGGGCTATCCCATGAAATACAATCACCCCTCGGAGATTATGGACGAAATTGCAGCTCTGGCACCGATGTTTGCGGGAGTAAGTTTCCCGCGGCTGGGCAGTGGAGGGCTGCAGTGGCCCTGTCCGTCTATTGATCATCCGGGCACAGAGACGCTGCATGTGGGAAAATTCAGCAGGGGCCTCGGCAAATTTAACGCCGTGGAGCACAAATACCCAGCCGAGCAGCCTGATTCAGATTATCCTCTGATTCTCACCACCGGCAGGAGGAGAGAGCATTACAACTGCGGTTCCATGACCAGGCGCTCCAAGGGAATCATGTATGTATGGCCTGAGGAAGCAATCGAGATAAGTCCTGCGGATGCAAAAGAGCTTGGGGTGGGTGACGGAGAAGAGGTTGTGGTCAGTTCCAGGCGCGGCGTTATCCGCACAAAAGCAAGAGTCACCGACAAGTCCTCGCGCGGTGTAGCCTTCATGTCCTTCCACTACCAGGATGTCCTTACTAACCTTCTTACCAATGCCAGCCTTGATCCTCAGGCCAAGACACCGGAGTATAAAGCATGCGCCATAAGGATAGAGAAGGTCACTTGCTGAAAAGAATGGTCTGGCAAATTATAACTTTTTCTGATAATACGCTTCTTTGATATGTGTGGTAGTGAAAGGGATCGTATGGGTTGATTCACACCATAATTTCCGGATTTCACAGACTCCATATTTCAGAGCAACCTTCTAATACAATTAATCCTCTACATTTCCCGGCGCGGTTGGGAACATGTTGGAAATTAGGCTGACCATCGATGATCGAGTGGTAGTGGTCCCTGAGGGAGCCACTATTCTCGAAGCTGCCCGAAAAGCGGGATCTTATGTACCTGCACTTTGCGACCACCCTGACTTGAAGCCCATCGGCTCTTGCAAGCTTTGCATTGTATCCGTAAAAGGCCTGGATTACTATCCGACCGCTTGCAATACCCTTGCAGAAGAGGGAATGGTGGTAGAAACCCGAACAGAGGAGCTTCAGGAGATGAGACGAAATACCCTGGAGATGCTCCTGGCACTGACCAATCATCCTACCAGTTGCCTGTTTTGCGACAGGAAAAATGAATGCAGTGACCTGCGCGAGTGCCTGCGCAAGTTTCCTGTCACCGTGGGCTGCAAGTACTGCCCGAAGAACGAGGAGTGTGAGCTGCAACGGGCCGTGCAGTTCGTGGGACTGGAAAACATAAGATACCAAACCTCTTTTAAAAATATGCCCGTCTTGAGAGAACCATTCTTTGACCGAAATTACAGTCTCTGCATCCTGTGCGGCCGCTGCGTGCGCGCTTGCCGGGAGGTGCGCGGCGAGGGTGTTCTCGACTGCAATCCCGATTTTCACCGAATGCACTGGATCGGCCCGGAATCATTGCAGGACGCGGACTGCAAGTTTTGCGGCACATGTGTCGATATCTGCCCCACAGGGGCTCTCTATGCCCGCTTTGAGAAATGGCAGAGGCCGGAGACGACCACCGAAACCGTCTGCCCCTACTGTGGCGTGGGCTGTCGGATAGAGGTAGGCGTCTTGGACGGACGCATCGTGAGGGTGAGAGGCAAGCGGGACTGCCTGCCCAACAACGGCCAGCTCTGTGTCAAGGGACGATTTGGCCTGGGCTACGTAGAGAGCCCTGAGCGGCTCACTGTGCCTCTGATCAGGAAAAACGGCAAACTGGTGCCGGCAACCTGGGATGAGGCCCTGGATCTGATGGCCGGGAAATTAAATGGATATAAGGGCGATCGCTTCGCTTTCCTCTCTTCAGCCAAGTGCAGCAATGAGGAGAACTATCTGGCCCAGAAGTTCGCCCGGTTGGTTATGCAGACCAACAACGTGGATCACTGTGCTCGACTCTGCCATGCTTCCACTGTCTCCGCCCTGGCCCTGGCTTTTGGCAGCGGAGCCATGACCAACTCCATTTCCGAGCTTCCGGATGCCGGATGCATCTTCATCATCGGCTCGAACACCAGCGAGCAGCATCCCGTCATCGCCCTCAAGATCAAAGAAGCGAAGAGGAAGGGAGCGAAGATCATTGTAGCCAATCCTCGCTGGATCGATCTATGCAAGATCGCCGATATCTGGCTGCGCCAAACACCGGGAACGGATGTACCGCTCGTCCTGGAGATGTGCCGCATAATTCTGCAAGAGAAGCTGACGGATGAGGATTTCATATCCAAGAGAACGGAGGGATTCCCAGATTTTCAGGCTTCTCTCTCGAAGCTGTCCGCATCCGACGCGGCGCGCATTACCGGTGTCAAGTCCGAGCTGATCAGAGATGCGGCCCGGCTCTATGCCCGCGGAAATCCTTCTTCCATAATCTATTCCATGGGCATCACCCAGCACTCTCATGGCGTGGACAACATCTTCGCCCTGGCCAATTTGGCTATGATGACTGGCAACGTCGGTCGGCCATCCTCCGGCATTAATCCCCTGCGCGGTCAGAACAATGTACAAGGCTCCTGCGATATGGGGGCGCTGCCCAATCTCCTGCCGGGATATCAGGCGGTGACCAATCCTGATCTTAGAAGGAAGTTCGAGCTGGCCTGGGGGGCAGCTCTGCCGGATAAGCCCGGACTTACTGTCGTCGAGTTGATGAATGCCGCCCTGGAGGGCAAGATTTCGGCCATGTACATCATGGGCGAAAATCCGGTTTTAAGCGATCCGGACTGCAGCCATGTGGTAGAGGCTTTGAATGCCCTGGAGTTCCTGGTGGTGCAGGATATCTTTTTGTCGGAAACGGCGGCATTAGCAGATGTGGTCCTGCCGGCTGCCACCAGCCTGGAAAAGGATGGAACCTTCACCAACACGGAGCGCCGGGTGCAGAGGATCAGGAAGGCGCTACAGCCCGCGGGCGAGTCCATGCCCGACTGGATGATCCTCGATGCTCTGGCAGCCCGCATGGGCTGGAAAGTCCAGTTTTGCTTTAATCATCCATCCGAGATTATGTCCGAGGCTGCTAAGCTTGCTCCCAGTTACGGTGGCATGAACTATGAGCGGCTGGAAGGCGATGGGCTGCAGTGGCCCTGCCCAAATATGGATCATCCGGGAACCGGTTACCTGCATAAAGGCCAGTTCACCAGGGGCCTTGGCAAGTTCAATGTGATAGATTACCGGCCTTCCATGGAGCTGCCTGATGAGGAGTATCCCTTTATCCTCACCACAGGCAGAGTTCTCTGTCAGTATCACACTGGAACCATGACGAGGAAAGTGAGAGACCTCAACCTTCTCCGGGGTGAAGAGCTGGTGGAGATGAACCCAGAGGACGCTCTTACACTCGGAATAGATGATGGAGAACTGATTGAGGTATCCTCTCGTCGAGGAAGAGTTAAAGCCAGAACCAAAACCACAGAAAAGTCACCGTCCGGCGTGGTCTTCATGACCTTCCATTTCTCAGAGACGCCCACTAACGTCCTTACCAATCCTGCCTTGGATCCCGTGGCCAAGATCCCGGAATTCAAGGTCTGTGCTGTGAAGCTTAATAAGATTAGAGGAGGCTAGAGATGTACGAGATAGTAACCAAGGAGACCGTAGCTCCCAATATCATTTACATGAAATTCAAAGCTCCCAAGATTGCCCTCACGGCAAAGCCGGGTCAGTTTGCCATCATAAGGGCAGACGAGAAAGGAGAGAGAATACCCATGGGCCTGTCCGGCTGGGATGAAAAGGAGGGCACCGTGGACATTGTCTTCTACGTTCTGGGGACCAGCACCGCCAAGCTCTCCACTATGAGCGAAGGCGAATGCGTATCTAACATTGCCGGCCCTCTGGGCGCGCCCACAGAGATCAAGAACTTCGGGAGAGTCATCTGCGCGTGCGGTTGTTTTGGTGCCGGACCTACTCTGCCGCTCATAAAGGCTCTTAAGGAAAAAGGAAACTACGTAATAACCGTGGTGGAAGGCCGCGGTCCTGACTTCATCTTCTGGGTGGATAGGCTCAAGGAGCACAGCGACGAGGTTCATGTCGTTACAGGTTGCGGCAAGACCGCCTGGGCGAACGACTTCATTGAGCAGGAGCTGGCATCGGGAAATAAGATAGACAGGATATTTGCGCACGGCTGTCCTTTCATGATGAAGGTCTCCTCGGATGCCTCCCGAGCGGCAGGCGTGGAGACCATGGTCAGCCTCACACCCCTCATGGTAGACGGCACGGGTATGTGCGGGGCCTGCCGGGTGGAGATAGATGGCAAGACCAAATTCGCCTGCGTGGACGGCCCGGATTTTGCGGGCCACGCCGTCAACTGGGACGGACTGGTCCTGCGTCTGCGCCAGCTTATTCCTGAAGAAGATAGATCATTCAACATCTGGGAGAGAGATAACTGGCATAAATTGATGGACAGCAAGCCCAAGAAGAGCTTCAATCCTGCCAAGAGGAATCTTGTCGCTCAACACGAGGGCCATAAAGGCCATGCGGTTTGTGGTTTAGGGGGAGATTGATTTACTTCGGGCCGATACTTTTCGATTTTCCCCCATCGTCATTATTTTCAATGAACGTTTTTAACTCTTTTCAACTTTTCTTGGATTGATCTGCCAGTAAATTGCAAATTGCAACCGCAAGCTTTTTACACGATATGTAGGCAAGCAGTGGCCATATGGCATTCAAAGTCCCCGCTGATATCGCTAAGGCAGCCATTGCTGCCGGATGCACAAAATGCAACATAACCTGGCAAAAGCTTCTGGTGCTGGGCTTTCTAGCCGGAGCCTACATCGCCTTCGGAGCCCTGTTGAGCGAGATTGTGGCCGGAGGCCTCTCCAACGGCACCATCACCGATCCGGATGGCGGCATCTGGAAGATCGCTCTGCCTGGTGGAATTGTCAAGTTCGCAGCCGGAGCTGTGTTCCCTGTCGGTCTGATGCTGGTCATAATCGCAGGCTCAGAACTGTTCACAGGAAACTGTATGTTTGCACCTATCAGCATTCTCAACGGCGAGGCCACCGTCAAAGGCCTGATGAAAAATTGGTCGCTTGTTTACGTCGGCAATTTTCTGGGATCGATATTCGTCGCCTTTTTCCTGGCTTACCTATGCGGATTTTTCGATAATATGCCCTGGGCGGGTTGGGCAGCAACTGTAGCCAACACCAAGTGCGGTCTGGACTTTTCCACTGCATTCCTGCGGGGCATAGGCTGCAACTGGCTGGTTTGCCTGGCGGTCTGGCTGGCCATCAGCTCGGAAGATATAATAAGCAAGATCTTTGCCTGTTGGTTCCCCATCATGGCATTCGTCGCCATCGGCTTTGAGCACAGTGTGGCTAATATGTTCTTCATTCCCCTGGGCATCTTTGCCGCCAACAATCCGGCGATCGCCGCCAAGCTGGCCACGGCGAACGTAGCTACAACAAACCTGGTCGGCAGCAATGGGTGGCACAACTTCTTTATCACCAACCTCATACCTGTGACCCTCGGCAACATTGTAGGAGCAGCTCTCTTCGTGGCGGCGCTCTACTGGTATGTCTACCTCAGGGGACCGTTGTGCGTGCTCAATGACAGGAAAACGGGAAATAAGTAAATCTCGTCTATGAGCTTTCCAGTGAAGTGGGAGGCCGGACTCCTTGCTTCTCACCCATTTTACTCAATCCCCAAGGGGCCCGGTTTTTTTTAGGACGAAATCAGGGCTAATCCCCGCCAATTCATTGGCGGGAGTAGTCACCTGTCTGCATGACTCTCTTCTTGTAACCGACCTTCTGGACCTGGCCTGAGACACAGGCAATTAGGCGTTTCATTCAATAGGGTTTTCAACTTCTTCGTATTTTTGGCTTTATCCATGCGGATGGCATTGGTTAGCTAAATAAAGGTGGATCGCATCAGAAGACGGCGTTCCAACCTTTAGATGGAAATGATGGAAATGACGGATGAGGTCTGTAAAATGGAGTATGTTCTTTCCCCCAAATCAGAGATCGAGAGCAGGATAAAGACGTTGCAGTCACAGATGGGCGAGATGGATGGGGCACTTTTGTTTCATGCCGTGGACGTATGCTACTTTTCCGGCACTGCTCAGGATGGGCTGGTCTATATTCCCAGAGACGGCGAGCCTGTGGTGATGATGAAGAGGAGCCTGGAGAGAGCAGCGGCGGAATCGCCCCTCGAAGTTTTGCCTCTCAAGAACATGAGGAATTTGAAATCGGACCTGGACATCCCGGCGAAGGCTATGATCGGCCTGGAGATGGATGTGCTTCCCTGCAGCTTCTACTTCAAGGTTGACAAAGCCCTGCAAGATGCGCTGTTCGTTGATGTTGCCGAAAAAATCAAGCACATTCGCTCTGTGAAGTCCGATTTTGAAGTGAGCCTGATAAAAGAGGCAGCTCGTATCCTGGAGGCCGGCTTCTCCTCGGTGCCTGATTTTCTGGAAGAAGGTATGAAGGAGGTAGACCTTATCTGCCGGTTGGAATCGGTGATGCGCTCCATTGGCCATCAGGGGTCCCTGCGCTTTCGCAGGTTCAACAGCATTGTGCCGTTGGGCCATGTCATGTCCGGGGCGGAGGCGGCCTTTCCCAGCTTCCTGGCCTCGCCCAGCGGTGGCCGGGGCACCTCTTTGATGTTTCCCCAGGGAGCAGGCTTTGCCAAGATCAAGAGAAACGAGCCGATATTCGTGGACAGCGTTGGCATCTATAACGGCTACATTGCGGACGCCACCCGCATATTCTCGCTGGGCCGGCTGGAGCCTGAGCTGGAGGATGCCTATCAAGCTGCCTGCCAGATCGAGGAGAGGCTGGCCGGAGAGCTTGCCTCCGGCCGGACGGGCAGGGAATTGTTCGAGCTATCTGAGACAGAGGGGGCGAGGCTCGGCTATCTGGACTATCTGGGCGGAACCAATGGCAATAAATGCGGCTTTGTGGGCCACGGTGTGGGGCTGGAGCTGGACGAATACCCGGTGATAGGGCCGCTGGATCATCCCATAAAGAGCAACATGGCCATTGCCATCGAGCCCAAGATCATCTATCCTGACAAGGGTGTGCTGGGAATCGAGGATACCTACCTAACCGGGCCGGGCGGAGCCGTGAGCCTCACCCATATGCCGCGAGAGATCTGGCAGGTTTGAGGGTAGAGAGATCTGCGGCCCACGAATCCGCGTGCTTTCATCTCCCTTTTTTTCTGCATTTTTCATTTTTCCTGAAAATTTCTTTCCCCTGCAAATCCTCTATTTCTCCTGCAAATCAAAATCGGTGATGTTCATGAACCAGTAGCCTTCCTTATGAATCGGATCGCTCTTGGTTATTACTATCTTCTTTTTGAAGATGGGTCCGTCCAGGACGAGGGTATGAAACTCTCCGTTCTCGCCGCATGCATCGACAGCGCTGTTGGCCTTTTTCAAATCGGCAATAAATTTGTCATCAATACTGCGGCCCAGCCACTCCTTTCCCAGAAAACCGTCCCTGACGCTGACCAGAATTACCTTAAATCCGGCATCGATGATCTCATTTACGATCTTCTCTGAGTTCTCTTTCCAGAGTGGCAGGATCAGATCGATATTCAGCTCCTGGCAGATCCTCTCCACCAGAGGCTTGTGGGTCTCGATGTGCCCGAAGACCGCAGCGTCAAATCTCTCGCCCTGCGCTCGCAGCTCCAGGGCGGCTTTCTTGAACTCTTCTTCGTAGGATTGAAAGTTGCGCTGCATGAGAGGAAAGCCGGTGGCCTGGGCCTGAGCCCGGATGAGGGCAGGATTGAGTTCATGTGAGCCGGTCTTCTTCTGGTTGGTGAAATGTAGGATATGGGTGATGTTGTAGCCGTCATTCATGGTTTTATAGCAGGAGTAACAGCCGTCCTTTCCGCCCGTCCAGGAGACGATGGCATTTTTCTTGGGGGTGTCGTTGGAGTTCATGAGGTGTGAAATGAGATGGGTAGTTAATCAAGAATTCGGGCGTGAGACTTGCGGATTCCTGGAGGAATCAACTGCCTCAACGTGATGTTGTAATGAATAATTTTATAATCGTCTAAATATTCTCCGGGCGGGCCCGGTAAGGTAGTGTGCCGAATTTTCTGTAAATTGGTCGGCCCTGTTATCCCACAAGTTAATCCATATCCATGGATAAATACTTTTTAGTAGTCATCCATTCTTCATTTATATCTATCAGAATCGATACA
>Ga0074199_1002319_pt1 | contig 12007 bp, 6 predicted proteins | sample EPASupsiteSAE347_FD_64528 | JGI IMG/M metagenome (GOLD analysis project Ga0074199, IMG submission 64528) | Bioremediated contaminated groundwater from EPA Superfund site, New Mexico - Sample SAE3-47 | ecosystem: Environmental > Aquatic > Deep subsurface > Groundwater > Contaminated ...
GGTGAGCGTAAAGATTGAACGACTGGAAGACCATCCCCATTTTCTGGCGTATCTTGGGAACATTGGTTTTCTTGTCGAGCAAGGGCACATCATCAATAAATATACTTCCTCCCGTAGGCGTTTCCAGCAGGTTCAGGCAGCGGAGCAGGGTGCTTTTACCGGTTCCCGAAGGACCGATTATCGATATGATTTCCCCTTTTTTAATTTCGGCATTGATGTCCTTCAGGACCACCAGGTCGCCAAAGTGTTTCGAGAGATTGCTGATCCTGATCATACGTTTTCCTCCACCACTTTTTTAATGTGCTTTCTCTTCGGATCTACCGAGATCTCGATATAACTCAGTGCCCAGGTCAAAAGCCAGGCGATGAGGATATAGATCACGGCGGCCATGATCAGCGGGAAAAATGCATCGAACGTCCGGCTGCGAATAATGTCACTGGCCTTTGTCAGGTCCTGTACCGCTATATACCCGACGATTGAGGTCATTTTAACGAGTGAGATAAATTCCCCTTTATAAACGGGAAGCACATGCCGCAGGGCCTGCGGAAGGATGATATGTATGAATGTCTGGATCTTTGTGAAACCCGAAGCAATACCCGCCTCCCCCTGGCCTTTATCGACCGATTCGATTGAGGTCCTGAACATCTCGGAAACATAGGCTCCGAAATTGATCCCGAAAGCGATCACCGCTACGATCACCGGATTGATATTGACCGAAGCAAAGATGATGTAGAAGATGATCATCAGGAGAACAAGTACCGGAGTGCCGCGGATCAGGGATATGTAGAGGCTGGCGGTTACTGAGAGGATTTTTCGTTTCGACATCTTCATGAAGCAGATCAGTCCACCGATCAGGGTACCGAAAATGGCTGCAAAGAAAGAGATGAGAACAGTGGTTTTCAACCCGTCGAGAATCAGGATGTACCTGTTTTCCAGAATGATATTGCTGTAGAAGCTGTCTGAAACTTTCTTCAGGAACGATTTTTCAATCTCTTCCGGTTTAGCGCTCTGGTAACCGGGCATGTCTTTTTTAGCAGCGACGACAGCCGTCTGAAAATTGGCATAGGAATCTGAAAAATCAATCTGTTTGGAGCGCTCTGCACTGATCCCGATTCCGTCGCTGATCATGTCGACCTTGCCGGAAACCAGTGCGGCAATCAGGCCAGGAAAATCAATGTTGACGAATTCGAGGTTATAGTTGGTGCGTTGGGCAAAGGTTCGGATCATCTCGATATCGAATCCGACAAAATCGCCGTTCATAAAGGCCACATAGGGAAGGTCTTCCGTTGAAATCCCCACAGTCAGCTTTTTGTCCGAAACCGGATTGCTGAAAGGAGGCATAACGGCTTCCTGGGCATCGTCGATGAACCAGCGTTTATACATGGCATCATAGGTGCCGTCGCTGCGTATGTCCTTGAGGTACCGGTTGAATTCATCCCGCAGGGCGCTGTTATCCTTATCGAAGCCCACCCCCAATGGCATGGAAAAGACATCGTCGCTCAGTATGGCCAGGTCGGGATTCTGCTTGAGAATCAGTTTGGCCGTGATCAGGTCAAACATGGCCGCGTCGATCTTTCCCGTTTTCAGAGAAAGCATCATGTCGGCAGTTCCATCGTACCGGAAAACCCTGGCTTTCGGATAGTGTTCAGCCATAAAGGCATCGTGGACCGTCCCGGAAAATATACCCACTCTTTTGTCGGCGATATCGTTCAGTTCTGACATCCGGGCCGTGGCTGCAGGCTTGATATGGTCTTTCCTGGCAATTATACTGATGCCGGAATCATAATAAGGATCTGAAAAATCAACCTGTTTCTCCCGCTCCTCGTTGATCATCATCTGGCAGGTGGTCATATCGATCTTGTTCGTTGAGAGGGAAGCCAGCATGGCGCCGAACTGCAAATCGATCGGGATGAATTCTTTTCCTACATAAGCGGCAAAACGCATCGGCAATTCAATATCAAAGCCGGCTAACTTTCCATCCACGATAAAAGTTGATGGCATGCCTCCGTCACTTACGATCCCTACTTTTAATGTACCGTTTGTATTTGGGGTTGGAATGTCGGGCATATCCGTCATGCCTTTTTCCATCCAGCGATCGACCATGTCCTGATAAACGCCGTTCTCCCTGATCTCCTTCAGGAAGGCATTGAACTGAACACGAAGGTCATCGTTTTCCTGGTTGAAGGCTGCGCCGATCTCTGCAAAGAACACATTTTCAGCCAAAAGGCCGAATTCCGGATGGTTGCTGAACACCTCTTTCAGGCTAAGGTGATCATAATAAACCGCATCAATCTTGTCCCCATTGAGGGCCGTCAGCATGTCGGTCGAATTCTGGTACCGGAGAATGGTGGCCCCGGTTTGGTTTTTGGTCGCATAGCTGTCGTGGCAGGAGCCCAGAAGAACGCCGATACGTTTATCTTGCAGATCAGCAAAGCCGCTCATCTGAAGGTGATCAACGGCGGCGGGCTCTTTGCCGCACCCGGTCAGGGTAATCAATACAACCAGAATCCCCCAGCGAAACACTCCTCTCATCATATTCAATCCTCCGGTCGGTTATTAATAATGAGCAATCATCTCGAACCGTCCCGGTTTCAACCGGACACTCGCTCCGTTCCCCGGGAGGAGTGTTGCGGTGCTGTTCGGGGGGATGATTGCAGTGTAAATCAATGTATTGCCTTCTCTTTTCCACGACGATACGATCTCACCATAGGGTCCGTTATGACGGGCTTCGAAATGGGTAAGGCCTTCAACGAAATGGGGCTGCAGGAGGACGTTTTTAAATCCGGGTTGTTCCGGATCGGGTTTAATTCCGCCGAGGGCCTTGTAATACCAGGCTCCGATTTCGCCGAACATGATATGGTTTCGTGAGATATCGTTGGTGGTTTTCAACGGCCAGTTCTCCTGAAGGGTGGTCAAACCGTTCACGATCCAGTATCCCCAGGAGGGAAAGGTTTCCTGAGACGCTACCTGGTAAGCCAGATCGGCATAGCCGTTTTCGCTGAGGGCGTTGAGGATGGTTTTGGTACCCAGCAAGCCCACGTCGATGTGGTTGTCATCGGCAATGACACGGTTCTTCAGGTTCTCAGCCACCTTGGCTTTCAGCTCTTCGGGAACGATGCCCCAGAAAAGTGCGGCGCTCAGTTCAGTCTGGAACCCGCTTCCGTAAATGCCGGTCTCCCGGTTCAGGTATTTTGCATTGATGGCATTAACTATTTTTTCTGATAAGGCGAGGTATTTTTTAAAGTCCTGATCGTTACCGAAAAGCTTCGCTGCCTTCGCCAGGATTACTGCATCGGTATAATAATAGATGGAGCACGTGAACTCCCTTGGGGTGACTGATTTTACCGGGATCCAGTCGCCCAGGCCCCAATCGGTAAGGCCCGACGGACTGATTGAAGTAACATGATCGACATATCGCTTGATGTTGTCATAGCATTGCTCCAGAAGCCGGGAATCACCATAGAAAAGGTAGATGTTCCAGGGAATGATGGCAATGGTGCTGGTCCAGTCGGTGCCGTTTGCCCAGGTATACCCCCAACCGGATGTCGGAATGATGGCAGGAAGAACACCATCGGGCTGCTGTTCATCGCGATGGTCGGCCAGCCACTTTTCGTAAACCGTAATGCCGTCGAAATTATAGAGGCCGGTTTCAATGGCCACGGCGGCATCGCCTGTCCACCCGTTCTTTTCCCGCTGGGGGCAATCGGTAGGATAGCCATACAAATTGGACAGGTAGGAGGCATTGGTGGCAGCCCAGATCTTGCCGAGCAGTGGGGAAGAACTGTTAATGCTGCCAGCCGGCGGCACATCGCTGTGCATGAAATATCCGGAGAGGCTCTCTTTGGTGAGATTAACGGGATTGCTGCTGGTAACCTCCACGTACTGAAATCCCTTGTAGTTGAACCGGGGCATGAAGGTTTCCTCGCCTTTGCCGCTCAGGATAAAAATATCGGTTTGGAAGGGATCGGTATCATCGGTTGGACGATAATGAACATCGATATTGGACTGATCGGATTTCCCGTCATCGGTGATCAGTTCCGAATGTTTCAGGCGGATAACAGTACCGGCCGGCCCGCTCACTGTAAGACGGCTCACCCCGGCAATGTTCCTTCCCAGGTCGAACAGCCAGGTCAGTTCTCCGGTTTTGCGCATACTCAGTGCCGGGATCACCTCAGTGGCCCTGATGGGCTGAACAGCTTGGGATACAATGTTTTCAGACGGTGGAGGAACCGGAATTGCGGCACTCCACTGTGAATCATCGAAACCCGGGAGGTCCCAGCCTTGCTGTTCCATGCGTGCATCGTACTGTTCGCCTGTATAGATGCTGTTGAAAATGACCGGGCCGGCTGAAGTTTTCCAGTCGGGACCGGTAGTGATCGTTTCAACGGAGCCGTCTTCGTAAGTTATCCTGAAGTTCAGACAGAAGCGTGGCCGGTCGCGCCAGGGAGCCTGGTGGAAATACCATACGGCAGTCGACTGATGGTTGTACCAGCCATTCCCCAGTAATACTCCGATAACCAGGTTGTCCGATTGAACCAGCGAAGTCACATCATGGGTCACATACAGGGTCCGCCGGTCGAACCGGGTATAGAGTGGATCGAGGCGATGATCTCCAACCGCCTGGCCGTTGATGGACAGTTCGAAAAGTCCAGCCGCAGCGATATAGGCCCGGGCGTTTTTGATTTTCCCTGCCGGTTTGAACACCTTCCTGAAGTAGGGCGCCGGTTTCTCATGCATATTGTATGCATCGGAAATCCACGATCCCTGCCAGTTTTCCGGGTCGATCATACCGGTTTCAAAGCTGGCCACCTCCGAGAGCTTACTTTTTCTTTCACGCTGATCCCAGATCTGAACGGTCCAGTAATAGCGGGTGAAAGGTTTAAGGGAGTTGTTCCCCTCAAAAGGAACCAGCATCCGGCTTCCCCCGACGATACCGGTATCCCAGTGGCCACCTTTCCCCTGGGCAACGGCCAGGGAATCGGTTCCGATCTTTATGCGGTAGGCTGTCTGGCAGGCTCCCTTGCGGGAATCGTTCATCTGCCACCTGAGGCGGGGCGAGGGTACATCAATTCCCAGTGGATTGACCAGATACTCACAGGTCAGCCGGACCGGTTGGTTTTTTTTTGCGAACAGACTGGCTGGTACCATGCTGGTCATAAGAAGAAAGATAATCAGGAGCTTTTTCATGTGACACGTTAATGGTTATTGAAGCCAGGTGAGAAGACCCTTTCCATATCCATCCGATTTTTTTCTAAATGTAGAAAAATATTGGACCGATGATGGACTCCTGATGAAAGACGCCAGACGATTGACGAATCTGTTGGGTCAGAAGCTGTAACCTATGGCCAGACCACCGGAGGAGTGGAAAGCATGGCCTTCCCAGTATTCATAAAATGGGGTGTACCCTGCCCGGATAATGAGTCTGCCGTTTGGTTTCTGATACCGGTAACCGATCCGGCCACTGAAAAGCCCGTCCCATTCCCGGCCCGGATTTCCATGCAAATCATGGCCCTTCTCATTGGTAAAAACCTGGCCAATCCCGATTTCGATATGGTGTTTACCGAATGAAATCAACTCATTAATTCCGATGGGAATCCAGATTTCGCGGACACCGATAAACGGAGGATAGTAAGAAACTCCGATCTGAGCTGTCGTTTTGAGTCGGTTCCAGTTTATCAGGACACGTTCAAAGTTAAAGGAGTAAAATGCTCCATGACCGAATAGTTCTAATTGTACGCTATTGCGGTGGGCGAATTTGCTATTCCCGACTATAGCACTTTGTGCAAATACGGATGTAGCGATGGCTACAAAGAACAGCGAAATGATTATTTTTTTCATGATGTGGTGGGTTTTGCATTACTTGAACGGTACAACCTTGCCAAAATTGTTGATAGGCACGCAATTATACCCTATGCAGAATCACATCTGAGATATTCCGCTTATTCCGATAACGCCAAGAGTGCATTCACAAAGATATCCAATTCCGCCGGCGTAGTATAGATATCCGGAACGATACGACATCCGTGGACTCCGGCCACATCGATGGCTACGGTATAGATCTTATATTTTTCGAGCAGGGTTTTAGCCATATCCTCCGGTTTCATCCCTTTAATGCCCACATTGGCGATCCCGCAGGAACGTGCGGGATCTTCCGGCGTGTTAAGGATGATGTTAGGCAACGAACGGACTTTCCCGGTCCAGTACCTTTGCAGGTAGCGAAGCCGGTCTTCCTTCCTTTCGGGGCCAACCTTCAGGTAGAAATCGATGGCGTCAATAATGGTCAGGTCGGTATGAACGGGGTGGGTACCGATATGGTTAAGCCGGGAAATATCGTCCATCGATTTTCCGCTCTCAGCCAGCAGAGGCCAGATTTTCCCGATGTTCTCTTTTTTAACCCAGAGCAATCCGGCACCCAGTGGTGTGACGAGCCATTTGTGCAGGCTTGAGGCAAAATAATCGCAGTGCAGTTCCGGAATGGAAAACCGGATATGGGCCACTGTATGTGCACCATCCACCATCACCTGTACTCCTTTGTCATGGGCCATATCGCAGATCTTGCGGACCGGAAGGATTTGCCCGGTAATGTTGATCATGTGGCCGATCATCATCAGTCGGGTTTTGGGGGTAATGGCGTTTGCATAGATTTCGACAATTTCCTCATCGGATGACGGGTGCAGGGGCAACGAAACCATTTTGTTAATGATCCCGTACCGGTTGGCCACCTGCTTGAACATGTCGAGCATAAAGGGATAATCCTGTTCGGCCATCACCGCCTCATCACCGGCCTGCCATGGGAATCCCCCGATCACCATATCAAGTGATTCGGTGGTGTTCCGGGTGACGATCAGCTCATCGGCAGGGGAGCCCAACAGTTCAGCCAGCTTTGCGGCCACTTTCTTCTTGTTGTCGAATTGAACGGTCCGCATATAATGGGATGCCTCGAAATTGATTTCCCTGACATGATTGATGAATTTTTCCAGGGTCTCCTGGGGCAGCATGCAGTAATAACCGTTTTCGAGGTTGATGTATTCTGATTTGAGGCGGTAGCCCCCCCGGATCCCTTCCCAGAATGTTTCATCTGAGGCCAGTTCCCGGGAGGGTACACCTTCAAACTCTGCCAGCCAGTTCTGCAGTCCGTAGGCTGAAGGGACGGCAGCGAGGCCCAGTGCCGCCCCCATACTTTTAAGAAAGGTTCTCTTATTCACAGCGATCAGGCTCATTTTTTATTTCAGGAAAAGCTCCACAACCGGTATCTCGACATTTGGTTTCAGAACGGGCAGTTGTAAAATGGCATCGCTTTCATTCACTTTTTCGTCCAGCCAGATGGTATTCTTGGTGTTGCTCACCACTAATTCCGAAGCGTCGTGAAGGAACTGGGCATACTTCACCTTGCCGGCGTATCCTTCAAGGGTTACCTGCTCCATCGGCCAGGCCAGAAAATGAATATAGAGCCGGTTGGTCGTGGGGTTGTAGGTAAGTATGGTATTCGCGGGAGCCTTATACTCATCCGGTGCCTGTGTGCAACCGTAAATGGAACGGCTGTTTCCATCCATCCATTTGCCTATGGCGGCCAGCCGCTCCTGTGCACGGTAATCGAGGGTCCCTCGCCCTGTGGGTCCCACATTCAGAAGCAGGTTGCCTCCCTTGCCTACACAATCAGCTAACTGTTCGATCAGTTGTTTGCTGTCTTTCCAGGTTGATTCATCGCGGTTATAACCCCATGCACCGGAGAAAGTCTGGCATACCTCCCAGGGAACTTTTTTGCCGTTGACCTTAACCCATTCGGCAGGCTTGAACTGTTCGGGGGTTTTGAAATCCCATCCGCCTTCCACCTCTTCCAGGTTCAGCCTGTCGTTAACCATGATCCAGGGCTGAAGCGTCCTGACCATTTTCAGCAGGTTCTCCGAATCCCAGTCCTTGTATGATTTACCATAGTCGCCAACCGGAAATGAAAAATCAAGCCAGATAATGTCAATCTTGCCATAATTGGTCAGAAGCTCCGTTACCTGGTTTCTCATATATAACCGGTATTTATTCATGTCACGGTTCCGGTTAACACTGTCATACTCGGCTTTTGTCTTGACGCTCCGGGGATGAACACGGTCTATCGTGTAATCGGGATGGTGCCAGTCGAGCAGGGAATAGTAGAATCCCACTTTCAGCCCTTCGGCACGGAAAGCATCCACAAATTCCCGGATCAGGTCTTTTTTGACGGGGGTGTTGGTGGCTTTGTAATCCGTGAATTTCGAGTCGAACAGGCAGAATCCTTCATGATGTTTAGCGGTCATCACGGCATATTTCATGCCGGCAGCCTTGGCCATTTTTGCCCACTCGCGGGGATTATACAGATCCGGATTGAAATTTTCGAAATACTGCTGGTATTTTTCTTCACTGATATTCAGGCTTTTTTTGGCCCATTCGCCCTTGGAGGGCTCGGCATAAAGCCCGAAATGAATAAACATACCGAAACGGTCGTTTGTCCACCATTGCATGCGGGCTGCTTTTTGTTCGGGAGTTTCTTTCGGAAGCTGCGCTGTCACATCCGGGAAATTCACCGCCAGGCAGGCAAGAATTACCAGTACTTTGCAAAGAGTTTTCATACGTGTTCAGTTAGGAGGTTTTAAACTAATTCGATTTCGATAAAAATAGAAAATAAACGTTGGCTTATTCATTCGCCGGAAGGGCACCGGTTGTGATTTCGGCTGTACCTGTTTTCAAGCCGTCACCCGCGGCCCGGATGTAAATCGTTCCGGTTGCTCCTTTCTTAGCCCTGACAATCACCAGGGCAAGTCCGTTGAAGGATTCTCTTTCTTTACTGTTAAAAGGGACTAAACTGGTCGGATCTCCGTTGTCGGTAGCCACGATTTCACCAGGCCCGCTGATTGAAAACCGGATCAGGGGATGTGACCGGGGTACGGTCAATCCGTTGTCATCCTCAATCTTAACGGTAATGAAGGCCAGTTCGGTGCCATCGGGATCAAGAACCTTCCGGTCCGGCAAAAGGGAAACGACAGCGGGCTTGCCCGTGGTCCTGACCACATCCCTGGCCCATTCCTGGCCATTCTTGTAAGTAATAACCTCAACCCTGCCCGGTTCGTATTTAACCTGATCCCAAACGAGCCTGAAATCCTGTCCGGGCTTCTTCGCTTTCCTGCCCTGGCTTTTCCCGTTGACGAACAATTCGGCCTCATTGCCAGATGTATAAATATGCACAGGGGTAATCATTCCGATGCGCTCCTCCCAGTTCCAGTGAGGCAAGATATGGGCCATCGGCAGATCGGGCCTCCACTGTGACTGGTAGAGATAGAACCGGTCTTTCGGGAATCCGGCCAGATCGACGATCCCGAAGTAGCTGCTACGGGATGGAGGATTAGTTTCACCGGAGTTATAGGGAGTGGGTTCTCCCAGGTAATCGAAACCGGTCCAGACGTATTCACCCAGCAGATTGGGAAATTTTGTATGGGTGCGAAACTGATCATCCGGTGAACATCCCCAGTCGGGTTTGGACAGGTCATAGGAAGAAATCTGCCAGTTCTGATATTCTTTGTCGAAGAAGTATTCACCGCGGGAGGTCACGCAGGAGGAGGTCTCCGTTCCGATGGTAGGCTTTGCGATGTACCGTGGATCTGCATCCCATTTGGCCTGCTGTCCGAAGAAATAATTGACCCCCATGATGTCGAGACTCAGTGGGGAACCGGCATCACGACTTTTGTCCGGATCATTGTACCCATTGGTTACCGGGCGTGTGGGGTCCTCTGACCGTACAATTTCAGCAAGATGCCTGGTCATTTCCACATTCCGCTGATCCGGTACTTCGTTACCGATCGACCAGATGAATACGGAGGGATTATTCCGGTCGCGGCGGATCATGGCCCGGAGGTCCTTTTCGTACCACTGGTCGTATAGTTTATTGTAATCCCATTCTTTCTTTCCGGTTTTCCAGCAGTCGAAGGCCTCGTCCATCACCAGGAAACCCATCCGGTCTGCCAGGTCTATCAGATCCGATGCGGGAGGATTATGAGAAGTCCGCAGCGAATTGCAGCCCATTTCTTTCAAAATGGTCAGTTGCCGAGTCAGTGCGCTGGTGTTGATGGCGGCTCCGAGCGCTCCGAGATCGTGATGGTTGCAGGTGCCCTGGATGGGTACCCTCCGGCCGTTGAGGAGGAAGCCTCCGTTGGTGGTGAATCTGAGTGTGCGGATTCCCAGCGGGGTGTTATACAGATTGGTCACTTTTCCGTCAACCATTATCGTGGTACGGATCACATACCGGAAGGGTGAGTCGATGTCCCAGAGTTTGGGATTCTGGATAATGCCCCGGGTGGATGTTTTGGCAGAGGATCCGGCTTCAACCCTGACCACCTTATCCTCACAGGACGCCGCTTTGAGCCGCGGACGATTTTGCGCATCCAGCTCATAGATATTGGTTTTCACCGTTACCTCGACAGCAGTTTTCCCTTTGTTCTCCACGGAGATATCCATTTTCACAACTGCCGAGCTCCTGTTTATTTCGGGAGTGGTAACATAGGTTCCCCAATGTCCAACGTGGACAGGATTAGTCTTAATCAGCCAGACGTGGCGGTAGATGCCCGCTCCGGGATACCATCGGGATTCCCATTTTTCGGTGTCGAGCTTCACGGCCAGCACATTGGCACTTCCCGTGACCAGGTAGGGTGTGAGTTCAAACCGGAAGGAGGAGTAGCCATAGGGCCAGGTTCCCACCAGGTGGCCGTTCAGCCATACCTGCGCGTTGGCCATGGCGCCGTCGAAATCAATGTAAAAGATTTTGCCTGCATCTTCAGCCGGTACGGAGAAATGTTTCCGGTACCATCCGATACCCTGATAGGGAAGCTTGCCTGTTTCTCCGGGAAGCTCGACCCTGAAGGGTCCTTCGATGGCCCAATCGTGGGGCAGGTTGAGTTTTCGCCAACCGGCATCGCTGAAATCCGGTTTCTCAATTCCGGACGGTTCCTCCAAAGAGGTTCCATCGGCTTGCAGGCCGAACCGGGCAAACAGCCACCCTTCATCAAATGAGCGGGTGCCGGAAGAGCCCATACGTGTGATAATCTGACCGGGCAATACGGATGACAATGTCAGTACCTGCAATGCCAAAGCTGCCAACAAGGCTTTGACGGAAAAGACTATAGACTTCATAGAAATCTGGTTGATTTTATCCTGGATGATAAAGATAAAACCTTTAAGGAATGTTGCCCGTTCTTTTTCAGTATTTTCGCCTCATATTCGAACCTTTGCAACCCGATGAAACCTGCTCTCCGACGCTATTTGCCACCAACCTTTGTTTTCCTGGCTTCTCTTATTACTTATGCCTTGAGCCTTGAGCCTTCAGTTAGTTGGTGGGATTGCGGGGAGTTCATCGCCGCTTCCAGCAAGCTCGAGGTAGGCCATCCACCCGGAGCGCCTCTCTTCCTGCTGCTGGGCAGGTTATTCTCCCTGCTTGCCCCGGATCCTTCCCGTATCGCATTCATGATCAACCTGATGTCAGCCCTTGCCAGCGCTGCAACGGTCATGTTTCTGTACTGGACGATTGTGATGCTCGCTGAAAAGGGGCATAAGGGCATAGGGGCATCAGGGCATCAGGAAGAAAACAATTCTTTAGACTCCTCCTTAAGCCCTCAAGCCCATAAGCCCTTAAGCCCTTCCATAAGCCCCCAAGCCCCTAAGCCCATAAGCCCTATTCTTGCGGGCCTTGTCGGTTCCCTTACTTACGCGTTCACAGACACTTTCTGGTTTTCCGCGGTGGAAGGAGAAGTGTATGCATTGAGCTCGTTGTTTACGGCTGTGGTTTTCTGGGCGATCCTCAGATGGGAACGTGAAGCGGAGGAGCCCGGCGCCACGAGGTGGATCCTGCTGATCGCCTTCCTGATGGGGCTGTCGATTGGCGTGCATCTGTTGAATCTGCTGGCAATCCCTGCCATCGTCCTGATCTGGTATTTCAAAAAGAATCCTGTACCCGGCTGGAAAGGTATCTTGAAAACATTCCTGTTTTCCT
>Ga0074199_1002322_pt1 | contig 11993 bp, 10 predicted proteins | sample EPASupsiteSAE347_FD_64528 | JGI IMG/M metagenome (GOLD analysis project Ga0074199, IMG submission 64528) | Bioremediated contaminated groundwater from EPA Superfund site, New Mexico - Sample SAE3-47 | ecosystem: Environmental > Aquatic > Deep subsurface > Groundwater > Contaminated ...
GCACAAAGACAAGCGTTGAGCGGCATGTAAAAGGCCATCTCCCCGATGCACTCCTAAAGGCGAAGGCCATCAAGGACATAGCCAACGGCGACAGCCTATTGGACGAGCTGCATAAGGCCAGGGAAAGGACATTTTCATTGCTGGATAAGGCCGAGGCCGCGGCGGATACTCGCGTCTACGGCTCGCCTGTGGCTTACCTGAAGGAAATTAGAGAGCAAATTAACCTCCTGGCAGAGCTGGAAGGCCGGCTGGCCAGCCAGCCACAGATCAACCTCCTCGTTCTTCCTGAATGGATCGAACTCAAAACCAAGATTGTGGCAGCCTTGAGGCCATATCCAGACGCTCTGAAGGCCGTGCGAAATGCTCTCCGGTGACTTCAATGCATCCCTGGATTGGGAATGGGAAGTCCATAAGGCAGACCCCGCGCGGTGGGTGCACGAATGCAGACTCCTCCGAGACAAGGCCGGAAAGATCTGCCCGCTCGATGAGATGCGCACTTCTTTGATCTGGTCCTGGTCCTGGAGGCCTCCAAACTTCGTCCGCCAGCAGGGCCGGGAAGCCAAGGAGGAGCACAATTCTCGCAACAACCACCCTGAGATCTATCTGACCACACTGAACGGCGAGGAGCTGAAGCTCGATGCCTGTCCCTGTGGAGGGGAACTGGTGAAGGACAGATGCGAGTGTCTCTACTGCAGGGATTGCGGCATGGTCTATAATCACCATCAATGAGGCTGGCGGTTTGAAACGTATAAAATGATTAATATAGAAAGGGTTGAAGATCAGGGTCTTCAGGTAGGGGAGAGTGAGAACCGCCGAAGCCCTGCCCGTGCGTGATCATGCTCGCAGCTGGCTCGAACCTCCGAACCTATCCGGGCCGACGAACCTTCGCAACCTTCGCAGCTAGCCTGATATCCTTCGCAGCCTGCCCGAACCATCAGGTTGAAGGATTGATCCCACCTGCATGCCAAATCGATCCACAACCTTTCCAACCTTGCAAAATTCCAATCCAACCTTACAAAATCCGATCCAACCTTGCAAAATCCAATCCAACCATTACATCCTTGCAGCGGTCCAGAGTAGTTTCTTGTCCGGCTTACCTATCGGCTCGACCAAGCTCGACAGGCACATCACCACGACCGTCGAGACCCTGGAGACTGCAGATGTCTCGGAGCACATGAAGCACGATGACAAGGACCACGGCGTAAACATGTCTCAGAGCAAGATGATCCTGATGGATGGGGAGCTGCAGGGGGATGATAGGAAGTGAAGCATTACCGAGTGCCAAGAGATCGAAGGCCGAGCTTCAGGGAGGTCGACCTAACGAACCTGCCCATCTCTTATTTCCGATTGAGGCCGGCTCAGCAACCCCCATTGGGGTCTATAGCATCTATCACTTCCCAAACATCCCAATTCACCGAAAAGCTTCCCACGTCCAAAGGCAGCGAATTTATGAAGATAACTCCTGAGATAAAAAAAAATTCATCGCAGGTAATACTTCCCTGAGCAGCCGAGATTTGTCTCTTCTTTTGGATCCCCCCCTACATTGCCGATATATACCCCAGCCCGTATTTCCAATCAAAAACTGAACAAAAACTGAACAAAACTGAACAGCTCTCTTATCCGTGATTTGGATGAAAGTAACTCCAGAAATCAAAAATATATTTATGACAATAATACTCTCTCAAGCCGGGCATTAGCTGGCCTGATTGAATCCAAGTTTAATATTAAAATCGGGCACGTGACTATAGACGCCCATCTGCAGAAGGCCAAGGCAGATGAGCAGGCTAACAACAGTGCCAAGGTGGAGGCCGTCCGTTCTGCAGTCTGGACTATGCCCAGAGGTATGCCGGAAAGTACCTTGACATCCCGGACAAGGACACCGATACCTGGAAGAAGCTGCTTGAGTTCGGGAAGCAGCCCCCCTCCGGATGGTCGCACGATCCAAATCGAGAATGTCAAGGATCGCCATGCGGCCAGCCAGGCAATCCACAAGTTTCATATTCCGCATGGCGTGAGCAGGATCATGATGATCTGGTGCCGTCCGCGGCTCTGGCTGTCTGGCGGGCGGAACAGGAGCCCGAGCCTACGATGTGGTTGCCGTCTTTGGGCGAGTGCTCGGTCGAGGATGAGGGCGCATATACGGGACCTTTCTGAAAAATCGGATTGGTTTGAAGAGAACTGAGATCAGTGAATGGAAATTGCAGAAATTAAAAGCAAAATCGGCGCTGCATAATCACGAATTCGGGCGCTGAATCACTTGAGGGCCTTGGACCGCATCAAGCATATGGACTATCTGAAGATCACGGAGCTTGTCATATCAACCATCCAGAAGCTGCAGAATGGAGCAAGATGCAACAGACGGTCCGCACATCTGCATGGATGCATCCGGCCTGGGTGCACCGATTCGGGATTACCTGCCGCAGTCCGGCGTGATCAATGGCCTGGTAAATCTATATCCCGTGGTGTTTACGGGCGGAGAGGCAGCACGCTTTGATGAGGTGACCGGCAATTGCAGCATCCGCAAGAGCCTGATAATCTCCAATTTCCTGAGCCTGATGCAGCGGCTTCTTGAGTCTCATGCAGCGCAGAGGTTCGACTACAGCCCCGGCCTGGAAGCATTGCCGCTGCTGCAGCAGAAGATAGCTTCTTTCAAGTATCACCTGACGACCTCGGGCCATACCGGCTTTGATGCCGAGGTCGGAGCTCATGACGATCTCATCTGCGCCATATGCATCCCACTGATCATTGGCGAGTGGCAGTTCCCGGTGCCGCCGGAGTATGAAAGCGATGACTCTATTGATCTCTATCGAGACGTTCCGGATATAGGCGTATACCCGGGACCGTATTAGGCGGATCTACTTTTTGATGACTACTTGGGATTGCTAAGGTCCCTGCAAGAAAATCTCGACGAAGCCCGATCACACCCACAGGCTGCTATCCAGGATGGCGAGGTCAGGAGGATCCTGCTGAACTGCCACAGGATCAACGGCAAATCTTATGTCCCATCGATCTAGGACCAGCATGCTGCATTACTTCACCCAGATGCCATCCTAGCAGCCTGCAAGAAGCTCATAGAGATCATCGGTTCGCCCGGGCCCGACAGACACATCACCACCACCATCGAGATCCTTGGGACTGCGGACATCTTACGAGTGAAATACTATCCATAGAGAGAGAAACGCAATTCCAAGGATGGCTAAAATAGTAATGATCTGATCCAGTTTTGGTGTGATATTAAAAGTCTTCCAATTCATGTTTCTGCTCAGTTTTTCAATAGATAAAATTATCAGCGCAAACATTATCCAATATGCCACGCGATCAGGGGAGAGACTATTCATTGAATGGGTACCCTTGGGCTTAATATAAAGGATTTTGCTTGAACAATTCATATCATCGACTCTGATATAACTATCATGAGCTACTAATAACATATAATTGCGGCGTGCCTGACTGGAGGGTTAATTCTTGGTTCTCGCAACTAATTGGTAAACACTTCAATAGCTGACTGAGCTTAAGATAGAGATATATAGCCGCAGTTAAATGACCCACCACTCATCATGAAGTCTCGTGTAGTACTCGATGTATTAGGCCGATTATCAATTTTGTTAGGACTATTCATGATAGTACCCGCCGCGGTTGCTGCAATTTATAAGGAACCATCTGGCGTGACTGCTCTGGGCTTAGCTTCTCTTATTACCGTAGCTTCTGGCCAAATAATGAGACATTATGGCCAGAAGGGAGAGGTAATGCACAAAGAAGCTTTTGTTATTGTGACTTTTGGTTGGCTACTGGCAACATTTTTCGGTGCTTTGCCATTCTTATTTCTTGGGCTGAGCGTGGTTGATGCTCTATTCGAAACAATGTCAGGATTCACTACCACAGGGGCTACAATCTTGACTGAATCCAATTTGCAGGGGTACTGGGTGCTCAACTCTACAGCGGCTGAAAATAGTCTGGCCTACCATTTAGTGACCACATTGTTCGATCCTTTAATGAGATATAATCTGGGCATAGATGGCATACCCATTAAGGGCACCTTCTACGGCCTTCTCTTCTGGAGATCTTTCACTCAGCTGCTGGGTGGCATGAGCATTATCCTTCTTTTTATAGCTATTCTGCCCCAGCTTGGAGTAGCAGGCAGGCAACTTTATTATGCGGAAACCAGTCGAGAACCTTTGACACCTAGAGTAAAGAGCACCGCTAAAATATTCTGGGGCATATATCTCGGATTTGTGGTGCTGGAGACGTTCTTGCTCTGGTTGGTAGGTATGTCCCCGTATGATTCTATTTGTACTTCTTTCACCACGATATCTACTGCTGGATTTTCTCCTTTAGCATCAGGTATAGTTGCCTACCATAACCTTCTCGTAGAATTGATTATCGTAGTCTTCATGGTCGTGGGTGCAACAAACTTTGTTCTACACTATGAACTTATATATAAAAAGAATATCTTAGGATATATAAAAGATCCTGAATTTCTCTTTTATATCCTGATACTGGCTTCTGCCACAGCCATTATCGTCTTATGGGGTGGAGTGGAAGGTGATCCCCTGCATAAGATCCGTTTGGCAGGCTTCCATGTGGTTTCCGTTGGTACTACAACAGGATTCACAAACAACTTCGATTATATTCACTGGTCTTCTGCAGCTGATATGATCATCCTCCTCCTCATGCTGATCGGTGGATGCGCTGGTGCGACAGCAGGCGGGATAAAGGTCTTACGCGTACTTTTGATACAGAAATATGCCTATAGAGAAATGGTAGAGATGCTTCACCCCAAGGCGGTGAAACCCATAAGATTAGGGAATATATCAATTTCAGAAAGCAAATCGATCTCCGTATTATTCTTCACGCTCATGTACCTGGCTATTTTCTTCGCTGCCTCACTGGCTTTGACAATAGTAGGGTCTGCAGATGGTGACTTCGACCTGCTTTCTGCGATATCGGCAGTAGCTACTTGCATGGCAAGCGTGGGTCCAGGATTGGGAGCAGTAGCTTTTGATTTCAGTGAAGTTACTCCTCTTGGCAAGATGATCGCATTCTTTTGTATGTATATAGGACGAATGGAGATCATGCCAGTAATGCTCTTGTTCATGCCTGATCTATGGAAAGAGTAGAGTATTTCTAAAAAAAACGTCTTCCACCATAAACGTCGTTGAAATCCTCGCCCCTGCCTGCACGTAATTAGACAGAAACTCAATGCTCAAAATAGGATACATCCCTATTCGCTTCGATTCGATATTTGCCCAAGTTTATTTCTAGCCCAAGCTCCCGAATGAGTGGGTACAAATTTTTGGTGATTCAATAATTTTTCGCCATTACTTTTCATCTTGTCTTCAAATCCTTGTTCATATGCATCATTTTCATCATTTATTCGTATGAATCTTCTGGTTATGGATTTCACGATGCAATAATATTTTTATGGGCACATATCGCTTTGCAGATGGGCTGTGAACGAGCATATTTGAGGATATTTTTTGAAATAGGGCCAATTGCGTCGAAATAGCCTGATTGATGCGCCCACCTAAATCCGGGAGCTTAGGTTCTAGATAGCTTCAGCGTTTCAGTTAGGATTATACCTAAACTCCGGCGGAATCAATAACCATGCGAAACCATAACGGTGTGGGATAGCGATATGAAAAGCCAGTTTATAAACCTGCATGGTTATTGCTCTTAACCAGGATATTTTCTCCATCGGACGCCTGATAAAGCCTGAATTTAGAATTTGACGCATAGTTATGCGCCTTTGGTTAATAAAGATGGCGGAGTTTAGGATTATACCGTTCACTTCCCATAATGCAACGGAATATCAACAACTTCGGCGAAGTTCTCCCGGTGATTCTGATGTTCTTGCCTGAGACGTGGAAAAAGTAAGAATTGGTGGCTGCAAGTATTCTGTTCCTTCAGCCATCAATTCATTGCGATACATCTCATCACAGTGGCCGCTGCGTCCTGAGAGCTTATGGCGAATATATCTAAATATGTTTCATAAAATAATGAGAATTATATTTCATCCTAAGCTTTATGGGAGAAAGAGATTCACAAAAGTGCAATTTACATAATTATATATGCAGAAATATTGAGTATTCTAGTGCGGAGAAGTAATATATTATCACATCCTATCGATCATCTGGTGAAGATGCCCCATGAGGTTATTAATAGTCTCCAACCGTCTGCCCGTAACTGTACTGGACGAGCGCACAATGAAGTTTCAGGAGAGCGTGGGCGGCCTTGCCTCTGGGCTGAGGGCTTATCTTGATTCGGCCAAAAAAGATCCTGATTTCGATTACATATGGGTAGGCTGGCCTGGTACAACGGTGAAAGGTCCGAAAAAAGAGCAGTTGAAGTCAGCGCTCATCTCTGAATTCAAGGCTTACCCGGTCTTTTTATCCGAGACGGCTATGGATAAGTTCTATCACGGCTTCTGCAACAGGACCATATGGCCGTTGTTTCACTATTTTCCGTCATATGCAGTGTATGATGAGGACTACTGGAACAGCTACAAACAGGTTAACGAGGAGTTCTGTAAAGAGATATTGAAGATCTTAGAGCCTGGTGACATAGTATGGATTCACGACTACCACCTGATGCTGCTTCCAAAAATGCTCAGAGATAGGGTCCCGGAGACGGCTATAGGGTTCTTCCTTCACATACCCTTTCCTTCCTACGAGGTCTTCAGATTGCTACCCAGCCGGTGGCGCAAGGCGATCCTGGAGGGGATGCTCGGCGCCGACCTGATAGGATTCCACACCCACGATTATACCCAGTACTTTGCCAAGTGCGTGAGTCGCATAACGGGGCATGAGCACAACATGAATCGGATCAATGTGGGCGATCACCTGGCGAGAGCTGATACATTCCCCATGGGCATAGACTTCGATAAGTTTAACTCCGCTGCAGGCAGCCCCCAGGTTGCCGGTAAGATTGAGGAGATCAGGAGGACCCTTCGGGGATACAAGATCGTTCTCTCCGTAGACCGCCTGGATTACACCAAAGGCATCGTAAATCGATTGAGGGGATATGAAGCCTTTCTGGAGAGTTCGCCGGACTGGCATGGAAAGGTTACCCTCATCGCCGTGGTGGTACCCTCCCGGATAAAGATGGAGCACTACCAGCATATGAAGAGACAGATAGATGAGCTGGTGGGCAAGATAAACGGCAAGTTTGGAAGCGTCGACTGGACGCCCATCCTGTACAGCTACAGGTACATACCTTTTGAGCATCTGATTGCCCTCTACAGGACAAGCGACATAGCCCTCGTTACGCCCCTGAGAGACGGAATGAACCTCATAGCCAAAGAGTATATCGCTACCAAAATAGATGGAAGGGGAGTATTGATCCTTAGCGAGATGGCTGGTGCCTCCAAGGCCATGTGTGAGGCTGTAATCATAAATCCAAGCAATGTAAAGGAGATTGCCGATGCTCTTGAGGAAGCTTTAGAGATGCCCGACGAGGAGCAGATAAGGCGCAATGAAATCCTGAGAGCCAGGACCAAGAGCTATGATGTGGTGCGGTGGGCTGAAGATTACATAGATGCGACCCTTGATGTAAAGAAAGAGCAAGAACGTCTGAGCACCATGGCCCTGGACCCATCGGCCTGCGAAGATCTTATGGAGGACTACAGAAGGGCGAAGAAGAGGCTGTTGCTTCTGGACTACGACGGCACCCTGGTGCCCTTCAGCAACGACCCCAAATCAGCAAGCCCAGGAAAGGAGCTTTTGGATACTCTAGAAGCCCTAACTATGGACCCGAGGAACGAGGTAGTCCTGATCTCAGGCAGGGATAAGGCCATGCTACAAAAGTGGTTTGGGAAGCTGAACTTAAGCCAGATAGCGGAGCACGGAGCCTGGATCAGGAAAAAGAAGGATGCCTGGTGCATGTCCAAACCCCTTTCCGCCAGCTGGAAGCCCATGGTGATGCCGATTATGGAGAGATATGCGGACAGGCTTCCCGGTGCCTTTGTCGAGGAGAAGGAGTACACTCTTGTCTGGCACTACAGAGCCGCTGACCCAGAAGTGGCTTCGGTCAAGGCCAGAGAGATCGTAGACGATCTGGTAAACTTTACTGCAAACATAGATGTTCAGGTGCTCCGGGGCAATAAAATCGTTGAGGTCAGAAGTGCTGGAATAAATAAAGGAATGGCCCTCATGTCTTGGATATCTGAGGGTGGTTTTGACTTCATCCTGGCCGTGGGAGACGACTCCACTGATGAGGACATGTTCAGGGTTCTACCTAAGACCGCCCACTCCGTGAAAGTGGGAAATTCGGAATCATGTGCCAGATTCAGATTGAAAACTCAGAGCAAAGTTTTGGAACTAGTGAGAAAGCTGAGCAAAGAGAGCTTCGCTACCGAGGATTCGGCAGCTATATCGAGAGCGGCTTCATCTTAACCATAGAAGGCATAGATTCTACGTCAAAAGATGTCTGAAGACTGCTGCCAGAATTAGAGCAATGGAGAAATAGGGCACAGGACGCGGTCCTCCTTCGTTCCTATGCCCATAACGCTCGCTTTGCTTATCCAAAAATGAGCATCACAATCGGACGACCTCCTCCTCGTGGTACAATGAGAGGAACAGTAGAAGATAGTCTCCTATGTGCCTGGTTATGAGGAAGTTGTTCCTGACATGCTCTCTGCCATTCAATCCAAGGGTTTTGGCGTATTCTGGATCTTTAAGAAGTTCCTTTAAATAGTAACTTGTGCCGTCCAGGGAATAAGTAAGGATTCCGGATGATTTGTGGTTTATCTGCAGTGGGATGCCGCCAACTGCCGACGCTATCACCGGCTTGGCCTTCCAAAGAGCCTCCGTAACCGTCAGGCCGAATCCTTCCCGAAGGGATTTTTGAAGTATGACCGTGGAAGCTCTTTGAAGGGCATTAATCTCCACGTCGCTGGAAGGCGGAAGAAAGATCACGTGTATATCCGGGTCCGTCTCTGCTGCGGATTTTACCATTTTTAAGACCTGAAGGCCTTCAGGATCGTCAGTTGCGCCACCACCTGCGAGGACAAGCTGACAGTCGACGTGTTTCTTGACCCTTTTATAGACCTCCACGACCCCCACCGGGTCTTTGAGCTTGTCAAAACGGGAGATTTGGGTCACTATGGGTCGGCCCATGTCGATGTTAAAACCCTCGACTATGGAACTTATCGTTGACTCTGGAAGCTCTTTATTCTTATCGCTCAAAGGATCTATCGAAGGAGGTATCAGTATCTTTTTGATGTCTATATCGGATCGAGCAAACCGGGGCGAAGAGAAAACCGAAGAATCGTATTTTTCGATATAAGGTCTCAAGAGGTCCACGGCCCTCATCTGCGGCTCAGTGATATCGATATGGCATCTCCAGATCCACTTATTACCGATCTCTTTCTTCATCTCCACGAGAGCTATAGGCTGAGGATCATGGATCATTATTATATCCGAGGTGAGATCCATATCCGCCGCATTCTGACGGTTGACCTCCAGGAAATAATCCCATTCCTTCTCAGCGATATCGAGATTTACCCCGTGCATAGCGTTGTGAAGGTCTTTGCTAATCTTGAAGAACCTCTCATTTCCCTTGATGACGTCCCAGCCGACATCTACTCCCAAGTCCCTGAGAAGAGGAATCATCCTGGTAAGGATCTCGGCTACACCCCCTCCGACAGAGGTGGAATTGATGTTGGTAATCGATTTTCCCTTTAACCTCTCTGCGAGCAGATGCAGATCGTCTATCACATCCCTTCCCACGATGGAAGCATAGTCATCGAGATTAGACATATTTCTTCACCATGTGATTGATTTTCAACCTCAGCCCCACCAGGGTTGAGTTATATGGGTCCAGCCTTGAGATCTCTTTAGCAAGAGCCTCCTGGCCTATGCTCTTAAACCAAGCGGAAAAGTCGTTTTCAGGTAGTTTTAACCTCATGGGCGCCTCGAACATATGGAAATACAGGGAGTGAATGCTTATCCTGCTGAGGACTTCTGCAAACTCGGCGAGATCTTTGGCGATATAGGGCGTGGGTAGGACGAAGATCTTGCAGCTCATGAAATCGAACTCTTGACCTATTGGACAATCTGTCAAATATTCTCCTCTTGAGATGTATCCATCCAGTATTCTCGCCAGCTCCCCCCTGAGATCCTCAAGGTCGAGGAAGCTCACGGTATCTACCTCTAGAAAGGCCTCCCCTAGGCGTTCCAAGTGAAGGATATCCTTTAGCCAGACGGCGAAATCGCTGGGCGGTTCTGGCGATAGGCACTGATGCTGCTGTATGAATCTGTGGGTGTGGTAATATATGGAGCCTGCAGGTACTTTCTTTATATTCTCCAGCAGCTCGACGGGATTCTTTGCCCTTAACCCCAGCAGTTCAACCTGATTATATTGTGTATAGAAGCGAAAGCCTTCAGCCATCTTCAGATCTCCTTTGTAATTTCGATCCCCCATTATTTATCAAAGCTACGTGCACGAGGAAAAACGTGCTTGAAGCTTTGATATTGAACATTTGGTAACTGGCGAAACATACTTCAATTGGATAAAAGTTTCAGCGGGCATCACGCCCACGCTGATATATCCAGCTTCACGCCCTTAAATAATATCGCCACGGGCCTGGATATTTCCGATACGAAAGGCACCTTGACGTTGAAGCGCATCGACTCTCCAGCTGGGATTTCAGTCAAGGCATCTCCCACATCTCCAGGATATACCCAGCCAAACTGATCCACCAGGGCAAAGTTCGAGCTGTTGTATTCGGCAGTGTGGTTTGCACTATTGGTGATGTTCAGGTCTAAGTTCCAGTTGCCTTGGCGCCATCTCATCCCATTTGGTTCAAAGGTTGCCCCGTAGAAACTGAGCGTTGCATTGTGACCTGTGGCCTCAGGCATGCCGGTCCAGTTTATGTAAAAAGGATCTGATTGAGAGGGCACGATTCTAAGACGCTTTATGATGATATCTTTAGGGACATCGAACAGGAGCATATCTCTGATAGATCTGTTATACTCGGTCTCTGTCGGGAACCCATGCAGATTAGATCTGTAGGGACCGCTGTTGCCACTATAAGTGTTGTTATCGCTATCGATCAGCTCTACGTCGTATACATCTTCATCGCTGGCGGAGATGTCAACATATAATCCATTACCGTATTCATATTTCATAACGTCGTAGACGGTCACATTGACTATCCCGTTGCCGCCGCACAGGGGAAAGGCCTGAACCAACGGAATCAAGATTATTAGCAACGTAAATATTATAATCGCCCCAAGTCGGTCCAGCCCAAGATTGAATACTTTCATAAGCTAGGATATTGAGGCCAATTTCTTAAATAATATTGTGTCGATTTGGGTTTGATGGGGACCGATGATTTAAAGCCAAGGTTAGAGATTGGCTATTTCGAAATTGGTTCAGAGTATAAAAAATCCCCCAGGTGGGCGCAGAGATATGATCAGCAGCATACCACCTAACAGGCAGTACCAGTTTACAGAAGCTACCAGCAGAACGACGAGATACCATTATGAAATCGGAAGTCAAGAACTTCTACGACCTCGCACGCGCGGGTTATACCAGAAAATGGGTTACCTTAAGCATACTGATAGGAATTGCCGCAGGCCTAGGTTCCATAATCTTCTACTGGTCTTTAACGACTGCCACTCAGCTCCTGCTCGGATTTGTTGCAGGATACGTTCCCCCCACGTCCACCGGAGAGGGGGCGACCGTATTTACCGGCGTGGCCAGGCCCTGGATCCTGCCCATCCTCACGGCTGCGGGGGGGCTGCTGAGCGGGATTATAGTCTTTCATTTTGCTCCGGAGGCCGAAGGGCACGGGACCGACGCTGCCATAGATGCATTCCACAATAAAGGAGGAGTCATTCGTCGCCGGGTGCCGGTGGTTAAAGCCATAGCATCCGCCATTACCATAGGCTCCGGCGGCAGTGCCGGTCGAGAAGGACCCACCGCCCAAATAGCCGCTGGTACAGCCTCTGCCCTGGCGGACCTGTTTCATCTATCTGAATCCGACAGGCGCA
>Ga0074199_1002323_pt1 | contig 11987 bp, 11 predicted proteins | sample EPASupsiteSAE347_FD_64528 | JGI IMG/M metagenome (GOLD analysis project Ga0074199, IMG submission 64528) | Bioremediated contaminated groundwater from EPA Superfund site, New Mexico - Sample SAE3-47 | ecosystem: Environmental > Aquatic > Deep subsurface > Groundwater > Contaminated ...
CCCCGTTATACCGCCCGGATCATCAAGAACGTCACCATTAAGCCATCCCCGGCCTGGATGCGGGAGCGTCTGGAGGCCGTCGGGTTGCGGGCGATCAACAATATCGTCGATATTACGAATTTTGTGATGATGGAATTGGGTCAGCCTCTCCATGCCTTTGATTTCCGTTTCCTTGAGGAAGGCCGCATCGTGGTGAGGCGCTCCCGGGACGGTGAACATTTTGTTTCCCTTGATGAGAAGGACCGGCTTCTTAGGTCGGATACCCTGATGATCTGCGACGGCGTCAAGCCCGTCGCTATTGCCGGGATCATGGGTGGTTTGAACTCGGAAGTGAAAGACGATACAAGTACGATTCTTCTGGAGAGCGCCTATTTCCACCCTCCCTCCATTCGCCGTTCTTCCCGCTGGCTCGGTATGGGAACCGACGCCGCCTTCCGGTTTGAGCGGGGCATCGATCCGGAGGGGGTGGTGCGGGCTTTGAACAGGGCGGCCCAACTCATGGCGGCCCTGGGAGACGGAACGGTGTGCAAGGGGGCGATAGATCAGTATCCGCGCCGGATCGAGACAGCCAAAGACATCGTGCTGCGGCCAAAAAGGGTCAATGAGTTCTTGGGGACCCATATCCAGGCAGCAGAGATGGCCAAGATCCTGGAAAAGCTGGAAATGACCGTCCTACAGCCGGATGAATCCCGTTACCTGGTAACGCCGCCGACCTTCCGTGTGGATATAGCAAGAGAGATCGACCTCATTGAGGAAATTGCCCGTGTTTATGGTTATAACCACATTCCCGTGACCATGCCCGGCGCCGCCGGTATGCCGGTGGGAGAAAGTCCCGAGCAGGTTCTGGAGGACGCTTTACGCTCTGCCTTGACCGGAATGGGCTATACGGAAGTGATTACCTACAGCTTTATAAACCCCGGGTCGGCTGAGCAACTCGGTTTAAAAGATGACGACCCTCTGCGGGATTTCGTTAGAATAAGTAATCCTTTGACGGAGGAACAGTCCGTGTTGCGGACAAGCCTTGTTTATAATCTCCTGGATGTAATGAACCGGAATGCCCGGGTCGGTTGCGCCGATCTTAAGATTTTTGAAATCGGTCGCGTCTTCTTTCGGCATCAGGAAGGGGAATTGCCCAAGGAGAGGGCTTGCGTGGGAGGTCTCATAACGGGTAACCGTTATGACGGCTCATGGCATAACAAGGGGGTCAGCGTCGACTTTTACGATCTCAAGGGCTGCCTGGAGGCCCTCTTTGCGGATCGGAAAATAAAGACGGTTCGATTTGCGGCGGATTCATCCCGGCCCTTTCTCCATCCCGGTCGTTCATGCCGGATTCTTGTCGGCCGGGAGACGGTAGGCTTCCTCGGCGAAATTCATCCCGATGTTCTTGGGAGGCTGGATCTGAGAAACCGTGCCATTGTGTTTCAATTGGATTTGGAAGTGCTGAGCTTGCATACGAAGGGGAAAATTGATTTCAGGGAAGTATCAAAGTATCCCGCCAGTTCAAGAGATATGGCATTTCTTGTTCCTGTCGCCATGGAAGGAGAAACGCTTTGCCGAACCGGATATGAACAGCATGAAGTATTACTTGAAAATGTTGCAATATTTGATGTATACACAGGGGAAAATCTGCCTGAGGGGATGAAGAGTTTAGGATTGCGATTTGCGTATCGATCCGTCGAAAGAACCCTGACGGAAGAGGAGATCAATGTGGCCCATAACCGGATCGTTAAAACCATGGTTGAGGCGACGGGAGCGAAGATCCGGGGAGAATAAACAATAGCGAACAATAGCGGAAGACAGGAGGTAGAGCCATGACGAAGATAGATATTATTCAGGATGTTTACGAGAAGCTTGGTTTTTCAAAGAAGGATTCGGCAAGGATTGTGGAATCGGTTTTCGATATTATGAAAGACTGCCTGGGCCGGGGCGAAAAAATAAAAATATCCGGCTTTGGGAATTTTGTGGTGAAGGAAAAGAAGTCCCGGCGCGGCCGGAACCCCCAGACGGGCAAAGAAATCGAGATTTCTGCGCGCCGTGTCCTCACCTTCAAGTCAAGCCAGGTTCTGCGCAAGGCACTGAACGTTTAGTTAGTTCCGTATCGCAAACCCGGCAATGTGGGGCGCTTCGCATGGATGTGTCGATTCCTGACAAGACCTATTTCCGAATTGGCGAAGTCAGCAGTATCCTCGGGGTGGAGCCTTACGTTGTCAGGTACTGGGAGTCGGAGTTCAAATCGATCAAGCCTGTCCGCACGCGATCAGACCAGCGGCTTTACAGGCGTAAAGATCTGGAAGAACTGCTGGTCATCAGGGATCTTCTCTATAAGGACCATTTTACGATCAGGGGCGCCAGGAATAAGCTCTCTAGAAGAGGAGCAAGCGCCGGTCAGGAAGGAGCCGCGGACCAGGAAAGGCAACTTCTGACGGATATCAAGGTCACACTGAGGCAGATCAGAGAAATTCTTTCCTGACAAAGGGAGTCCGTAGCTGCGGTGTTGCGGACTCCCTTTGTCGTTATTATTCTTCCAATTTGATTTGGAGTCGGAATTATTTCTTCTTTTTCGCGCGGCTCGCCCGCTTGGATGCCTTCAGTGGGTTGATTTTCTGCGCAGTCTCTTTGATTTCCAGTTTTACATGGGTTGCGGTAACGCAATTTCCGGTAAACCACTTGCTGGCCGGGTCCATATAAACCCGGCAGTAACGGCCCGTTTCCAGATCGATGATCCGGTTGCATCCTTCGCATTTTTCAATAATGGTCTTACAGGCGCCGTCTTTAAAATCACATCCCTTGTGCTTCATAAAGACACAATCCGTGCCCGTTCTGATGGTCTGACAAATCATCTTTCTCACCTCAAAAAAAAAGTTGAAATAACTAACAAAAAAACATACCTCTGTCAAGGATAAAGGGGAATGAATTGACTTAACATGATTTCCGTGTTAGCAATATAGCGTTTGCAGGCCTGTATAGACAGGGAAAGATGAGGGAGGATGAAGGTATCGGATTTGACCGGGTTTTTTTTACGGTCTCTTTTTATTATGGCATCGCTGAATTTCCAGAGAATGCAAAATTTGGGGTTCGCCTTTGCCATTCTTCCTCTCGCGCGAAGAATGGGAAAAGACGAAACAATCATCTCTTCATTTCTTATCAGACATCTTGAATATTTTAATACCCACCCTTATTTATCCGGCGCCGTACTCGGTTCGGTTATAAGGTTGGAGGCCGATAATGGACATCATGACCAGACACCGGACATATCAAGATTGAAAAAATCCCTCATGGGTCCTTATGCTGCCATCGGAGACAGTTTTTTCTGGGGAAGTCTGCGACCGCTGGCCGGTATCACCGCCGCCACCATTGCCTATCAAGGTTATGCTTGGGGCCCTTTTGTTTTGTTGCTCCTCTTTGCTCCTTTACATTTCTGGATCCGTCTTAAGGGTTTTATCGAGGGTTACCGGCACGGCTGGCAGGGAATTACCTATATCCAGTCATGGGATTTGCCGCGGTTGGCCCGTTTCATGCGCCGGGGAACAATATTTTGCCTTTCAATCGCTGCGGCATGTCTCGGGCGGGAGATCGCCAACGTCCACCCAGGAATATGGATGCAACCTCTTGTCGGTATGGCGGTGCTCGCGGCGATACTGCTATCTTTTCTGGCGATGGAACGAGGCCTGTCTCCCCTCGCCATCCTTTATGTCCTGACAGCCGGATGTGTGGCCCTGATGATTTGACATGCAGGAGATAAGGAGCTTTGAGGTAAAGAATAAGTTAGGAATCCATGCCCGGGTGGCGGCAAAGCTCGTGGCGGCATCGAGTCGCTTCAAGTCCCGAATCTACTTTGAATACGACGGGCAAGAGGTCAACGGTAAGAGTCTTCTTGGCATCCTTACCCTCGCTTGTTCCCGGGGCGGATTCATAACCGTTAAAGTGGAGGGCAGCGATGCCGTCGAGGCCCTGACGGCTTTAGAAAGTCTGTTTGCAGAAAAGTTTGGTGAGGACTAATAAGGGGTAGAATCATTTATTATGGTACCAGAACAAAGCATGAAAAACATTGTCGTCAAAGGAATTGGCGTCTCGCCGGGGGTAGTGATCGGTAAGGCCTACCTGTTCGATCGTCGGGATTCTCAGATTTCTTTTTATAAACTCGGGAAGGCCAGTCTGGTAACAAAGGAAGTCAAGCGATTTCGAGACGCGCTACGGGCCTCGGAAGCACAATTGCGGGACGTAAAGAGCCGTCTCAGTGAAGTAGCGGGCCTCGAACCGCTGCATATTATGGATGTCCACATTATGCTCCTCAAGGACCGGTCCTTCGTGCGCAACGTTGTGCGTCTGATTAAGGAGATGTCTGTTAACGCCGAATGGGCCGTCAGCATGACCGTCGATAAATACCGGGAGCTATTTGAAAAAATGGAGGATGAGTACCTACGGGATCGCTTCAGCGATATCCGTTATGTGGGGCAAATGATCCTCAGGAATCTCGCCGGCAGACGGCAGGAAACCATCTCTCCTCTGGGGGAGCGGGTCATTGTCATCGCCTCGGATTTGTCTCCTGCCGACACGGCCCAGATGATGATCGACAAGGTTCTCGGTTTTGCCACCGATATCGGAAGCAAGACATCACACACCGCCATTGTGGCCCGTTCCATTGCCATTCCCGCCGTTGTCGGTCTGGATAAAATCACCCGTCTGGTGCGAACAAACGATGATATTATTATTGACGGCGCCGCCGGTCTGGTCATTGTCAATCCCGATCCCGAGATCCTCTATCGTTATGAAGAAAAGAAACATCTTTATCAGATGGCCCGGGAAGTCTCCCTGAAATATGCAAAATTTCCGGCGATAACGAAGGACCGCTATAAAATTCAAATCGGCAGTAATATCGAATTCATTGAAGAAATTCCTTCCGCCATCGCCCACGGAGCGGAAGGGATTGGTCTGTACCGCACGGAATTCATTTATATTAATCGTGAGGAGCTTCCCACGGAAGAAGACCACTTTCTCAATTACCGCCGGGTTATCGGCATTGACGGGCTGCAGTGGTCCACCATTCGCACCTTTGACTTGGGGGGGGACAAGTTCTTCTCCGATCCGAAGTTAGCCAAGGAGATGAACCCCCAGATGGGATTACGGGCCATCCGTTTCTGCCTGCAAGAAGTCAATCTGTTCAAGGTGCAGCTCCGGGCTATCCTGCGGGCCAGCGCCTTCGGGAAAACAAGGATCCTCTTTCCCATGATTTCGGGAATCGAGGAAATTCACGCCGCTAAAAAGATACTCTCGGAGGTCAGGGACGATTTAAGGATGGAAGGGACTGCCGTGGGCGAGGATATTGAAATCGGTGTTATGATCGAGGTGCCTTCCGCGGTAATCATTGCCGAAGTCCTGGCTAAGGAGGTAGATTTCTTCAGTATCGGGACAAACGATCTCATTCAGTATGTCCTGGCGATCGACCGGATCAATGACCGCGTATCCTACCTTTATGAACCGCTCCATCCAGCCGTTCTGAAGATGATCAAGGAGGTTGTCGATGTTGGTCATCGGGCCGGCATACCTGTAGCCATGTGTGGCGAAATGGCCGGCGATCCCTTATATGCGCTGATTCTTCTCGCCCTGGAACTCGATGAACTGAGCATGAACCCCCTCGCCATTCCAAAGGTTAAGGAGATCATCCGGGCGGCTACCCTGAAGGATTCAAAAAAGCTCCTTAAAGCGGTAATGAAGATGTCCTCGGCCGCGGAAATCCGGGAACTTGTGGAAAAGACCATGCGAGAAAGATATCCCGCTGACTTTCCCGGAAACGGTTCATAGGCTTATGGGGAAGAGGTGGTTGCACACATTAAATGATTAGTCTCTTGGGAAAGATCGAAAGATGGTTTAACGAGTCTCGTAATTACAAGCGGGAAAGTTTGTATGCGGAGGGGAATTTTCCCTTGAACTGGCTCGTTAAGAAGGTCCTTTCCAAAATACCTTTCGATATGGAGGCCGTCGACCTCCTGAAGAGGCTCCATAGCGAGGGACTTATCATTTATGCGCTGAAGGATCGCAGTCAGCTCAACAGTCTGATCATCAGAGACCTGGCCTTGCGTAAAGGACTTCCCATCCCCGTCTACAGCCACGATGTCAATATGACCCTGTGGCAACCCTTTTTCATTGCCCTGCGAGTCATGGCGTCGTTTCTCCGGCGCCTTTTTTGTCGCCGTGGAGAATCGGAAGAAAAAGCCGGCAATCCGCTCCGGGATCACGTTGCCGCCGGCAATACTTTTATTATTCATCTTGGCGGGTCGGAATTCTTCGAGAACAGAAAAGTTGAAGAGGCTCTCGCTTCCCTTGTGGATGCGCAAAAGGCCCTTGACAGGTCGATATATATCGTCCCTGTCCTCGTGACGTACGGGAGGAGGAGAGAAAAGGAAAAAGAGAGCCTGATGAACATCCTCTTCGGTCAGACGGATAATACCATGTTCCTTCAGCGCTTGATCACCTTTCTCCGCTATGCCAACAAAATCTTCGTGATGCCCACGGAAGCGGTGGAGTTATCTCAGTTTACCGGGGCAAATGCGGAAATGCCGGCTGCAAATTTGATCAAGAATCTCCGCCGGGAGCTGATCGAGCGGATCGACGAAGAGAAAACCGCCCTGGTGGGATCTTTTCTCAAATCGCGGCAGGAGCATATCAGCATGGTCCTCAAGGAGCCGGGGCTCATCAGTTACATGGAGAACATGGCGGCGGTGGGGAAAAAGGATTATCCCGCCCTGGCCAGGGAGGCAAGGAAATACCTGAATGAAATTGCCGCTGATTATAATAATGCCCTTATTGAGATATGGGCGCGTATTCTGTCGTGGCTGTGGAACAATATCTATGACGGCGTCGTCGTCGACCGGGAAGGAATGGCAAGAATACGCAATATATCCAAAAAAATGCCCTTCGTCATCATCCCCTGTCACCGCAGCCATATCGATTACCTGCTCCTGTCTTATGTCTTTTATGAACATCATATCCAGTTGCCCTTCATTGCGGCGGGGACGAATATGGCCTTCGGCCCCTTCGGGTATCTATTCAGAAAATCGGGGGCTTTTTTTCTGCGACGGAGTTTTCGCGGCAATCCCTTTTACGCGGAAGTATTTGCCAAGTATCTGGAAGTTTTGATCAAGGAAGGACTGCCGATTGAATTTTTCATTGAAGGGGGGCGCAGCCGCACCGGAAAGATGGTGATGCCGAAATACGGCCTCCTCTCGATGATAATCCAGGCTTTTCAGCAACAGGCCACGGAGGATCTCGCCGCCATTCCCGTATACATCGGTTATGATCGCGTTATCGAGGAAAAGTCATATTTAAAGGAATTGGGAGGGGCCCCCAAGGAGCAGGAAAAGACGACGGATGTCATTAAAAGTTCCAAAGTGCTCCGCAAACGTTATGGCAGCGTCTATGTGAACATCGGCGAACCCGTATTCCTGAGGTCCTATCTGGAGGGCCAGGACAACGCCTTTGCCGACATGAACGTCGAAGAAAGGCAGCGTCTCTATCGGCGGATCGGCTATGAAATTTCCTTGTCGATCAACAAGGTATCCGTCGTTACGCCCTTTGCCCTCATTTCCGCCGGCCTTTTATCCCATGATCGCCGCGGTATCAGTCACGATGAACTTATGGAGATCCTGAAGGAGTTTTATGAATATCTGATCCATCGAAAGGTGAGTCTGGCGGCAACCTTTGTCCACCGTGAAAAGGCTATTCAGGACGCCTTGCTCCTTTTCGACCAGTCAGGGCTTATTTCCAGGATGGGAGAAGAGGAAGGGGAAGAATCGGACCTGGAGGAAATCGTCTACAGCCTCGACGACGGCAAGCGCCTTAACCTCGAATACTATAAAAACAACATCCTCCATTTCTTTCTGCCCTTAAGCTTTGTGGCTACTTCCATGCTTGCCCATCCCGAAGATAATATTCCGCTCGGATTAATCCTTGAAGATTACCGTTTTCTTAAACGGCTTTTCTGGAATGAATTCATCTTCGACCAGGAGCGGGAAGACGGAGAGGACGTGAACGGCGCCCTGTCCTATCTCCACAGCCGGGGGATGATTGCGGTGGAAAGGCGGGGTGAAAATGGAGACACATACTTTGAAGTGAAAGGCAGAGGCAGGACAAATCTGCGGCCCTTCGCCGGTCTCATCGAAAACTATATCCAGTCTTACTGGATTGTCATCCGGGCCTGCGCCTACCTGCGAAAAGGGCCGAAATCGGAAAAGGAGTGGCTGAAAAACATCCATAAGCTCGGGTCGAAGATGTTCAGAAAGGGGGAGGTCTGCCGTGCCGAAGCCCTCTCCCAGGCAAACTACGAGAACGCCATGGTCGCCCTCCAGGAAGCCGGGATCCTGAGCCTGTCGGAGGCCGGCGATAAGAAAGATAGGAAGGAAAGAAAGACCTATTCCCTCACCTCTGACCGGCGAGCCCAGGAATCCCTCCGCCGCCGCTTATTCCGGTTTTTGTAGCCCCTTTTTACCTGATGCTGTAGAAGGCCCCCTTGCCGCGATAGACGGCGGCGTCTCCCAACTCCTCCTCAATGCGCAGCAACTGGTTGTATTTGGCTAAACGCTCGCTCCGGGACAGAGAGCCGCTTTTGATCTGTCCGCAGTTGGCGGCGACAGCCACATCGGCCATGATGACGTCCTCCGTCTCTCCCGAACGGTGGGAAATCACCGTGGTGTAACCGGCCTCCTTGGCCGTCTGGATCGTTTCCAGGGTTTCCGTGAGGCTCCCGATCTGGTTGAGCTTGATCAGGATGGAATTGGCGATCCCCCTGGTAATGCCCATTTCCAGGCGCTTCCGGTTCGTGACGAAGATATCGTCACCGACGATCTGGATCTTGCTTCCCAAGGCGTCCGTCAGGAGTTTCCAGCCTTCCCAGTCGTCTTCCGCCAGGCCGTCCTCGATGGAGATAATGGGGTAGCGCTTCACCAGGTCTTCATAGAATTTTACCATCTCCGCCGCCGTTTTTTCCGGTTTCTTCTCCGCCGCCAGGATGTACTTGCCCTTTTTGTAGAAGGAGCTGGCTGCCGGGTCAAGGGCGATGAAAACATCTTTCCCCGGTTTGTATTTGGCCATCCGTATCGCCTCCATGATGACCGTCAGGGCCTCTTCATTGGATTTCAGATTGGGGGCGAAGCCTCCCTCGTCGCCGACGGCCGTGTTCAAGCCTTTGCCTTTCAGGACCGCTTTCAGGGCATGAAACACCTCGGCACTCATGCGGAGCCCCTCCCGGAAATTGGGAGCGCCCACGGGCATAATCATGAATTCCTGGATATCAACGTTGTTGTCGGCGTGCTGTCCGCCGTTGATGATATTCATCATGGGGACGGGGATGTCCTTGGCGGAGACGCCGCCGATGTAACGGTAAAGGGGAAGATCCACCGCTGCCGCCGCCGCCTTGGCGCAGGCAAGAGAGACGCCGAGGATCGCATTGGCCCCGAGGACTGATTTGTTTTCCGTGCCGTCCAGGTTGATCATGGCATAGTCGATAGCCCGCTGGTCGAGGCAGTCCATGCCGATAATTTCCGGGCCGATCTTGTCGATCACATTATTCACGGCCTTCTGAACGCCCTTGCCGAGATATCTTTTCTTGTCGCCGTCCCGTAGCTCCAGCATCTCGTGCTCTCCCGTCGAGGCGCCGGATGGAACGGAAGCCCGGCCCGTGGTTCCTGAATAGAGGGTTACTTCCGCTTCCACGGTGGGATTCCCGCGGGAATCAAGGATCTCCCGGGCGTAGACACTTATTATCTCCGTCATAAAAAACCTCCTGATCATGTTCTTCTTTGTTAAGAAGTTGCTTTGGCTGCCGGTTTATGACATAAATCGGGGGCAGTTTGCAAGGAATTATGACGGTTGAAGGAGCGAAACATATCTTGATCGAAAGGGATTTCTCATATAAGCTTACAGATAATCATTACGATAACGATAATGGAACAGGCCAGGCGGTGCGGAGGCGATCCAAGTTATATCTGCACCTGAAAAAATGGCTGGAAAAGGCCATCCTGGATTACGGGCTGATCGCCGAAGGGGACCGGGTCCTCGTGGGGGTATCGGGAGGGGCTGACAGCTTCGCCCTCCTCGATCTTCTCAATTCGCCCATGATCTTTGTCCCGAAATTTTCCGTAACGGCGGTCCATATCGATCTCGGTTTTGCAGGCGGCAAAGGGGACGCCGGGCTGATCGAGGGGGAACTGAAAAAAATGGTTTCCGACTACGTCATCGAAAAGACGGACATCGGTCCCCTGGCCCACAGTGAATTCAACCGGAAAAACCCGTGCTTCCTGTGTTCCCGCCTCCGCAGGAAGCGCATCTTCGAGATTGCCGAAGCCAAGGGGTGCAACCGCATCGCCTTTGCCCATCATCGCGACGATATTATCGAGACCCTCCTCATCAATCTGTTTTACGGGCGGGAGATAAGTACAATGAAACCGGATCAGTCCATATTCAAGGGGGCGCTGCATATTATCCGTCCCCTGGCCTATCTCCGTGAAGGTCTGATCAAAAGATACGCCGGGGAGCGCGGATTTAAAGTTGTTGCCAACCGCTGTCCGACCAGTAAAACCTCAAAGCGGATTTATATAAAAGAACTATTGCATTCCCTGGAGAAGGAAAACCGGCAGATCCGCCATAACATCTGGACGGCCATGCATCATGTCAAGACGGATTATCTCCTGTAAGGTTAAATAGCTATGACAGCGAAAGAAAAGAGTGCGGAAAAGATCATTGCCCAGAATAAAACGGCGCGGCTCCACTATTTTATCGACGAGACCTACGAAGCGGGCATTGTTCTGGTGGGGACGGAGGTGAAATCCCTGCGGGAAGGGCGGGCCAATCTCAAGGACAGCTATGCCGTGGTTAAGGAAGGGGAAGTGTTTCTCCATGAACTCCACATCAGTCCCTACCCCTTCGGAAACCGCTATAACCACGACCCCCTGAGGACCCGCAAGCTCCTCCTCCATAATCGCGAGATCAAGCGGCTATACGGAAAATCCCGGGAGCGGGGCTTGAGCATTGTGCCCCTGAAGCTGTACTTCAAGCGGGGCAAGGTGAAGGTGGAAATCGGCGTCGGCCACGGCAAGAAGCTCTATGACAAACGGGAAGATCTCAAGAAGCGGGATGACCGCCGGGACATGGCCAGAGCCATGTCGGAGAAGAACCGATAGGGCTTCACACAATCTATTGCGGCGTCTTTATGGTCGTTAATATAGAAATCTATCTCTCATATTGTAAAGTCACAATGACAATATGATGTGAAATATGTAAAGTGTGATTGACAATCGGAATCCAACGCAACCTGACACAGCCATAACGGTTGACGGCAAAGGGGCGCAGCCTAACGAGGAATTGGAGAACATCGTGATATTGTGACAAAAAGCGATTTTGCAGCTAATCACGGGTGCGTCAATATTGGGAAGAGCATTGCGATGATATCTATCTTGTGTGACGTGCATGCAAAAGACATTTTGTTTCATGGAGAAATGGAATGAATAACGTTCAACTGTATTCTCGTATCCTGAAGGAGACTCTTTTTTCAAAAATAGATGAGAAAGTATCCTGGGATAAAGAGGATCTTAGGCATGCAATCCTTGAGGCACTTGCGGATGCGGCTGCCAAATATGCGGACATAATCGCCCTGCCAGCCAAACAACAACCTAAAATAGACCTATTTGCTCTGCCGTTATCTCCCCTGGAAGAAGCTGAAAAAGAAAAAATTGCTCATGTCATGAAACAAACTATGTGGAATAAGTCACAAGCAGCGAGAATGCTTGGCATTGACCGAAAAACCCTTCGCAGCAAGATACAGCTATATGGGTTATTAGATAATGAGATATTAAATTATAATAATGATCAATAAAGCAAATATAAAAGTTAAGAACATTTTGGATAGGTAATTATATAATATTCGATTCAGGTTTACAAATCTACATTCATTAAACAAGGATGATAGGAGCTAATGTTTGCCATGATCGATTTTT
>Ga0074199_1002324_pt1 | contig 11982 bp, 10 predicted proteins | sample EPASupsiteSAE347_FD_64528 | JGI IMG/M metagenome (GOLD analysis project Ga0074199, IMG submission 64528) | Bioremediated contaminated groundwater from EPA Superfund site, New Mexico - Sample SAE3-47 | ecosystem: Environmental > Aquatic > Deep subsurface > Groundwater > Contaminated ...
TTGATGGAATATTTTACTTCTATTACACTTTTGTGTAATAGACGAAAAACATTCCATCATATCAGACCATATAGATGGAAAGATTTTCCACTTATTAGGATATTAAACTACAATACACGGAATGATAGCCGGATTATTTTCCACTTATTACAAATCGCCCAGCCAAATTCCACTTATTACGATATTGAGGTGGCAAACATGGAAAATAAACCGAAGTTCCTCTCTAATCCAAATCTCAAGTTAATGGACCAGGTTCGAGAGGTCCTTCGTTATCACCACTACGTTTATCGCACGGAGCAGACCTATTGTCAACGGATACTTTGTTATATCCACTACTTCGGCGTCAAGGCCCAATTTGATAGTCGCCGGGGGTAATCATTAACAAATGAACTTACGCTATGTGCCGGGGAAAGAAACGGTACTACAGATATTCCTCCCGCTTTTTTTCTTCCAGGGCCTCCACGACCTTTTTCACCTCCTGGGAGGACCCCCGTTTACAGATCAGCAGGGCGTCGTCCGTTTCCACGACGATCAGGTCCGCGACATCCACCAGGGCGACCAGTTTCTTGGGGGAATAAACCAGGGAATTACGGGAGTTCACGCTGATTAGGCCTTCCCGGTTCCGGGCGGCGATCCCTTGGGCGTCCTTTTCCGAAACCTCCCACAGGGCGTCCCAACTCCCCACGTCGGACCAGCCGAAGTCCGCGGGAATGACGAGGGTGTTTTTCGCTTTTTCCATGACGCCGTAATCAATGGATATGGAACGAAAACGGCCGTAAACGTCGGCGATGACCTTTGCCTCCGCCGGTGTGCCCAGGGCCTTGTCGATAGCAAGGAGGCCCGCATAAATATCCGGCAGGGAGGACTCCATTTCCTTGAGAATGGTTGTGGCCTGCCAGATGAACATGCCGCTGTTCCAGAAAAACCCTCCTTGGGCAAGGAAGGCTTTCGCCAGTTCGACATCCGGTTTTTCCCGAATGGACTTGACGGTGAAGATGTCTTCTCCCCGCTCGCGGGCGGCAAGTTCGCCCTCCTCGATATAGCCATAGCCCGTTTCCGGTCCCGTAGGCCGGATGCCGATCGTCACCAAGTGGTCTCCCCGGGCGGCCATGTCGGCGGCGGCCGCCAGAACGTGGCGGAAGGGCTCCTCATCGGCAATCAGATGATCCGAGGGTAGGACGGCCATCACGGCGTCCCCCGCCCGTTTGCGGACCACGAGGGCCGCCAGGCCGATACAGGGTGCGGTGTTGCGTCCCACCGGTTCGATCAGGATATTCTCCGGCGGGATTTGGGGGAGTTGTCCGATCAGTTCCCGGGCGTGACTGGCTCCGGTGACAATGAGGATCTTTTCCGGCGGCGTCAGGGGGATAATCCTCGCCACCGTTTCCTGAATGATTGTTTTTTCACTGCAAATATCGAGGAGGTGCTTGGGGAGGCGGTTTCTGCTCCGCGGCCAGAACCGGGCGCCCTTGCCTCCCGCCATAATGACGGCGTACATGATTTATTTTTATCCTTTCCTTGCGGTTTTCTCTCTGTTTTGTTACCCTCTTCGGGAGTCTTATTAGCACTAATTGAGGCATTTTGCATAGCTCAAAAGGCATATTTCCCGAGGTCAGGACCACTAATATGGCGAAATAGAATCTTTTTTCGCGAGGGATAATAATAAATGATTGTCTGATCGAAAAGTGTGGTATACATAAAAGTAAGATTCAGGAAGGAAACATATATGTCATCCGTTGGAAAAAATATCGACGCCCTTTGCACCAAGTGCGGGATGGTTCTCGCCCACATCGTTCTTTATGAAGTCAGAGGTGTGATTGCCCAGGTCAAATGCAAGACCTGCGGGGCCGAGCACAAGTATCGGGGATCGAAGCCCCGGACGAAAATTAGTGAAATCGGAAAAGAGCGAACCAGGCGAGTAGGAACAAAGGCAGACGAGGAGAGCAGGCAGGCGGAAGCGGCGGAGACGCAACGCTGGCTCCAGAGGCAGCGGGAGTTAAGGGAGAATGCCGCCATTGCCGATTATCACATGACCGGCCGGTATCAAAGAGGGGACGTGATCAATCATCCGTCCTTCGGGATCGGTTTCGTGGAGAAGATCCTGGAAGAGCAGCGGATGGATGTCCTCTTCAAGGGCAACCTGAGGCGCATGGTCATGAATTATCACGCCCAGGAAATGGCCTAAGGCTTAACCGCTCACCTGATCAATCCGCCGGCAACCGGGACCGGCGATGCGGCTGCGGCCGCCTGTCTCCGGTATGACCTGTATCTGCGCGCCGATCCGGTCTTTTAGGGCGGCGACATGGGAGATGACGCCGATAAGTTTGCCGTCCCGCCGGAGGCCGGCCAGCGTCTCCAGAGCCGTTTCGAGGGCGTCTTCGTCAAGGGTTCCAAATCCTTCATCGAGAAAAAGGGAATCAACGCGTACATTCCGGCTGGCCATCTGTGAAAGGCCCAGGGCCAGGGCAAGACTGACGAGGAAGCTCTCGCCGCCGGAGAGGTTTTTCGTGGAGCGGGTTTCCCCCGCCTGGTAGTTGTCGATCACATTCAGTTCCAGCGGCTGCACGATGTCCCTGATGAGGAGATAACGGTCCGTCATCTTCCGGAGCTGGCGGTTGGCGTGGGAGATCATCATCTCGAAAGTCAGCCCCTGGGCGAAATTCCGGAATTTCTTGCCGTCCGCCGAGCCGATCAGTTGATGCAGCGTGTCCCAGCGGAGGCATTCCTTTTTCTGCGCGTCGAGCTGCCGGAGGCGTTCCTGCTGTTGTTTCTTCATGGCTTCGTTGTCCTGCAAAGTTTTGCTTATGCCGCCGATTTCCAGTCTGATCTGTGTGAGATACCCCTCGCAGGAGCCGATGTTTTCCCGAAGTATTTCAATTGGTTGATCTGTAAGGCGTTTTCCCCGCGCGGCGGCGAGGGCCGTTGCCTTATCCCTTTGGCGGGCCTCCCGCTCGGTTTTCTCCCTGACGAGTTCCTCTGCTCTTGCTGCGATCTTTTCCCGCGCCTCTTCCGGCAGGCAGGATAAAACGTAGTCCTGTTCATCTGCAAAGCCCGCCCTGCTTATCCCCGCGGCCAGTTTTCCCCCCGCTTCCGCCAGCTCCCTGTCCCGCTTTTCCGTTCTTTCTTTCAATCCCTCGTTTTTCTCTTTGAGGACGATGATTTCCTTCTCGATCCTTCCGTTCTTCTCCCTTGCCTGCTCCAGGCATTTATCCGCCTCGTCGACGGCGGCGGCCAATTTTTTCTCCTCAAGATCGGGGTTCCGTTCTCCAAAGATCTCCCGGCGGGAGGAGAGGAGGGCTCCATATGCCGCCGCTCCCTCGTCGCGGGCTTTGCGTCCGACTGACAGCTCCCTTTCCAGGCTATCCAGGAGGGCGATTTCCCGGTCTATCTCCCCTTTGATTTCCTGAATCCGTTTATCCCCAACAATTTGCCGCACCTCCATATCCTGCCATGTTTTCCGGCGCCGGGTAAGGTCTTCCATGAGAGCTTCGAGGTCGGCAATGGGAATCTCTTTGATTCCGTATGGTTCAACGTCCCGCCCCGCTGCGGTCCGGGCCTGCGCTAATTGTTCTTTCCGGGCGGCCCCTTCCCGAAGCAGCCGCTCCTGCTCACGGTCCGCCGTTTCCAGCTTATGCCGGGCTTCCTGCCGGGTCTTGCCGGCGGCGTCAAGTTTCGCCCGCGTTTTTTCCAGGTCTCTTTGAGCCGCTAGGCCCTTTTTGCCGTTCTCCTCGGCAGCGCCGATAAGGGCGCCTATGCCGGCCATGTTTTCCTTCAGGCCCGCAAGTTGACCGTTCAATACCTCGATGCGCTGTTCCGCGGCCGTGGTCGGATGTAAATCCTTCAGGAGCTCGGCGCATTGTTTTTCATCCTCTGCCAGGGCCGCCAGCTTCTGGGCCCTGTCTTTTTCTTCATGTTCAATAGCCGCCGCCGTCTTGATTTGTTCGGCTTCCACATCCCTCAGTCTCTTGGAGAACAGGCCGAGCTCGGCCTTTGCTTTTTTCAGTTCCGTCTCCGCAGCGCTCAGTTCGGGGATGTTGCCTTGGGCGTAAGGATGGTCGAGGGCGCCGCACAAAGGGCAGGGCCGGCCGTCTATGAGGCGTTTCCGGTCTTCTTCCAGGCTGCGGATGCGGTTCAGGAGTGCGGCCCGGGTTTCCAGATCGGCGATGTGTGATTCCAGCAGAGATTTTTTATCCACAGCGGCCTTAATCTCTATGGCCAGTACCCCCTGACGGGCCTTCTTCTCCGCCAGTTTCCTCGTAACGCCGCGGATAGATTCAGAGGTTGTCTCCATCCGCGTGACGATCTCGATGGTTTTAACGAGGGCAAGTTCCCGGTCTTTCAGATGGTCCCGTTCGTTATGCCACCGGCCGAGTTCACGCCCTTGCAGCAGCTCGCCAAGTTGTGCGGCGAGAAGATTGACCGTGTTTTGCCTTGCCTCAAATTCCCGGTAGGTTTTTTCGTAAGCGTCCTCGCTCTTCTTGTGTTCTGCATTAATGGCCTCTCTGCTTGCCGCATGGAGGGCGATCTCCCGGCAGGTGCCTTCATGGCGCGCCGCGATCTCCCGGAGCGCTGCAAAGCCACGGCGAATGGCGGCCAGGTCGGCTAACAGGCCGGCGTCAGAGGCGTGGGCCTGACGGTATCCGTGCACTGCCTCCAGATCCTGCCGTACTTTTTCCAGTTCCTTGCGGCCCTTCTCCAGGCGGCGGCCATGTTCCTGCCGTCGCCTTTCCCCTTCCTGAAGAGCCTTTTCCTTTTCTTCACCCTGCCTCTTCATTTCCCTGAGCCTCGTGTCGAACTCACGGGTTTCTCTGATGATTTCCGCTGCCGCGGACTGCTCATTCCGCGCCGCCGCCAACCGGTTCTCGGCGATATTCTTTATCGTCCGGGCGTCGGCCCCGGCCCGCTCACTTTCCGAAAGTCTGACGGCGGCGGCGCTGAGTTCCTTTTTCTCATGATCCTGCTGGGTGCGCAGACTCACAACCGACCGGTAATCCCCTTCCAGGACGAGGGCCCGGCGGGATCTCGCGAGCCTCCTCGCCTCCGGCGCAAAGGCCGCCTGGCGCTCGTCCCAGTCCTGCCGTCGCCGGTCCAGATCCGCCAGTTCCTTCTCCATGAGGGCCAATCCCTCAAGCCAGTTTGCCGCCTGGCGGAGGTTCTCTCCTTCCCGGCCCAGTTCGGCTTCCCGGCGCTGTGCTGCCGCCAGATTTTTTTGCAGTTCCTCCTCCGCGTCGCCGCTGAGAATCCGTATCCCCGCCAGTTCACTCTTTAGGCTATCCAGGCGGGTGCGCTCTTCCGTCCTTCTTTCATGAACCTTCATGGAGATCAGGCTGTAGATTTCCTTGCCCGTTATCTGTTCCAGGATCTGTGACCGGTCCTCGGACCCGGCCTGAAGAAACGCCGCGAATCCCCCCTGGGCAAGGAGCATCGAGCGGGTGAACCGTTCGAAGTCCATCCCCGTGACCTTGGCGATGAATTCGCCCACCGGGGTTATCCCCGACTCCAGAACGGCGCCGGAAACGGCGGCTATTTCATGCCTGGCCGGCTGCAATTCCCCGTCGCGGCGTCTCCGGGCGCGATGCTGGCTCCAGTGGCATCGGTAACGCCCCTGCTGGGTCTCGAAGTCAACCTCGGCAAAACATTCCCCGGCCTGGCGCGACATGATCTCATTGCCGCTTTTCGTGACCTTGTCGAGGCGGGGAGTCCGTCCGTAAAGGCCGAGGCAGACGGCGTCAAGGATAGTGGTCTTTCCCGACCCGGTGGGACCGGTAATGGCGAAAATGCCGTCGGAGGCATAATCGGGATGGGTGAAATCCACTTGCCATTCCCCGGTGAGGGAATTCAGATTCTTGAACCGGACGCCGAGAATTCTCATTATCTTCCTGTCTCCTATTCCGCCCGGGGGTCTGCTTCCGCCAGGGAGACGACCACCTCCCGATAGGCCTCCAGGAGGGCCGGATGTTGATCTTCCGGGACTTCATGGGCGGCAAGGCAGCGGCGGAAAACCTCGGTCGCATCCAGGTCGTCGAGGGTTTCCCCCTCGTCCATTCCCCTCAGGGCCCGTTCCAGAATACGATTGTTCCTGACCCGGAGGATTTCCATGCCCGTTCCGGCGACGGCCTCATCCAATAGCCCCCGCAGACTCCCGGCGACCTCGTCCCCTTCATAGACGATCTCCAGCCAGGCGCGGCTCCGGCGTGACTTCAGCTCCTCAATTTCCCCGGAAATCGCCGGCCAGTCTCCCGTCAGGGTCAGCAGCTCCTGGAACCGCGGCGTCGGGATATTTGTAATCCGGGGTTTATTATCCGTAAACTCGATCATGGCGACCATTTTTTCTTGGCCCCCTTCCCCGAAGCCGATGGGGAAGGGCGAACCGGAATAACGGATAAATTCGGAGCCGGCCACTTTCTGCGGTACGTGGAGATGTCCGAGGGCCAGATAGTCGATGCTTCCGGGGAAAATATCCGCACCAACCTGGGCCAGGGCGCCGATATACAGCTCCCGCACCCCGTCGCCGTCCATGGTCTGACCTCCCGCCGTAAACAGGTGTCCCATGGCGACAATCGGCACCGGATTGTTCATGAGAGAGCGCTGTTCCTCGGCGGTTTCACAAACGCGGCGGTAATGGGTCCTGATGCCTGCGACGATCTTTTTTTCCTTGTCCGCGACGCTTTCCCCCGCCTCGGTGGTGCGGATATCGCGGTCCCGGAGATAGGGGATGGCACAGACGATGAGCCGCGGTTCCCGATCCGCTCCGCTCAGGACGATGACTTCCCCGGCGGGAGGGCCGGAGGCGTCCCCCACGACATGGACATTGAGGAATTTCAGGAGTTCCCGGGGGGCGTTCAGGAAGGACGGCGAATCGTGATTGCCCGCGATGATCACCACCTGGCGGTTCGCAGCGGCGGCCGTCCGGCAGAGAAACCGGTAGTACAATTCCTGGGCCCGGTTGCTGGGGGTGGTGCTGTCGAAGACATCGCCGGCGACGAGGAGGACATCGATATTCTCCTCTTCAATCAGAACGGCCAGCCAGTTCAGGAACGCCTCGCCTTCTTCGTATCTTTTCCGGCCGTAAAGGGTGCGGCCAAGATGCCAGTCGGAAGTATGGATAATTTTCATAACATGCCTATTGCTGATGAACTATGTTTTTCTGGCATGAAAGCGGGAATTATTCAATCAGAAGATGGACAAGCTCTTAACCTTGATCCGGGAGGGCGAGGCGGTCCATCCGGAAATATTGAAGTAATTTCAAGAAATCCGGCCTGTGAAGAGGATTGGCGGTCATGCCGAACAGATGGCTCGGGCAGGAGCAGTCCGAGGCGCCGAACTTCGGGATGGACCAGTCGGCGATTCCGGCCAGGGCGGCGGCCAGGATGTGTTCGATGTCGTCCTGGGTCCGGAAGGGCAAGGCGAGGCAGGAAGGGGCGACGTCCCGGAGGTAGTCGATATGCCAGTGGAAGTTTTTCCTTTTTCGCAGATGGCGGTCTAATCTTTTTGCCAGGTTTCTTTTTGCCGAGCCCACATAAAGATAATAACCGGCGGGAAAATGGATCCGCCCCAAGGAGCCCACGGAGACCCCGATGTCGGCAGGGAGGGTGAGGAGGAGCAGGTAACTGCCCTGATCCCGGCATTCCCTATCGAGGAGCGGCCAGGGGATCCTTGCCTCCCGGATGTCCATGCCGAGGCGGAGGTCGTCCTGCCAGGAGATGCGCAGGGTCCGGTAAAAAAGGCGGTCTTTCTTTTCCCGGAAGGTTCGGGAGAAGGCGTAGTCGGTGTGATAATCGGGAAGAAAAAAGCCTGGGCAGGGGGAGTGGATCAAAAAGATCGCGCCGCACCGGTAACCGTCACGGGTATGGGCGGCCAATTCGAGCAGATGCCTCCTCCCCCGGGCGGTGACGGCGTCGGGGAACATGGCGAGGGAAGCGCCGAAAAGGGTGCAGGACTTCACTTCCAGGAGAATCTTCTCGCTTCCATCCTTCAGGAGGAAGTCGAAACGGCTGCCCGCCAGGGTGAATTCCCTCCTGACGATTGCTGCGGTTTCCAGGCCCGGGATCCGTCGTTCCTCCAGGAGGAACGCTACGACGTCGTTTGATTTCTGGGTATGGAGGAGCACCGTGACGCCTTCCCGCTCCACCGCGACGGCGGTAAAGGGCGTCGCCCGCTCCGGGAGAGCGGTGTTTTCTACCAGCTTGACCACCCTTCCCGGAATGAGCAGTTCCCATAGCCGCCCCGGATTGGGCAGGTGTGCCCTCACCACCTGCCCGTCGAGATCGCATTCGATGACAAAACGGTTGAGACGGCGGATATACCGGCCCGGAATTATTTCGGGGAAGAGGGGCTGATGGAAAAGATTCACGGGAGTGTTCATGAAATATCCTGAATATCAAGATGATAAACGTGGTCGGGATCTTGACGGGGAAACGCCGTCAACAGTACTGTCCGCCTAAAATCAGGCGGCGTCCCGTATCAATGTTTCAGAGTCTATTTTTTCCTCGCGCTTCTGTCAACCTGTTATCTCTGCCATGAAAGCAAGCGTACAGAGGTTTTGGCGAGTATCTAGCATTTCTTTTTGCATTCTTTTGTTGTATTTCTTCAAATAAAGCGTATAAAAAGAAGAAATCTAGAATTATTAAAAATATTTACCTTTGGAGAGGAAAGGAGGCGGGATTTCCCGTAAAATGAAAAAACATGTCTTAATATTATCTATATTGCTTATCGTGATTTCAACATCTGCGTTCGCCCAAATTGCTGAGATAATAAATACCAAAAATGAGTTTGGCGGAGAAACGATGATGACCCCTTTTTCTGCAGACGATGAAGAATATAAGGATGGGGCGGCCAAGACAATACTGTACCTCAACGACAACTTCAAGATAGTGAAAAGGGAAATCATCCGCACCGATGAGTACAGCAAGAGCAGTGGGATAGTGAAGAGCATATCTTACTTTGACAACGACGAGAAGTTAATTAAAGATGAATATTTCTATAATGATAACTATGCCCTGAAGAAGGGGATAGCAAAGGATATATTTTACTTTGACAGCGACGAGAAGAAAGTGAAGGCGGAGGCCTACGACAGGAAAGGATTATTGGTAAAAAGTAGCCAATAACAAAAGGGACTATGAGATTTCGAGTGATATCAATTCTTTTGTTCTTGCTGACCGTCGCTTCTCCCGCCTGCGCAAACAACTCTGCATTAAGCAGTCAGGGACTGGAGCAACGCGTTGATTTCTGGAAAAAGGTTTACGTGCAGTATGGAGCCGACGACGTCATCATTCATGACCGGATTTATGTAAACCTGATCTACGCTGTGGCCACCAAAGTGACGCAGAACGCGAAGGTCACCGAGATTCAGAATGCTCTTCGGGAAATCCAATCCAATCTGGGAACGCCGAACAACCTCAGCCCGACGGTAGTTCCAATATTTGACGCCATCGCTGCGCAAGGTCTTCCCTTGTCTGCGAGCCTTATCGATCACCTGTTCGTCAACATTCACAAACAAATTGGAATCAAGGAACGGTTCCGCGACGGAGTCATCCGATCCGGACGCTATGTTGAGAAGTTCAGCGAGATCATGGCAAACCATGGCCTGCCTTCAGAGCTGGCATTGCTCCCACTCGTCGAATCGTCATTTCAGAATGCAAAGTCCAAGGCAGGTGCGGTGGGTGTATGGCAGTTCACTTCAGGTACCGGCAAGCTTTACATGAAAATCAATCGTAAAGTAGATGAACGGCTGGATACGGTCCGATCATGTGAGGCGGCTGCGCATTTCTTACGCGACAACTACAGGGCGCTGGGCACATGGCCATTGGCCATTACCGCATACAACCACGGACGCGGTGGAATGTTGAAGGCTCAGAAACATTATGGATCGAACCTGCCGACAATTATCGGTGGATACCGCGGCCCGGTCTTCGGATATGCTTCGATGAATTACTATGCCGAATTTCTTGCGGCAGTTGAAGTGTATAAAAACTATCCGCAGTATTTGGGAGAACTCAAACTTGACAGACCGGACTCGCCACCCTACAAAGATCCGACCATGAGAGCATCAAGACTACAAACCAAGATGGCGAGCACTCCGGCCAAGGGCACAGCATCTGTCGTTACCGCCAAATACAAAGTTCAGAATGGTGACACACTATCGGATATTGCCCAACGCTTCGGCATGCCTGTCCGTAATTTGATGAGCAAGAACAAACTCAACAAACCGGTAATCTACGCAGGACAAATCCTCCTGGTGAAGCAGACAACTTACCACCATCACCGCCGTAGCGGCCGCAACGCGATTTAGGCCTCGTGTTTTAACAGGTTGTCATAGAAAGGTAACTCTGATCTCTTGGCCGTCGTACATTTCGATCAGGGCACCAGCGCCTCGAATCCCCATACTGCAATTTACGACCGTTGTCCTGCCCACCTGTGCTTTGCCCCGATGCTCATGAATATGACCGCATATTAACAAACGAGGTTGTTTCTTTTCGACCAGGGATAGGAGGGATTTAGAACCGCCGTGGAGAGAGGCAAAACCACGATCAAGAATGCCCCATGGAGGAGTATGGGTCACGGCGACACATTTCTCATTGAGGAGTTCCGCCGCCTTCTTGACAATACTGACCTCTCTATGAATAAGATTTTCTATAAGAGGATTGCTTAACCCACCCCCGATACCGACGAAAGAAACGCCGGTGACAACCTCTTCCCGCATATGGAGGGATCTGACATTCTCGTATAGTTTAGTCACGCTTGCGAGGTTATCATGATCGACATTGCCATGGACGGCCAATACTGGAAAAGACAAATTGTCGAAACGTTGAAAAATAGTTTCTTCATTGCCGTATCCGGTAATATCTCCGGCGATGACGAGGACGTCGGGATCTGCAATGGGACAGGTAGCCAGAACTCTTTTCATACTGGCCTCGCGTCCGTGTATGTCTGCTACGGCGTAAATTCTCATTATTTACCTCTATTAATTATCTGTCCGAACCGTTCCCAGATTTAATCTTATATTAATCATGCTTTGTAGCAAATACAACTAGTTGATATCTCTTTGCAGCCGTTTTCGTTGACGCTTATTCGAAAGGTGCAAGCTGATACTCTTTATTTTTCCGTTCCCGAAAAAAGTACGGATAGCTTCCTAAATTCAATATTTGACTGATTTCGCGAAACATGTGAGGGTACGGTAATCATTATAGATGGGTGAGCTGGTAACGGTGGTCATTGTGAGACCACCGTTATTACGACACATAACAAGAAGGTCCTTATAAATGCTCTGGGGAAAGGTGGATGCATGACAGCAACGCACCCGGGGAAAAGCATTTTACATTTAACGATCAAGACGTACCTCTGGGTCATAATCGTCATTTTGAGTGGTGAACTGTGCGGAGGAATAACTGTCTCCATCTGCATGGAACCCCTTTGGGCCGGAATGAACGTGCGGATGCGAAATTTGTTATAGATGACCCCGTAAAATCCCAAAGGAGAAAGTTTATGGGTAAAGTCGTAGTTCTCTTCGTAGATGACGAAGAAGGCTTCCGCACTCTTTCCATCCGGCAAATTAAGCGAATCGTGAAAGATCAAGAGTTTGATTTTTTTGAAGCGTGTGATGGAGAAGAAGCTTTGGTGTTGCTGAAGAGGGGAGTGAAACCTTCTATCATTATTCTTGATTATGCAATGCCCAAGGTGAACGGAATAGAATTGCTCAGGAGAATAGACAGCGACAATCCTGACTTGTACGACGTTCCCCGCATCATGATAAGTGGATACCTTCGGACGGAAATCATCAGCGAAGCTCAGAGTTTGAGATGCGCTTTTTTTGAAAAGAGCATGGATATCAAAATATTTTATCAGCAAGTATGCCAGTATATGGCAACCAGGCTTGGTTTTAAATAGGGACACTTCCCTATTTTGCCTTGAGGTTCGGCAATAACTGATGTATAAGTGATGCATGCCAAGAATAGCACGCGTTATTCTGCCCGATTATCCCCA
>Ga0074199_1002325_pt1 | contig 11980 bp, 6 predicted proteins | sample EPASupsiteSAE347_FD_64528 | JGI IMG/M metagenome (GOLD analysis project Ga0074199, IMG submission 64528) | Bioremediated contaminated groundwater from EPA Superfund site, New Mexico - Sample SAE3-47 | ecosystem: Environmental > Aquatic > Deep subsurface > Groundwater > Contaminated ...
TCCGAAAAATTCTCCCATCCGGCTATCTCCTCGCAGCACACCGCCCTCCCCGCAACATGACTGGCATAGATCACCCGGTCGAGCAAGCTCGTCTTCCCGCTCCCGCTCACCCCCGTAATCACTGTCATCGCGTGGGCAGGAATCGCTACATTGATATCTTTCAGGTTGTTGGCAATTGCTTTCCCTACAGTCAAAAAAGACTGAGAGACCGAGAGACTTAGAGACTTAGAGACGGAGTCCCTTGGTCCCTTGGTCTCTTGGTCTCTCAGTCTCTTGGTCTCTTGGTCTCTCGGTCCCTTGGTCTCTCGGTCTCTCAGTCTCTTGGTCTTATTCCTCCCGTCTTCTAACTCAAGGACGAAGTCCGCTATATCCATCAGCTCGCGGGAGTGTTCCACCATGATCACGCTGTTCCCGTGCCGGTTCAGTCCTGTGATCAGGTCGGCGATCCGGAGGGTATCCTTTGGATGCAGCCCGAAGGAGGGCTCGTCGAGGATATAGGCGACGCCGGTCAGGGGCGCCCGCACCAGCCCGGCTAATTGCAACCTTTGAAACTCCCCGCCCGATAGCGTTCCCACGATCCGGCCGGTAGAGATATATCCCAAGCCTGATTTCTGCAGTGCCTCCAGCCGTCCGAAAATTCCCTCTTTAAACACTTCGGCGACCTGCCGTTCCGTATCAGATTGAAAATTCCTGGAATAAATAGCTGAAAACCACTCTATTGCATCGTCGGCTGCCAGGGCGGTAAGCTCCCCGATATGTAGCCCCCCGATAGTAAACTGCAGGATTTCCGGCCTGAGCCGGTAACCGCGACAGTGGCTACAATCCTCGTTCTTCATCAGGTCGAGCATAGCCTCGCCGCGGGCATCCGCATGCTTGCGGAGATATTCCGTCTCTACCAGGTGCAGAAAGCCCTGCCAGGTGGTCGCCATCCGGTGAACGCCCTCGTGGTTGCCGCGCTTGTACTTCCACGCCACCTCAAAGAGGTCCCCCTCACACCCCCTCATCGCGATCTTCTTCGCATTTTCGTCCAGTTCCCGGTAAGGAACCGAAAAATCAATCCCGATCTTTTCTCCGGCTGCCAGTAGCGTAGCCACATATTGTCCGTAAGGATCGCCGTAGAACCGGCCCGTTTTGGTTCCGTCCAGTGCCCCCGTAATCAGCGGCTTATCAGGATGGGTGACCAGCTTATCCACATCGCAGCCGGTGATGGTACCAAGACCCTTACAAACCGGACAGGCGCCTTCCTCGTGGTTAAAGGAAAAGGCGGTCGAAAGGGGAGGTTTATCTCCAGTAGATGACGTGGCCAACCGGCTGAACAACAGGCGGTACAGATCGTACAGCCCCGTAAAGGTAGCCACAGTGGAACGGGGATTTTTCACCGGGTTTCTTTTCTGCAGCGATATCGCGGGTATCAGTCCGCTGCTCTCGCGCATCACCGGAATGCCGGCTTTAGCCGTGAACTGCCGGATGCGGGCCGACTGGCCCTCCAGGAACCTCCGTTGGCTCTCGGCATAGAGCGTCCCGTACACCAGCGACGACTTCCCGCTGCCGGAAACACCGGTCACGGCCGTGATGGCATCCACCGGGAATTCCACATCGATATTTTTCAGGTTATTGGTCTCTACTCCTTTTAACCTGATGGGTGCTTCGATGGTTTCCCGGCTACAGGGGATATTCAGTGTTCTTTGTTCCGATGCATCGCGCGCCAGGAATTTCCTGAGCTCGGAGGCTGTCAGGGATTCCGGGTGATAAAGCAGGTCCGCTACCGGTCCTTCCGTCACCAGCCGGCCTCCCTCATCGGCACTGCCCGGACCGAGATCGACCATCCAGTCCGACTCCAGGATAAAGGCCGGATCGTGCTCGATGCACAGCAGGGTGTGGCCTTTGGAGATCAGCTTTCTCAATGCCGCCAGGAGTGTTTCGACGTCCGCCATGTGCAGCCCGGTTGCCGGCTCATCCAGGATATAGAGCGTCTGACCACTGGCCGGGCGCGACAGCTCGGTGGCCAGTTTTACGCGCTGGGCCTCGCCTCCCGATAACGTGGTCGAGGGCTGCCCAAGTTTCAAATAACCCAGACCCAGTTCAGACAGGATCCCGGTTATCGCTGTTATCTTTTTCTGTCCCTCGAAGAAGAGATGGGCCTCATCAATAGTCAGTTCAAGTATGTCAAAGATATTCAGCCCGTTATATCTGATCTCAAGCGTTTCATCGGTAAACCGTTTCCCTTCGCATACATCGCAGACCACCTCCACATTCCCTAAGAAATGCATCCCGATCTGCTGAACACCTGCACCGCCGCAGCTTTCGCAACGTCCGCCCTTCACCACAAACGAAAACTGCCCTTTCTTATAGCCTCTCGCTTTTGATTCGGGCAATGAAGCCATCAGGTCGCGCACATGATCCGAAAGGCCGGTATAGGTTGCCGGATTACTGTTCGGCGTCCGCCCGATCGGCGACGAATCGATATGGATCACCTTCCGGAACACATCAGTCCCACCCTGCTTTAACCGGATGGTATTCTCCATCAGATCATCCACCAGGCTTGTTTTCCCGCTCCCCGACACCCCCGTGATCACCGTCATACCCCCCACCGGAATCGCCACATCGATATCGCGTAGGTTGTTGGTGCTTGCTTTCTCTATCGTCACAAAAGACTTAGAGACGGGAAGACTTGGTCTCTCAGTCTCTTGGTCCCTCGGTCTCTCGGTCTCTTGGTCTCTCGGTCTCTCAGTCTCTCGGTCTCTTGGTCTCTCAGTCTCTCGGTCTCTCGGTCCCTCGGTCTCTCAGTCAAGAATCTCCTCGTGACGCTCTCTGTCACCTCCTTGCTAAAAAACTCCGCGGCAGGACCGTTAAAGAGCACTCTCCCTCCCTTCTCCCCCGCACCCGGACCGATATCGACGATCCAGTCGGCTTCCCTGATGCTCTGTTCATCGTGGTCGACCAGCATAACGGTATTGCCAAGGTTCACCAGCGACCGGAGCACTTCAAGCAAATTTTTTTGTTCCGATGGATGAAGGCCGGCGCTGGGTTCATCGAGGATATAGAGCACGTTCCGCAATCCCCCGGCTGCCTGGTTCGCCAGTCGGATCCGCTGACCTTCGCCGCCGTTCAGCGTCGGTGATTCGCGGTTCAGCGACAGGTGCCCGGCGCCCAGTTTCATTAGCAGGGCCGTTCGTTTGAGGATAGCTTCCCGTACCGGCTCCACGATCGAAGATTCATTTTCACTAACCGGCAATTCCGAAAAAAAAACATACACCTGTTTGATACTCATCTCCGCAAAGGACGAAATATCCCGTCCCCAGAGCTTCACCGACAGGGCCTTGTCGTTCAGCCGCTTACCGCCGCACTTTTCACAACTATGTGAGCGGGCGAACCTCATGATGTTCGGGTTTCGTTCCCGGCGCAGGATCTCCTCCATCACGGTGAGTATCCCCTTGTAATAATCTTCTTCGCGCGGTTTGGCCGTGATACCGGTCCAGCGCAGGCGCGATTCCAGCGGATGCTTGCCGAACAGGACCTTGATTTTCATCGAGCCCCGGAGCACTATGTTCTGCTGTTCCGCGGTCAGGTCTTTCCAGGGAATATCAACGCTGAATCCTTCGGCCCGGCAAACCTGGTCGAGCACGTCCATCGTTACCTGCGAATAGATGATATAATGATTGGGGGTGGTCAGGATGAAAGCCCCCTCGCGGATGGTTTTCGTATCATCGCCGATCAGGAGCATCGGATCGATATGGTCCTGCACGCCCAGGCCTTTGCAGGCCGGACACCAACCGTCGGGAAGGTTGAAGGAGAACAGGCTTCGGTACGGGTGCAGATCAGGGATATTAGATTTGCCCAACCTGGCATATAATAATCGCAACAGATCATAGAGTTCTGTGAGGGTCCCGACGGTCGAGCGGGGGTTTCGGGTCATCTGGTTCTGATCGATAGCGATCACCGGGAAAAGTCCTTCAATCCGGTCGGCTTTCGGCCGGGAAGGTCTGGCCGATCCGTACCGGCCGCCGGTGAAATTCTCGAAGAAGAGCCGTTGCCCTTCAGTTCCCAGAACATCATGTACCAGGCTGGTCTTGCCGCTGCCCGATACGCCCGTCACCGCGATCAACTGATAATGCGGGATCCTGAGCGACACGCCCTTCAGGTTGTTTTCCCGCGCATTCTCTATGATGATTTCCCGCATGGACATTTCTGGTCTACAAAGGTAGACGGAAAAGGACGGATTATGAATAACTCCAGACTTAAGTCAGGGGTTTTACTTAGCTATTATTTTTTCGAAGGTTTTGCTCCCACTTCTTTCATCACCCGATGCAAAGCCCCTGTTACCAAATCCTCCACATTGCCGGCAAAAGGCCCGGGATGACCGTAATAGGCCATACTCCCATTGATTTCATAGCCTCCTTCATCAAGTATTCGTTTTGACGGGATATAACAAATCACTTCGTTGCAATACCCTGCAACAAACAAGTTTTCATCGGGGTATTCCTTTTTCATTTTCAGGTCGTAATCGACAACTACCTCGCCGCTCATGCCCAAAATAGTGAGGTCATTATTAAACCGGATGGCCTGCACCGGGTAAGGAAACCTGGTAACGTCCCATCCTTTGTTGTAGGCTTCGAGCATTAACTTCGCCCTGTTTTGGACCACCCTGTTGTCGCTCATGATTTCAGCCTGATATTTTTCAACTTTTAAAGGAGGAAATTCAAGATCGACAGAGGTATAGGCTGTACGAATAGGCGGACGGACCGGGTGCATCTCACTACCTAAAACTTTTTCTACTGCTTCAGCCAGTTCTTTTCCATTCTGTTCGGCAAATTCAATAGTCTCGCGTGGCGAAGGATCCGCATCGGCTCCACAACCCATAATAAACAGGGCCGTTGCACCGGGGTAAGCCTTTTCCAATTCGATCATGGCATAACCCGCATAGTCGCCGTTAATCATTTTGTTGGCGCCGGTCAGGGTGGTATTGTGGCAGGCATATCCGCAAACGACGGCCTGTACTTTCCCGTCGGGAGTGGCAATTTTTACGGCCAATACATCGTGGTCGACCGGTTTAATTTCGCGGTCACGGCGGTTGGCGGCAAAACCGGCAACTCCATGCCCGCTGGATACGTTCATGGGAACGCGTTTGCTCATGGCCGAGTCGATGACTTCCATGATATCGCCGGTTAGTTCGTAGCTATACTGCGACACAACTTTTTGGTCGGCGTTATTAAAATCAAACGCCATGCTCAGGCAGGGCCAGATTACCGGTGCAGAATGGGTATGGGAAGAATTCAGGAATAACTGCGAACGGGTAATCCCGTACTTCTGAATCACTTTATCGGCGACAACCTCCGGTATCTCCCGGTTGAGCCCCAATAGGTCTAAAGTTACTATAATGACCAAGCTATTGGGACTATCCTCTATCACCAGGGCTTTCGCCCACAGATCATGAGAAATACCTTCATAAGGTTTATCACGATCGGAATAACCATTCATCCATAAAGGGTGATCAGGGGTAATTGATTTTCGGGCAATACCAACTTTAAGTCCGGTAGCCCATACATTACAACTGATCAAAAGGAAGGTCAGAATGAGGACTATCTTGAATGATTTCATATTACTTCTATTTCAATGATTTACTAATGTTGTATTACCGGTCTTTGCAACCCTCATATGACTCATTCCGGCGTTCCATCGGTAATCGTTGAGTTATTTCCCAATAGGCGTCACCGGGAAGTAGGTCACGCGCACATGGGTGCATCCATAAGGAACCAGCGTGATCTCTTCCTCCGGGTTGTTCGTTAGAACAGGACTTTGCGGCACATCCGGAGTCAAAGGTGCTGCATGCTCATTGACCTGGGGCAAAACTGCCGGCAATGGATTCTCCAGCTTCCAGCTATCCACCTTTTTTGCTCTGGCAATCAGCTCAATCGGCGGGTTCGCCCAGGGATCCGCCCCTTCGGCTATCTGCACACGGTTTACTTTGAAATACGAATCTCCCGTATTGACTTCACTTTTCCCGTTATCCAACCGGCGCCGGGAGATCTTACCGTTTGTCCAGCACAACCGTAGGCAGAGTGCGTAATTCCATGGACTGGCGGCACGCACTTCCCAATCCGGAAAACCGGGTGTACGCTCTCCGGATTTACGCCATTCTTCCTCGATCTTCAAGGCATAGACGAGCGGCCCGCGTTCCACCGCGACAGACAATTTGTCCCACCGGGAAAACGCGACATGCATCGGCAATTGGATGTCGACCGAGTCCCCCTTCGACCAAAGCCGTTCGATCTTCACCATTCTGCCGGGAAGGAGCGATTGGCTGAGCGGTTTGCCATTCACCCTGATGGTGGCTTCCTGACACCAACCGGGTATCCTCAGGTATAAGGGGAATTTGACTGATTCGGATGAGGTCATGGCCAGGTGGACGTTTTCGTCAAACGGATAGTTGGTGGTTTCCATGAACGACACAGACTGATTCTTAGCACCGACTTTTGCGGAAACGGAAGAGGGTCCGTAGCCAGCCAGGGCGAGCCCTTTATCCTGTGAGGCGAGCCACATGACTTTATTTACGTAGTTGGGATAAATCCTGCCCCACTCCCCCACACAACAAAGGACCTCGAGCGAGGCATCCGGAAGATATACCTGCGCTACCGAGTTGGGGTATGAAAAGTATTGTATGGCCTTGCCATCTTTCCGGGTAGCCCCCTGGAAGGTGTTGAATATCATCTTCTCAATGTCATCCACATATCTCGAATCGTCTGTGATAGAGAACAGGGTTTGCTTGGTCAGACAATATTCCAGAACTTCACAGGTTTCGGTGCCCACTACTGCTGTGGGATCACCCAGCGGCTCGTCACCCGCGAGCCCGCCATGGACGTGGACATGGGCATTATCTGTTTTCCGGAGGCCATAGATGCTTGCTTGCAATTCATCAATATTGCCGCTGACGAGATAATGAAGGGCAGGAATCCTTAACAGCAGGGCAACATCTACCCCATGCATTGATCTAAAATCTTCTGTTCCCGACAAAAGGCTCGGCAGGCGGATATCAGCCGGTGCATTATCCCAACCGGTATTCCGCGACGATACTTGGGTGGCAGTAAATGTCAGGTTCGCTAAGTCGAGGATCTGCTGATCACCGGTTTTAGAATAGACCCATAAACAGGGCTGTATAATATGCGAGGCCGACGGCCAATTACACGATCCTCCCCACCAGGCATCAGGCATTTTCCCGTCCTTATCCGGAACAGGCTTGCAGTTGGCATAGATGTGCAGGAGCCCCTTTTGCAGCGCCGGGATGATACGGGGATCCTGAGTAGCTTCGTAATAAGAGATCAGTGCGTTAAATAACTGTCCCTGGACATAGACGTCCCCAATGTCGGTATTCTGATAAGGATGGTTCGGCCAACCGCCCATGTATCCGTCAGCAGTCTGTCCCGCGAGAGCCTTTGTTACAAACTCATCGGCAAGGCTCGTTAATTTTGGGTCGTTAAGGATGTAGGCAAGTTGTATCAACCCGTCGAACCAATAAGCTTGCTGCTCATAGGCCCACCAATCGCTGTTTTGGCTCCGGGATGCCCGGTCATCCCAGGTTTTCCGGAAGGTTTCTTGTCTGATTTCATGAAGGTGACCGGTAATACCGTTCCCCTGGGAGCGCATCGTGGCTTCAAGCCAACCTAATGGCTTGACAGAGCCCATAGGTAGTTGGTTGTATTTTCTTGAAAGCAGTTCCTGATCTTTTTGTATTGAACACCCAACAAGGACTACTAAAGCTGTACATACGAGCAGAATACGTCTTTTCATGATAATTAATTTCATTTGAGATGGTTAGGACCAGCGGAACCCTTTGGTGCGGATGGCCAGGTAAATAATTCCGGAGAGCATCCAGCCTCCGCCGATAATAAACGTTTTAAGAGGCAGGTTGAGCCAGATGATCAGACAGATAACAAAACCGATTGCCGGCGGAACGAAATCGAGCAAGAACCCCTTAACTGTTTTTACTTTTGCCTTAAAGAAGTACTCGCGTATCGATGCGATGTTGACCCCCATAAAGGCAAAAAAGGCACCGAAGTTGATTAGCCGTGCACATTCTTCGTAGTTAAGCAACAGAGCGCCGATCAACACCAAACCGCCAATAAAAAGTACATTGTAAGTAGGTACGGCATTTTTTTTACCCAGGTGACCAAACACTTTTTGGGGGATCGCCCCGTCGCGCCCCATACCAAAGAGCAAACGCGCTGCGCCTAATTGCCCGGTAATTCCCGAGCCGATGCTTCCAACCAGCAAAACAACCGAGAGCGAGCCATCAAGCAGCGAACCGCCCACGCGCTTTGCCACTGCCATTATAGCTGTGTCGAGGGCGTTGTTTCGCGCGGCTTCGTTGGCTGCACCTGCGGTAAACGACATCCAGTCGGGCCAGGCGATTTGCGCCAGATAAACCTGTGCACCACTCCAAACGCCTGTAATCAGGCAGGTAAGCACGGCAGCAATCAGCACATTTTTTCTCGGGTTTTTAACTTCTTCGGAAAGGGTGGTCAGTCCGTCGAAACCAATGTACGTGAGAGCTGCCAAAGCAGTGGCCGAACCGATGGCGCTAACCGAAAAGGATTCAGGAGTGTAAAATGGCTTCAAGGAAAACAAGCCCCCCAGGCCTTCCTTCAGGATAACAAAACGAATAGCGGCTGCCATAAAATAAAATACCACCACGCTCATCAGTATCATCAATATCCAGTTGACTTTGGCCGTTACCAGTATCCCCCTCAAATTGAGCAAGGTAAACCCGGCTACAAAAAAGAAGAGCCAGAAATGATACGGGATGAAGGGCATCAAATGATTAGCCGTGATGCTGGTGAAGATGACACAGAGTACCGGGATAAACAGGTAATCCATAAACATCGACCATCCGGCAATGAAGCCCAGGTGGGGGTTTATGCTCTTGCCCACGTAGGTATAGGCCGAACCTGCTTCCGGATAAATCCTTGCCATCCTTCCATAGCTGATAGCCGTGAAAATCATGGCCACCATAGCCACCAGGATGGTTGTTACCGCATGTCCCTTGGATATATCGTTGGCATGGCCAAACAAGGGCAATGCTGCAACCGGCTGGATCAGGATAATACCATAAATAACCAGATCGGTCAGCGATAAGACCCGCTTTAATTTTACTTCCGAAGTATGGCTTGTGTTGCTCAATTTTTTTATTTACAGGCTTCGATAAATTGTTTTGCAGCAGCCTCAATTTCTTCATCAGTCGAATTGATATTGATCCCCCAGCCGGCACCAAGGCCACCATCCACCACACCAATACTGATGTTCATGGCGCGGCTCAGAATGTCGTCGGTTTTCGGATAAGCGCCTTGGGTATGAGGCCTTCCCTGACTTTTCAGGTGTTCCATGATGTGTTCCATATTGGCATACACATGCCATCCGCTTTGGTCGATGGTTTTTGAACCCAATGCCCCGGTAACTTTCATTGCCTGTTCCCTTGTGTTAAAAATTACGGTACACAAGGTACTGGCATCGCCATCAGGGTCGTTCAGAATCCTGAACTTAAATCCTTTGGCCCCTTGGATCAGGTTTTTCAACTTGCTTCGTTTTTCGCGAAGTGTGGCCACGATGCTATCCAGTTTTTTCAACTGTGCGAGGGCAACAGCCGCCGTAATCTCGTTTACCCTGAAATTCAACCCAATGATACTGCGCGACCCAACCTCGACCCCAAAGCGATTTGGTTTATGCCCCTGATCATGCGCACCAAATGCCCGTTCGTACAGGTTTTGATCATTTGTGACTACCAATCCGCCATCACCGCTGTTGATGGTTTTAAAAACATTGAGCGAAAATGCGCCCATGTCTCCAATGGTACCAACCTTTTTCCCTTTATAGGATGCACCGGCCGCCTGGCAACTGTCTTCCAAAACCAACAGATTGTGTTTCCGTGCAATTTCCATGATCCTGTCCATGTTGCAGGGATTTCCCAGCATGTGGACAGGAATCATTGCTTTTGTCCGGGGGGTGATCCGATGTTCGATATCGTTGGGGTCCAGCGACAGGCTTTCGTCGATTTCCGCCAACACGGGCACCAGCCCGGCAAAAATACATGCTGAATAGGTGGCCACGAAAGTATAGGCCGGTACAATGACTTCATCGCCCGGTTTTAGTCCCAATGCAATCAGGGAAACCAGTAGCGATGATGTACCCGATGATGTGGCCAGCGCATAGTTGGCGCCACTGTATTGGGCAAACTCATTTTCCAAACTCGACACTTTGTGCAGAAATTTTGGGTCGTCTGCACTCCCGTAACGGAAAAGGTAACCGCTTTTCATCACTTCCATAACGGCATCTGATTCTTCTTTTCCAAACCAATAAGCTCCCGGTCCTGACATAAAATACCTTCTTCTGTTTTACTATCTTCTCAGGTGACAATATTCGGAGATGTCAATGCCCTGGTCAATGTCTGAAAATGCAAAATAGATGTCAAAACAGGCAATTGTGCTTTTTCATTAACTTTGAACCTACTCCGAGAAGCCAGGATCATGGTACACAAAGACGAGATTGTAATTGAGGTTGGGAAGATTAAAGAAATGTTGGATCTGTGTTCCAGTCTTTTCGATATTCGCACGGCATTTATTTATGCCATTGACGATGAGCAATATATCAATGAGATTGCCGGCAACAATGGCGATTACCAAAATTACTGCATGATTGTTCAGAAGGAACTTAAACACCGGTGCATTGCCTGCGACCGCGATAAGTTCAAAGAAGCCCAAACGAAGAGGGAACGATTATTGTATCAGTGTTACAACGGTTTGTACGAAATGTACCTTCCCCTGTTTATCGAAGATCACCTGCTGGGGTATCTGCACTTTGGACAGGTAAGATCTGAAAAAGATTTTAAAGTTATTAAGGCAAAATATTCCCTGTACGAACATTCGCAGGTCGAAGAACTGGAAAAGAATTACAATACCATGAAAATCTTTGAAAAGGAAAAGTTGGTACTGATATCAGAACTTTTTCAGCAATTTGCCGACACCATCCTCCGTAATAAGCTCATCGAACTAAAAAAGGCGAAACCCGAATTTTACCTCATCAAGTATATCGAGGAGAACTTGCATAAGCCTGTTGATATTCATTCAGCAGCACAGTTTGTAGGTGTGAGCCCATCGTTTGTTACCCATAAATTCAAGGAAATTTACGGTAAATCGTTCCACGAATACCTGAACCATTCCCGCATGGAGCAAGCCAAAAAGCTGCTCAGGAAATACCCTATTATCGAGACAGCCCAGATGTGCGGCTTCAACAACCGGTATCATTTCAGCAAAGTGTTCAAGAAAGCCGTAGGGATCACCCCTCACGAGTATCAAATTTCTCAATGATGATTTCCCGTATGGACCTATGGTTCAACAAAGTAGACGGAAAACCAGGGATTAATCAGGGTATTTTGCAATTGAACTGCAAAATTACTTGAATACCCCCGGATTTCAATCCGGGGGTACGTGAGTCTAACTAATACTTATCTTTAGAGTTAAAACCAACCCAGCCATGAGAAACCTGACCATCCTTAGCTTAGTCTTACTGTTGAACGGCGTTTGCGGATCCGCCCAAACGGAAGCGCAAAAGAAATTGATTTCCGAAACGCTGAAATTTTATCCCGATCATACCCAAGTGGCATTTGCCCTGATCGAAAACGGGAAAACCGGATATTACGGTGTGCAACGGGAGAACGACAGCCTCATCATGGTGGAGAACAGCAGCAGCGTTTTCGAGATCGGCTCCATAACGAAGGTGTTTACCTCTACTCTGCTGGCGGATTTCGTGATCGATGGCAAGGTAAAGCTCGATGATCCGATCAACGGGTATATCAGAATACCCTTGAAAGATAGCATCCGGTTCACCTTTAAGCAATTGGCCAATCATACATCCGGTTTACCGAGAATGCCTGCTGATTTTGCAAAAACCGCCATGCTAACTCCTGATAATCCGTTCAAAAACTACGATAACA